>Ga0315278_10001443_pt1 | contig 20834 bp, 10 predicted proteins | sample YL17G06_0_MG_FD_203880 | JGI IMG/M metagenome (GOLD analysis project Ga0315278, IMG submission 203880) | Sediment microbial communities from Yellowstone Lake, YNP, Wyoming, USA - YL17G06_0 | ecosystem: Environmental > Aquatic > Freshwater > Lake > Sediment | place: USA: Wyoming | collected... | reverse complement strand
CTAGCATCATGGGTACCCGCTGGGTACCCACCGGGCACAAGCTCGCCCTGCACGCGGAGGACTGCGTACCCTCCGCTTGTCGCCCGGTGTACCGTTCCAAGCGAACGGGAGTGGGCAATGTCACGAGTTCCTTGTCCGGCGTGCCGGTCGGCCGAGGCCGACGTGTTGCCAACCACGGAATCGACGACCTATTTCCACCGTCCTCGGTGTAAGAGATTTGGTTGTAGCTTTGACGCCGAGACCGCTATCCTTCGAGCAGAGATGCCGGATTGAATGCCCTAGGTGTCACTGCCTCCTGCCGCGTGGCCGCGGCGCTGGCGGTAAGAGGCAGATGATCCGCTGCAAATCCTACCTTGCTGTTGGCGAATCACCCGCTTGACGGAAGGCGTTCTGCGGCCCATACTAGCGATGCCGGTTCTTGACCGGCCTGAGGCACGACGAAACGCGCCCAAAGGGAGAGTCGCCAGGCGTAAGCCTGACGCAGGTTCCTGGCGGGCGCATTTTCTTGCCCCCGCGGGTGCTCTGAGGACAGCCTATCCGGATGCCTCGCCCAGATACGCGTCCGGGTGCTTCACGAAAGGCAAATAGACCTGGAACACGCGATAATGCAGATCGCGTCTCGTCTTCTTCGTCAGCTTATTGCCGTATCCAGGTCGTGCATTCGTCACTCGATGCTTCGGATCTAGTGTGTCCAGGAAAGCATGGAGCACCACTCCGTACCGCAGCACTGCTTGACGCACGGAAGGCGACCCCGCGTCAGCGAACAAATACTCGAGTGGCTCAAACCATCGCCTCAGCGTGCCCTCGGCCCAGTACAGCTCTGTGAACTCGCCAAAGGTAAGCGTATCCCAGTACGTCCGCCGGAGGCGTAACACCGATTCGCCCATGAGTCTCTCGAAGGACCGCTCGACGATTCGAACACGCCGGCTCTCCAGCGTCTTCATGAAACCGAGGAGCTTCCTTCCCTGGTGTTGCGCCGACAATTCGACGAAGACCCCCTCCTTGCGCAGGATCGCGAGGCGTGCCCAGAAGCGCGCGAACAGATACATCAGATTCGCCAACTCCACTTGCTTTTCCACGTCGCTGTCGGTGTCAACCTCGATGTAGTGCCCAAGGGAAACGAAATCCTCGACCGCGAGGGAGCGCAGCTTTCCGTACAGCTCATCGGCCGTCTTCAGAATCGGGTCGAGATGCCGGCTTAGAAGTGCGCGGGCGCTCTTCCCCGACCGCCGCCGTTGTGCAATGGCACTCCACACACGGTCCACGACCTTTGAAAAGAGCCCACCACCAGCGGCGGCGGCAAGGAGATCGAGCCAAGACGCGGCCATCACCGGGACTCGCTGGCGCGAATGCTAATACGAGCGAACTGCTTCATGCAATCCCTGCGCGGCCCGGGCCTGAGCGCAGGACCACACGCGCAACCAGCTAGCGGAATATCTCTCCTTTCTCAGCGCGGGCCGTCGAAGGCGGCGTGCCAGCGACGGATGGCGAGGTAATACCAGACATGCTCGCTGAACGGGTCTGGCTTCTTCTTGCGGCCGCGTCTCACAATCATTGCCTCCGCTCGCTCTGCTCTAGTCTAAGACGACGCTGCCCGTGTTGCGGAACCGATCAGGGGAGAGAACCTTTTCGAGCGGCGGGCGCGCCTGGAAAAGAGTGGCATGGCTGATCCAACGGGGAGCCATAGCGCCAGCAAACTTCCAGCCGCACAGCCCAAAGTGAACGACCCGGGCGGCGAAGCCTCACGCTGCTCCGCTTTGGAACAGCGTGGAGGGGACTAGAATACACACCAGCGCGCAATGCTGGACAAAGTCACAGATCATGCGGTTTTCTGCGGTACGGTCGTTCATGTGTCCTGCGGAATCGTGACGCCTCGCATGGGGTATTAGCCAAATGACAAAGCTTGAGCAGCTTCAGCCCAGCACGGTGGTGCGCGGTATCTTGCCTGACGCGCTCGTCACTGTGGTCAATGTCCAATGGTTCGGATCCGAGGCGCTGGAGCTCACCTACAAGGATCCGGCCGGGCGCGTGGCGAATCAACTCCTGTACCGCCACGATGAGCCGCGGATCGAAGTGGTCGACGAAGGCCGGCCCTGGAGCTTCGATGGCGACGGAGCGAGGTTTCGCCTGGTTTCCGAGGCCCATCGAATCCGGCTGGCGCACCTGTTCGACCCTGTGCTCGCGGTCCACACATCCATGGTCGATCCGCTACCCCACCAGATCACAGCCGTGTATGAAGCCATGCTTCCCCGCCAGCCGCTGCGGTTCCTTCTGGCCGACGACCCCGGTGCTGGCAAGACCATCATGGCGGGACTCTTCATCAGGGAGCTGATCGCCCGAGGGGACCTCCAGCGCTGTCTGGTCGTTTGCCCCGGCAACCTCGTTGAGCAGTGGCAGGACGAGCTGTACCGTAAATTCCATCTGCCCTTCGAGATCATGACCAACGACCAGTTCGAGGCCGCCCGCACTGGCAACTGGTTCATTGAGAACGACCTCGCTATCGCGCGGCTCGACAAACTATCACGCAACGAAGACGTGCAGGCGAAGCTGAAGGCGCCCGACTGTAGATGGGACCTGGTGGTCTGCGACGAGGCTCACAAGCTTTCGGCGACGTTCTTCGGTGGCGAGGTCAAATACACGAAGCGGTACCGCCTCGGGCAGCTCCTCTCGGGCCTGACGCGGCACTTCCTGCTCATGACGGCCACACCCCATAACGGCAAGGAGGAGGACTTCCAGCTCTTCATGGCGCTGCTCGACGGGGACCGGTTCGAGGGACGGTTCCGCGACGGCGTGCACACCGTTGACGCCTCGGACCTCATGAGGCGAATGGTCAAAGAAACGCTACTGAAGTTCGACGGAACGCCGCTCTTCCCCGAGCGCATCGCCTACACGGTGCCCTATAAGCTGTCAAGCGCCGAGGCCCATCTCTACAAGGAGGTTACCGACTACGTCCGCGAGGAGTTCAACCGCGCCGAGGCGCTCCAGAACGAGAAACGTGCCGGCACGGTCGGTTTTGCCCTCACGATCCTGCAACGACGGCTGGCCTCGTCACCGGAAGCGATTTTCCAGTCGCTCCGGCGCCGGCGCGAAAGGCTGGCAAAGCGTTTGCGCGAGCTCGAGCTGCTCCAGCGCGGCGCAGCCGTCTCGGACTTAGAAGCTATCGGCCGCGTACTCGACCCCGACGATGTCGAGGACCTTGAAGACGCTCCGGAGAACGAGGTCCAGGAAGTCGAAGAGGAGGTCCTCGACCAGGCGACTGCCGCCCGCACCATCCACGAGCTGAAGGCGGAGATTGCAACCCTCGCCAGGCTCGAGTCGATGGCACTGTCCGTACGCCGAAGCGGAGAGGACACAAAGTGGCGCGAACTCGGGGGCCTGCTCGCCGAAGTCTTCACGGCCGCCGGGCTTGTGGGGGGCGTGCGAGAGCCGGTGAGCCGCTACGACACCGGCAGGGTACCTGGCCCGACCTCCTCGGTTCGGCAAAAGCTCATAGTCTTCACCGAGCACCGGGACACGCTGAATTACTTGCAGGATCGGATTGCGACCTTGCTCGGGCGCCCAGAGGCCGTGGTCATTATTCACGGCGGGATGGGACGGGAGGAGCGCAAGAAGGCGCAGGAAGCGTTCCTGCACGACCCGGAGGTGCAGGTCTTAGCCGCAACTGACGCAGCTGGCGAGGGAATCAACCTGCAGCGTGCCCACCTCATGGTGAACTACGACTTGCCGTGGAACCCAAATCGCATCGAGCAACGGTTTGGGCGCATCCACCGCATCGGCCAGACCGAGGTCTGCCATCTCTGGAACCTCCTGGCCGACGAGACGCGCGAGGGTGATGTCTACCGCACCCTGCTCGAGAAACTGGAAGAGGCGCGCCAGGCCCTTGGCGGGCAAGTCTTCGACGTGCTCGGCAAGCTCCAGTTTGAGGGTAGGTCTCTGCGCGATCTGCTCATCGAAGCGATCCGCTACGGCGAGCTGCCCGAGGTGCGCGCTCGACTGACCCGTATGGTAGAAAACGCAGTCGACCAGAGCCGACTGCAGGAACTGATCGACGAGCGTGCATTGGCGCACGATGTCATGGACTCGAGCCGCGTGGCCCGTGTCCGAGAGGAGATGGAGCGGGCCGAGGCTCGTCGGCTGCAGCCGCACTACGTTGAGTCGTTCTTTGTTGAGGCGTTTCAGCAGCTCGGCGGCACCATCCGGCAGCGGGAGCCGCGCCGCTACGAGCTCACGCACGTCCCGGCACCCCTTCGCAATCGCGACCGGCTGATTGGCACTGGCGAGCCGGTGCTCGCGCGCTACGAAAGGATCGCGTTCGAGAAGGATCTCACGGCGCCCCCAGGGCAACCCCTGGCTGCCTTCGTGTGCCCCGGCCATCCCCTGCTGGACGCGACGCTCGACCTCACCCTTGAGCGCCATCGGGATCTCCTCCGCCGCGGCACTGTGCTAGTCGATGATCGCGACCCGGGATTGGAACCTCGCATGCTGTTCTACCTTGAGCACGCGATCCAGGACGCAAGCGTGACGCGGAGCGGAGAACGCCGAACCATCTCTAAGCGCATGCTCTATGTGGAACTCAACGCCGCCGGCGATGTCCGACACCTCAACTACGCACCCTACCTCGACTACCGTCCGCTCGCAGCCGGCGAGCCAAGCGTTGAGGCGCTGCTCGAGCGCCCCGAGTGCGGCTGGATCACCCGCGACCTGGAGCACCAGGCCCAGGCTCACGCCATCGCCCATGTGGTGCCCGAGCACCTGGATGAGGTCCGCGGCCACCGGCTGGCATGGATCGAGAAGGCGCATGCGGCCGTCAAGGATCGCTTGACGAAGGAGATCAACTACTGGGACCACCGGGCGGAGGACCTCAAGGCGCAGGAGCAGGCCGGCAAGCCAAACGCGCGGCTCAACTCGCAGGAGGCGCGCCGCCGGGCTGATGAGCTCCAGGCCCGCCTCGAGCGGCGCATGGCCGAGCTGGAACGCGAGGCACAGGTCTCGGCCCTCCCGCCGGTCGTCCTCGGCGGAGTGATCGTCGTGCCGTCCGGCCTGATCGCCACGATGACTGGCCAGGCACCCAGGCAGCCCGAGGCCCCTCGCGACACACTCGCTTCCGCGGCTCGCGCCCGTGCGGCCGTGATGGAGATCGAGCGCCGACTCGGATTCGAGCCGGTCGACCGGGAAGCGGAGAAGCTCGGCTACGACATCGAGAGCAGCGTTCCCGGCACGGGCAAGCTGAGGTTCATCGAGGTCAAGGGCCGCGTCGCCGGCGCCGCCACGATCACGGTGACCAAGAACGAGATCCTCTACTCCCTCAACAAGCCCGAGGACTTCATCCTGGCGATCGTCGAGTTCCTCGAAAGCGGTAATCACCGCGTGCACTATGTGCGCCGGGCGTTCCAGCGCGAGCCGGACTTTGGAGTGACCAGCGTGAACTACGACTTCCCGGAACTGCTGGCGAGGGCGGACCGACCACGATGAGCGATGACCGAACCCGCATCGATCCAGCCGAACACCGCCACGGCAACGTCTTCCACGGGTTTGCAGAGCGCTATGAAATGGTCGTACATTGAGGCCCCGGAATGGCCGAATGTGCCCTTTGGATGAACCTCATCGAGACCGCCCTAACGGTCGAGGCCATGCACCAAACCCTGAAGCAGACGGTGTAGGCGTCACCGCTTGTTGCTGGAGGAGGGACGCATGAGCCTCTTTGAAGATACCAATCCCCGCGCGCTCAAGGACCTCCTGGCCGAGATCCACAACTGCACGACGGTCCTGCCGGACTTCCAGCGAGATTTTGTCTGGGAGCCCGGCGCGACGCAGGAGCTGATCGTCTCAATTGCCAACAACTACCCGGCAGGAAGCATCCTGCGGGTGCGGGACGCGAAGCGCCTCTTCGCCGCGCGGGAGTTCGAGGGCGCCCCGCCGCTCGACGGCAGGAAGCACACGTTCCTCGTCCTCGACGGCCAACAGCGGCTCACCTCGCTGTACCAGGCGTTCTACGGGGTCGGCGAGCACAGGTACTACCTCAACTTGCGAAAACTGATCGAAGGCGCGGATTTCGAGGAGGCGATCTTCCACGTCCGGGCCGCCACGAAGTGGGCCAAGGCCCGGGAGGACTTTGCTCTTCAGGCCCAGGAGCTTTTGCTCCCGCTCTCGGTCCTCAAGGGGGGCGCCGGGGGGTTTCTAGAGTGGCTGCTCGGTGTCACCAACCCGATGGCCACGGACGAGCGCACCCGCAATCTCGATGCGCTCACCAAGATCAACAATGAGTGGATCAAGAGCATCGACGACTACCACTTCCCGGTGGTGACGCTCTCGGACACCACGGAGACGGACGCTTTGTGCACCATCTTTGAGACGTTGAACCGGACCGGCGTGAAGCTCAGCGTCTTCGAGCTCCTCACCGCGCGTTTCTGGCCGCAGAACATCAAGCTGCGGGCGCTCTGGGACGAGGCGCGGACCGCCCATCCGGTGATCGAGACCTTCGACGTGGACCCGTACTACGTGCTGCAAGGCATCTCGCTCGCATGCCGCAAGACGCCCTCCTGCAAGCGCAGTGACGTCCTGAACCTTGCGGCCGATGACATCCGCGCATGGTGGGAACGGGCCGCCGACGCGCTCGCGACGGGGCTCGAAATCCTTCGCGACGACTGCAAGGTCATGCTGCCGAAATGGCTGCCGTACCAGACCATGTTGCCTCCGCTCGCCGCCACGCTAGCAAAGGCCGGCGCCCCAAAGACCGCCGAGGCCGGCGCACGACGCGAGAAGCTCAAGCGCTGGTTCTGGTGTGCGGTGTTCGGTCAGATCTACGAGAGCGCACCGAACAGTCAATCCGCCAAGGACGTCGGTGAGCTCGTGCCCTGGCTCCTCGGCGAGACCGGTCCGCCGGAGGTCGTCACCGCGTTCCGCTTCGACCCCAGGGCCCTACGCGACATCACGCCGCGCCAGCGCTCGATCTACCGCGGCGCCGTGTGCATGATGCTGGGCGCGGGCACCGGAGCGCGCGACTTCCACACGCAAGCCGTGATCACCGGCAAACTCATGGCAGAGGAGGGGATCGACGATCACCACGTCTTCCCTGCTGCATATCTCGAGCGGGCGGGCGTCGAGCCTGCACGACGGCGGGACTGCGTGCTGAACCGCACCCTCATCGACCGCACTACAAACGAGCTGATAAGCGACCGCGCGCCGTCCGACTATTTGGCCGAAATCCGCAACACACCAGGCTTCCCGTTCGAGGCCATCCTGAGCTCGCATGGCTTGCCTACGGAGCCGGATTCGCCACTCTTCCGCGACGACTACGAGGCCTTCCTCAATTGGCGACAGGAGCGCATATGGCAGGAGATCCGGCGCGTGACCGGCGCGACGGCTGCGGCGGACCTCGAAGCCGAGAACGGGAGCCTCGAATGACTCCCAAGAAGAAGCTCATCGAAGTGGCGTTGCCGCTCGAGGCGATCAACAAGGAATCCCTTCATCGTAAGGTGAAGGCACCTAAGGGATGGCCGACCTCATTCCACAAGTGGTGGGCACAGCGGCCGCTGGCGGCGGCGCGGGCGGTCATCTTTGCGCAAATGGTCGACGACCCGTCGAGTTGTCCCGACCTATTCCCCACCGAGAAGAAGCAGGAGGCCGAGCGCAAGCGGCTCTTCAAGATCATCGAAGACCTCGTGCAGTGGGAGAACACCACCAACGAGAGGGTAGTGCAGGCGGCACGCGACGAGATTTGGCAGAGCTGGCGGCGTGCCTGCGCCGAGAACGCTGACCACCCACGGGCGAAGGAGCTCTTCGATCGCAAGAAGCTGCCGTCGTTCCTTGATCCCTTTGCCGGGAGTGGGAGCTTGCCACTTTCTGCGCAGTGGCTTGGCCTCGAGAGCTACGCCAGCGACCTAAACCCGGTGGCGGTGCTGATCAATATGGCAACGATCGAAATCCCACCGAAGTTTGCTACCCGGCCGCCAGTGAACCCCGAGGCACTGAAGAAGAAGGACCTCATCGCTCGGGAGTGGAAGGGCGCGCAGGGACTCGCCGAGGACGTGCGCTACTACGGCCGATGGATGCGCGACGAGGCCGAGAAGCGCATCGGCTACCTCTACCCGAAAATCGAGGTCACGGTCGAAATGGTGAAAGGACGGCCGGACCTAAAGCCTTACATCGGCAAGAAGCTCACCGTGATCGCCTGGCTCTGGGCGCGTACAGTGAAGAGCCCGAACCCTGCCTTCGCGCAGGTGGACGTGCCACTCGCGTCGACCTTCATGCTCTCCACCAAGTCGGGCAAGGAGGCCTACGTCGAGCCGGTGATCGAGAACGGAGGTTACCGTTTTGCGGTGAAGGTGGGGAGGCCGAAAGACTACGAGGCGGTGAGAAGCGGAACTAAGCTCGCCCGCGGCGCAAACTTCCAGTGCGTTATGTCAGGCACGCCGATCTCGGGCGACTACATCAAGGCCGAGGGGAAGGCCGGGCGGATGGGCGAGAGGATGATGGCGATCGTCGCCGAGGGCGATCGCGGGCGGGTCTACCTGGCGCCGATGCCGGAGCATGAGGAGATCACTCGGCAGGCGAAACCGGACTGGAAACCGGATGTCGAGTTCTTCCAGCAGGCGCTCGGATTCCGTGTTGGAAACTACGGAATGACGAAGTGGAGTGACCTCTTCACCAGCCGGCAGCTGATGGCGCTGACGACTTTCTCCGACCTGGCGACTGAGGCGCGCGAGCGCATCTGTCGCGACGCGGCTGCAATCGGGCTGCCCGACGACAAGAGACCACTCCGCGACGGCGGCACGGGCACCACCGCATATGCGGAGGCGGTCAGCGTATATCTCGCCTGTGTCGTCGACCGATTGGTTTACTACGGATCGAGCCTAGTTGGTTGGCTGCCAAAGGACAGCGCGTTGGGTCCAAGTATGCCTCGTCAGGCTGTAGCTATGACGTGGGATTTCGTCGAAGCGAATGCGTTCGGAAAGTCGAGCGGGGACGTGAGCACATGTTCAAACGTAGTCGCAAATTTCCTTGACATCGCGACACCAGTTGCCAGCGGCCGTGCGATCCAAGGTGACGCCCAAACAGGGTTTGGTCAACATCGTGGCCTTGTCATCAGCACAGACCCACCGTACTACGACAATGTCGGCTACGCCGACCTGTCGGATTTCTTCTACGTCTGGCTACGCCGTCCGCTAAAACCTATCTTTCCTGGACTCTTCTCGACGCTCACCGTGCCTAAGGCCGAGGAGTTGGTCGCTACGCCGGAGCGGCACGGTGGCAAGGAGAAGGCTGAAGCGTTCTTCCTGGACGGCATGACGCAGGCGATGCATCGCCTTGCGGAGCAGGGGCACCCTGCGTTTCCGATCACCATCTACTACGCGTTCAAGCAGGCCGAGAACGACGGCGATAATGGAACAGCCAGCACTGGGTGGGAAACCTTTCTTGCTGCCGTCATCGCCGCCGGATTCTCCATTTCCGGAACCTGGCCACTACGTACGGAGGGGGAAGGGCGAATGCGCGGCAGAAACTCCAACGTCCTCGCCTCTAGCATCGTCCTCGTGTGTCGTCCGCACGCGGCCGATGCGCCAACGGCAACCCGCCGCGACTTCCTCACCACCCTCAAGACCGAGCTGCCAATAGCACTCGCACACCTTCAGCGCGGCAACATCGCGCCAGTGGACCTTGCACAAGCCGCCATCGGTCCCGGCATGGCCGTCTACACCCGCTACGCCAAGGTGCTCGACGCAGAGGGGCAGCCGCTCACCGTGCGCGGCGCGCTGACGCTCATCAACCAGACCCTCGACGAGGCGCTGGCCGAGCAGGAGGGCGACTTCGACGCCGACACCCGCTGGGCGCTGGCGTGGTTTGAGCAGTCAGGTTTCGCCGAGGGCGAGTTCGGCGTTGCCGAGACGCTCTCCAAGGCCAAGGACACCAGCGTCGCCGGGATGGTCGAGGCGGGCATCCTGTCTTCGGGCCGGGGCAAGGTGCGTCTCCTCAAACCGGCCGAGCTGCTCCAGGACTGGGACCCGGCGACGGACACGCGCCTCACGGCCTGGGAGATGGTGCACCACCTGATCCGCGTCCTCGAAGCAGGCGGGGAAGGCGCGGCGGCCGAGCTGGCGGCGAAGCTCGGGAGCAAGGCCGAGACGGCCCGCGACCTTTGCTACCGCCTCTACACATTGTGCGAGCGCAAGAAGCGCGCCGCCGAGGCGCTCTCGTACAACGCGCTCGTCCAGAGCTGGCCCGAGATCACCCGCCTCGCCCGCGAAGGCGGCGCCTCCCACCCGGAGCAGCCGACGCTGCCGTGGGATGATGAGAGCCAGACATGACAGAGGACGAGCTTCGAACGCTACTGGATCGCCTGCGAGCGGAGCCCGACGAGACGGAGTGGCTCGAGTTCAAAGCGAACCGGTACGAACCGCAGGAGCTGGGAGAATACCTGTCCGCGTTGGCGAATGCCGCATCCCTTCGCGGAAAACCGCGTGCATACCTGGTTTTTGGGGTTGAGGATAAGACTCACACAATCTGCGGGACATCATTCAAACCCTGGGCGGCAAAGGGGCCAGGTAACCAGAGTCTCCTGATCTGGCTCGCCACTCACCTCCAGCCCAACGTGGGCTTCGAAGTCCACCTCTTGGTTGTTGATGGCAATCACGTCGTCATGTTCGAGGTTAGTCCCGCCACCGACCAACCCGTCCGCTTCAAGCAGACGGCGTACATCCGCGTGGGTTCGAGCAAGACCGTGCTGGCGAACCATCCCGAGAAGGAACGCGCCCTCTGGGCACGCCGGATCGACTGGTCGGCGCAGGTCTGCGACCGAGCGACGGTTGACGACCTCGACCCCGCGGCCATACGCGCCGCGAGAGAGCAGTACGCCATTAAGAATCCCAGGCGGGCCGAGGAGGCGAGAGCGTGGATTGACCCGACATTCCTGAACAAGGCCAAGCTCACGATTCGAGGCGCCATCACGAACGCCGCGATCCTTCTGCTCGGCCGCGAGGAGTCCGCCGCGTTGCTCTCCCCCGCGGTTGCGAAGATCTCGTGGATCCTGCGGGACGAGAAGGGCGCGGAGGTTGACTATCAGCACTTTGGCCCGCCGTTGCTGCTCAACGTCAACGGGGTCTTGAGCCGGGTCCGAAACCTGACAATCCGGGCGCTCCCGAGCGGAACCCTCTTCCCCACCGAGATGGCGCAATACGACGACTGGGTCATCCGAGAGGCGCTGCACAACTGCATCGCCCACCAGGACTACAACCTAGGAGGCAGGATCAACGTGGTGGAGACACCAGACCACCTGACGCTTACGAACCTGGGAAGCTTCCTCCCGGGGAGTGTCGAGACGGTCGTTGAACAAGATGCACCGCCGGAGCTGTACCGCAACCCGTTTCTGGCGGAGGCCATGGTTAATCTGAACATGATCGACACACAGGGCGGCGGAATCAAGCGGATGTTCGCGAAGCAGAGAGCCCGTTTTTTTCCGCTGCCGGATTTCGACCTCAGTGACCCCGGACGGGTGATGGTCACGATCGCAGGGCGGATCCTCGATGAGCGGTACACGCAACTCCTCATGGAAAAGACCGACCTCGATCTGCGTAGCGTGATGCTGCTTGACAAGGTACAGAAGCGAGTGCGGATCTCGAGGGAGGAGCACAGACGGCTCAAGGCGAAGGGCCTCGTCGAGGGACGCTATCCGACCCTCTTCATCAGTGGCCGAGTGGCCGCCGCGGTCGGCGAGAAGGCTCGACACATCCGCGACCAAGGCCTCGACCAGCAGTATTACCTCGACCTGATCTGCAAGCTGATCCGGGAGCATGGGCCCGTGGACCGGCGCGAGATCGACGAATTGCTCGCGGGCAAGCTACCGGAAGTCCTGACGGAAACCCAGAGGCGCCATAAGGTCCACAACCTGCTGTCGCGGCTCTCGCGCCAGGGCTTGATCGTCAACGATGGGTCGAGGCGTTACCCTCGTTGGCAGGTTGCCGACGCGAAGGGCACACGAAACAAATGACTAGCAATGGCGGGTCCCCACAATGCGAAGGCAAGTATAATGAATGCAATCATATCCAAATGTTAGATACTGCGGAACCAATCAATAGGACAACCAATGGCCCTCACCAGTGCTCCAGCCCCGCGCTTGAGGTGCCGGCCTGCCTTGGCGGGAGACACAAGCCGCGCGGCCCGTGCGGAAGGACCAGGTTCGATAGGTCGTGAGCAGGAAGCAAGAACGCCCAGTGAGGAGTGCAGACAATGGCCATCACCAACCACGAACGCGTCGGAAAGGCGCTTGACCTTCTCAAAGACGGCCTTCAGCCCTTTGTCGAGCGCGAGCTGAAGGCACAGTACCAGCAGGGTTGGTTCGAGGAGTTCAGGCAGACCTTGCCGCCCCAGCAGCTCAGCTTCTTTCCCGATGAGACCGAGGCGCGCTGGGACGCTGCCGCAGTCCTCGCCGCCATGTGGGGGCGATGGAACGACGTCTTCCGCAAGACGCTCGGACAGGCGGAGCGCACGCTGGTGAGCGAGTTGCGCGAGGTGCGCAACAAGTGGGCGCACCAGGCCCCGTTCTCGACCGACGACGCCTACCGGACGCTCGACTCGGCCGAACGACTGCTGGCTGCCGTCTCGGCGCCGCAGGCTGACGAGGTCGGAAAGATGAAGATGGAGCTGTTGCGTGTGCGGTTCGACGAGCAGGTGCGAGGCGAGAAGCGCAAGACCGCGGGCGCAGCTATCGAAAGCCAGGCAACGGGCGCTCTCAAGCCATGGCGCGAGGTGGTGAACCCCCACAAGGACGTGGCCAGCGGCCGCCACCAGCAGGCCGAGTTCGCCGCGGACCTCTGGCAGGTCCACCTGGGCGAAGGATCGGACGAGTACAAGGACCCGCCCGAGTTCTTCCGCCGCACCTATCTCACCGAGAGCCTCAAGCGGCTGCTCACTGGCGCGGTGCAGCGGCTCGCAGGTTCTGGGGGCGACCCCGTAGTTCAGCTCCAGACGAATTTTGGCGGTGGCAAGACGCATTCGATGCTGGCGCTGTACCACCTGTTCTCCGGCGCCACGCCCAGTGCGCTGCTCGGCATTGACGCGGTGCTGAAAGACGCTGGGGTGACGAAGCTGCCTTCGGTGAAACGTGTCGTGCTCGTGGGCAACCGGATCTCGCCCGGGAACCCGGTGACCAAGCCTGACGGCACGGTGGTGCGAACACTGTGGGGGGAACTGGCCTGGCAGCTCGGCGGCAAGAAGGCCTTCGCGCGCCTGCGCGCCGACGACGAGAAGGCCACCAGCCCTGGCGACGTGATGCGCGAGCTGTTCAACGAGTACGGCCCGTGCCTGGTGCTGATCGACGAGTGGGTCGCGTACGCTCGCCAGCTCCACGACATGAGCGACCTGCCCGCGGGGAGCTTCGAGACTCACTTCACCTTCGCCCAGGCGCTAACCGAATGCGCCAAGCTCGCGGAGCAGTGCATGCTCGTGATCAGCTTGCCCGCCTCGGACTCCACCGCCTCACCGCATGCCAGTGCCGACGACGTGGAGGTGGGCGGGGAGCGCGGACGCGCGGCGCTCAACCGCCTGCGCAACGTGGTCGGCCGGGTCGAATCGTCGTGGCGGCCGGCGAGCGCGGAGGAGAGCTTCGAGATCGTCCGCCGCCGGCTGTTTGAGCCGCTCGTGGAGAAAGAGCAGTTCGTCGCGCGGGACACGGTGGCTCAGGCGTTCTACGACCTCTACCGCACCCAGCACCAGGAGTTCCCGCCGGAGTGCCGCGATGCCGAGTACGAGAAACGGCTCAAGGCAGCCTACCCGATCCACCCGGAGGTGTTCGACCGGCTCTACACCGACTGGTCGACCCTGGTGAAGTTCCAGCGCACGCGCGGGGTACTGCGCCTTCTGGCGGCGGTGATCCACAGCCTGTGGGAGAAGGGCGACCGCAACCCGTTGATCCTGCCTTCGACCATTCCTATCGGCGATCCGCAGGTGCAGTTCGAGCTGACGCGCTACCTCTCGGACAACTGGGTACCGGTGATCGAGAAGGACGTCGACGGCCCAAGCGCGCTACCGCTGCGACTCGACGGCGACGTACCGAATCTGGGCAAGTTCGCGGCCTGCCGACGTGTCGCCCGCACCATTTACCTGGGATCTGCCCCCATTGTGACGGCCGCTCACCGTGGGATCGAGGACCGGCGCATCAAGCTCGGGTGCGTGATGCCTGGGGAATCGCCGGCCGTCTTCGGCGACGCCCTACGCCGGTTGACTTCCGCAGCGACCTTCCTCTACCAGGATGGCCCACGCTACTGGTACTCGACCCAGCCCACGGTGATCAAGCTGGCCGAAGACAGGGCCGAGCAACTCAAGCGTGACCCTGACGCGGTCGTCAAGGAAACCGACACACGGGTACGTGCGGACGTACGCAAGGCCGGTGACTTCATGCGTATCCACCCGATGCCCGCGTCGGGCCAGGACGTGCCTGACGACATGGATGCGCGGCTGGTCGTGCTGAGTATCGACCACCCCTACAGCAAAGACCCGGGGAGCCCGGCCGAGGTTGCTGCAAAATCAATCCTCGAGTCGCGTGGGACCGCCCCGCGCCTCTTCCGCAATACTCTGGTGTTTCTCGCGGTGGACCAGACGCGGCTTCAGGATCTGGACGAGGCGGTGCGCCGGTTCCTGGCCTGGAAGTCGATTGTAGGCGAGGAGAAGACGCTGAACCTCGACCCGCACCAGTTGAAACAGGCCGAGACACAGCAGGCGTCCGCCGATGGCACAGTGACAGCGCGGTTGCCCGAGGCGTACCAGTGGCTCTTGGTGCCGGTGCAGGACACGCCGCAGGTGGCCATCGAGTGGCGGGCCTATCGGCTGTCGGGCCAGGACGGCCTTGCCGTACGCGCCAGTAAGAAGCTGCGCGCCGAGGAACTGCTCCTGACAGGGCTTGCCGGCACTCGGCTGCGCATGGAGCTTGATCGCGTGCCGCTCTGGCGCGGCGATCACGTGCCAATCAAGCAGTTGGTCGAGGACTTCGCGCGGTACCAATACCTACCGCGGCTAACTGAACCTGTCGTCCTCATCCGCGCGATCCGCGACGGGCTTGGATTGCTGCTTTGGCAGGACGAGTCCTTCGCTTACGCCGACAGCTTCGACGAGGCAGCGGGGCGTTATCGCGGGCTGCGCTGCGGGCAAGTCCCCAGCATCTCCGAGGACAACTTGTCGGGGCTACTGGTGCGGCCGGAGGTTGCGGGGCGGCTCATCGCAGACAAGACGGTCAGGTCGCTGACAATCCTCCCAGATAAAGCCCACGTGAAGCCAGGCGCTCGCATGGCCTTTCAGGTCGAGGGGCGTGATCAGGACGGCCAGAACGTAGCACTGTCAGGTGTCATTTGGACGGCAGAAGGCGGAAACATCGGAGCTGACGGGGCTTTCACCGCAGGTCAGACAGAAGGCACTTTCCTGATTGAGGCAACAGCGGGCACCCTTCGGGCGCAGGCGGAGGTCATGATCTCCAAGAGTGCCGTCCCGCCACCGCCGCTGAAACTCGCGCCAAAGCGCTTCCACGGCAGCGTGGTGCTTGACCCCACGCGCCCTGGTCGCGACGCTGGGAAGATCGCCGACGAGGTCATTGCCCACCTAGTGGGCCTGCTGGGGTCCACGGTCACGGTGACGCTCGAGATCGCCGCCGAGATCCCATCCGGGGTCCCGGAAAATGTGGTGCGCATCGTCACCGAGAACAGCAAGAACTTGAAGTTCACAAGCCAGGCCTTCGAGGAGGAGTGAAACGACCCGCCCCGGAAAACAGGACTACTGAAAGAACGGCTCCTCGGACTCACTTGCGGAACAGTAGCTCCTCCATCTTGTCGGACGCTTCCTTCTGCATGTCCGGCTGAACGTGTGAATAGGTGTCGAGCGTCATAAGGATCGAGCTATGCCCAGATGCGGATCATCGCGTTCATCACCGAGCCGGCGGTCATTCAGAAGATCCTGCGTCATCTCGCCGCCAAGGGCCTGATCACCGACGGCCGCCGCCTGTCCACGTCCGCAGCGAGAAAGATAGGTAGATAGGTACCAGGTATCACCATCTCACCTTCTCGATCTTGGGCCACTCGCGTCGAGCTTCGCGAGACGCTCCTCGAGGGCGAGCCGCTGCTCGCGAAAGGAGGCATCCTCCCGCTCGCGTTGGCTAGCCCGCGCAAGGGCACGGCTCGCACTGCCGGGGTTCATCCGCATGCCCTCCGCCAGGTCCTTCACCCTCAGACCATACACCTCGAGCCCGATGAGGGTGAGGAGCTCCCGCAAGCGCACCGTGGCTTCATCCTTGCGCCGGCCCGAGAGCTCACTCAGCTCCAGCCCGTGGACCTTGCACGCCCGGACAAGGTACTGGTCCACACCCCAGCGCGCCCGCTGCGGCAGTGTGCTGGCCCCCAGGGCGTCGATGCGTGGTTTCCCCTCCACGAGTGCGATCGCCTCCTCCGCCTCCTCACCCCTTCGCCACCAGGGAAGCCGCCCCGGGCGCTCCCCGATCCACTCGGCCTGACGTTGGCCGCGCAGCATGCCGATGAAGGCCCTGGGGGCGCTCTCGGCTCAAGGCATGTCGAGGCTGCGTGCGGCAGCCACGGACCCAGATCCGGCGGCGTCTCACCGGCAGGCACCGTCGCCAGGGCGGCGCACAGCGGCGTTCCCTCCCTCATGTTGATCTCGACGATCTCGAATCCGGCCGAGGTGAGCGCCTCGACCTCCTCCACCGTCACCTCGCGCCCAGTGCGCTCGGGCGTCCGGCCGAGAAACAATCGGGAACCCCACGAGTGGATGAAGACGGCCCGGTTTCGCGGGCGCTTGCCACGACCAACGCCGGCAATTCCTGAGATTGGGGTCTCCCTCGGACGCGTATCACACCGCCAAGTTGGGAAGGCCGTGTCGGGCGCCGCCGAGGAGGATCGGGAGCGCCACCCGGCCGTGGGGCTCACGGGTTCATCTCGTACGCGTCCTTGAGAGCAAAGACCTGCTCCTTCCAGACCCGGTCGTAGCGCGCCTCCTCGTGCACCGGTTTGCGCAGCATCTTCAGGCAGTACTCCATCTGGGCGTGCGTCGCGCTCGGTTTCGAGTGGAGCTGGAGCGCGAACTTCGCAAAGTCCCGCACCATGAAATCGAAAACCTGGTCCACCAGGTCTTCGCCCACCCCGTGCAGACTGGCCATCTCCAGGACGAGCTGGCCGTAAACCACCAGGGCGAACAGTTCGCCCACGGCGAGCTGGAAGTCCGTGTCCTTGGCCTGCGCCTCGGAAGGCGTTGCCTTCGCCAGCATGCCCTTGAAGACCGAAATCTGTTCCTTGAACACGGCCAGGTTGGGCGTGTCGAAGAGGTCATAGGAGATCTTGTAGTCGTCGAAGCGGATCTTGGCCAGCCCGCGCGTGGGCCCCTGGGCGAAGAGGAACTCGTCGTGGGCGGCGCCCGTGCACTCCGGGACCGCCGGATAGTCCGCGTGGTTGAAGAAATAGTTCGCGAGGAACTTCACGATAAGCGCGATGTTGACGTGGACCGTCCCCTCGAGCTTGGGCAGCGCCCGGATGTCCCGGGCCGCCATCTCGAAGTACGTGTCCTTCTCGAACCCCTTGGCCGCAATGACGTCCCAGAGGAGGTTGATGACTTCCTCGCCCTGCGTGGTCACCTTCATCTTCACCATGGGGTTGAAGAGCAGGTAGCGCCGGTCCGCGAGGGAGGCGCACCGCTGGTAGTCCGAGGCGCGCAGCGCGAAGAGCTTCATGGCGCAGAGGCGGGCGTACGCGTCGGTGAACATCTGCTTCACGTGAGGGAAGTCGGTCACCGACATGTTGTAGAGCCGTCGCCCCGAGGCGTGCCGGATGGCCTCGTAGAAGGCGTGCGTGCAGATGCCGATGGAGGCCCAGCCCAGGTTGTACTTCCCGACGTTCACCGTGTTGAGCGACGCGTCCCAGGCCTCCTGGCCCCGCGAGAGGATGTCCGCCTCCGTGATGGGATAGTCGTGCAGGATGAACTCGGCCACATAAGACTGGCTCGGCGTGATGTTCTTCACGAGCTCAAACTTCGGGTGCTTGGGGCTCACGGCGAAGAAGACATACTCACCCGTTCCGGCGATCTTCCCGAAGGTGGAGACCATGGCCGCCTCGTTGCCGTTCCCGATGTAGTACTTGTCCCCGTCCGCCAGGTATGTGCCGTCACCCTGCGGCTTGAGCATCATGTCGGACGAGTAGATGTCCGCCCCGTGCTCCTTCTCGGAAAGGCCAAAGGCGAAGACGCCGCCCTGCTGGAGCATCCGCCCCGCCTTCTTCTTGAGGGCCTCGTTCCCACTCATCCAGATGGGGCCAAGTCCCAGGATGCTCACCTGCCACGTGTACCAGTAGCACAGGCCGTAGAAGCCGAGGATTTCGTTGAACTCGCAGTTCCGCCAGGTGTCCCAGCGGGCCGCCTCGCCGCCATACCCGGGCGGGGCCAGCAGCGTCCCGAAGACCTTCTCGGCCTGCAGGAAGCCCAGGAAGTCCTGGTACCAGACCCTGTTCTGATCGTCCTCCTTGATTTTCTTTAGGCCCTTGCCCTCGAAAAAGGCAACGGTCTTGCGCATGATCTGCGCGGACCTCTCATCAGGGTATCTCCGCGTGAGATTCTTCGGATTCAACAGGATCATGGCCCCCTCCGTGGATGTCCGCCCGCTGTGCAGCAGTGCGAGTGATTACGTATAGTACCCTTCTCACCCCATCCCGCCTGCGGCCGCAAGCCTGACGTGGGGAGCGGAGAACCGGGAGCAGGAAACCGGGGGGAAAGAAGCACAACCCCATAGCGGCCCTCGCGGCCCGCGAGTGAATTAACTGGCATCAGATCCCTGAATTGCCGGCCCGCTCAACCGACCGCAAGACGAGGCGCCGAGATCTCTGTGGTCGCCGCACGAAGGCTGCGCCCACTGGCAACGAGAATGGGTACCGTGTCCCGAATGGCGCTAACTTAAGCCGACATTTCCCACATGAACTCGGCCCTGCCACCGTCATAGACGATCCGACCCGATCTGCTGCTTACTCCTGATGGCTCAACCAGGTTGAGATCTGGTTCGCCAAGATCGAGCGTGACGTCATCGCCCGCGGCGTCTTCACCTCAACCAAAGACCTCGCCAGAAAACTCGTGCGCTACATTCGCCGCTAGGACCAACCCCCCAAACCCATCAAGTGGAGCTACTCAGATCCCACCCGCCGCATCCGAACCGCCAGTTCCACTTCAACCGCTACAGGCCCTAGCCGTGTGACGCGGGCGCGGGGAGGGAGGAGCCCCGAGGACAACCCGACGCCCGGACTCTCGGTCCCGGCGCTGGGTCATCTCCGGCGCAGCAGTGGTAAGCTTGATGTCAACTTCAAGGGGCGTGCCGGACCCGCTCTGCCGACGAGGGGAGTCATGAGCTTCATCGACTTTCAGAGCGTTCATCACATGCTGCGGGCGACCGTCGAGCGTTACCCGGATCTCGAGGCGTACCGCACGATCCACACCCCGGGACGCACCTCGTCGGTGACGTGGCGCGAGTTCCTCGCGGAGGTGCGGCGCGTCGGCAAGAGCCTGATCGCACTCGGCCTCGGCCACGGCGACAAGGTTTCGATCCTCTCGTACTCGTGCTACCACTGGGTGCTCACCGACGTCGGCGCCGAGAGCGTCGGCACCGTCACCGTGGGTATCTATCACACCGACCTGCCCAAGGCCTGCCGCCACATCATCGACCACTCCGACTCGAGTATCGTCTTCGCGCAGAACGCCGACCAGGTCGCCAAGCTCGTCGAGGTGAGGGACCGCATCCCCAAGGTGCGCAAGGTGGTGCTCTTCGAGGGGTCGCACGCGAGCGACTGGGTGCTCTCCTACGACGAGTTCCTGAAGCTGGGGGAAGCCGTCTCCGAGGAGGCGCTCGAAGCCCGCATCGCTGCGGTGGGTCCGCAGGATCTGGCGGCGATCGTCTACACCTCGGGCACGACCGGCATCCCCAAGGGGGCGATGCTCACGCACGACAACATCACGTTCACGTGCCAGTCGGTACAGCAGTGTGCGGACGCGGCGGCCGGGGACGTGGAGCTGCTCTTCCTGCCGTTGGCGCACGTGTTCGCTCGGACCACCGTCTACACCGCCATCGTCGCGGCGACGACCACGGTGTTCGCGCGCAGCCTCGACTCGCTCCCCGAGGATTTCAAGGTCGCTCGCCCGCACTGGTTCACGAGCGTGCCGCGGGTCTACGAGAAGGTCCGCGCCAAAGTGCTCGCGGGGGCGGAGGCCAAGGGCGGGCTGGCGCTGCAGATATTCCGCTGGGCGGTGCGGGTGGGCAACGAGGTGAGCGACTGCCAGCTTGCGAAGAAGCCAATCCCGGCCGGCCTCAAGCTGCGCTACGCGATCGCCACCAAGCTCGTCTTCTCCAAGCTGCAGGCCGCCTTCGGCGGCCGGGTGCGCTGGTGCATCTCGGGCGCGGCGCCGCTCAACCCTTCGATCGGCAAGTTCTTTCACGGGTCCGGCATCCTCATTCTCGAGGGCATCGGCATGACGGAGAACACCTCCTTCACCAACGTCAACCGGCCCGACAACTACCGCTTCGGCTGGGTGGGACCGCCCGGTCCCGGCATCGAGCAACGCATCGGCGAGGACGGGGAGGTACAGTACCGGGGGCGCAACGTCATGAAGGGCTACTACAAGATGCCCGACGAGACGAAGGAGACGTTGATCGAGGGCGGGTGGCAGCGCACCGGCGACCTCGGCGAGATCGACGCAGAGGGCTTCCTCAAGATCACCGGCCGCCAGAAGGACCTGATCGTCACGGCAGGCGGCAAGAACGTGGCGCCGAGCGCCATCGAGGGGGTGATCACCACCTCGAAGTACATCCTGCAGGTGTGCGT
>Ga0315278_10001442_pt1 | contig 20835 bp, 18 predicted proteins | sample YL17G06_0_MG_FD_203880 | JGI IMG/M metagenome (GOLD analysis project Ga0315278, IMG submission 203880) | Sediment microbial communities from Yellowstone Lake, YNP, Wyoming, USA - YL17G06_0 | ecosystem: Environmental > Aquatic > Freshwater > Lake > Sediment | place: USA: Wyoming | collected... | reverse complement strand
TCATTTCGCACCCATCTGCACTAAAAGCCCCATCGCCTGTCGAATCTGTGCGCGCGAACCGAGTAACACTACAATATCACCGGTCATCAACCGAGTCTTCTCCGACGGATTCGAATGAGTCACCCCAGTGCGCGTCCAGGCGATCACCGAAGCGCCAGTGCGTGGACGGAGAGAAAGCTCAGCCAACGTCTTCCCCCGCGCAGGCGAATCCTCGTCGATGCGGAAGGTTTCGACTTCCGCATCGGTCAAGGTCCCGCCACGAAGATGATGCGCGAGTTCCGGCAATTCGCTGCGACGAAGCAAGGCGTACCCTTCACGGCGAACTTGTTCAGCCTTTTGCCTCACATAGTCCTGCGGCAGTTTGTAGGTGCGAAGCACCAAGGCAAAGATCTCGATGGAAGTTTCAAATTCCTCCGGCACCACATCATCCGCGCCGAGCTGGTGCAGCTCCTCCAATTCGCGCAAATAGCGAGTCCGTACGACGACATGGAGTTTGGGGTTGAGTCCCTTGGCAACCTGCACAGTCCGCCGGGTGATAAACGGATCCGAGATGGCCACCACCAACACCTTCGCGTCCTCGATCTTCATATGCCGCAACACATTCGGATTCGTGGCATCGCCGTAGTAGACCGGCACCCCGTGTTTCGCTTCGCGGCTGACGGTGTCGCCGTTGAGATCCAAGGCAAGGTACGGGATCTCTGTTTCACCGAGGACGCGAGCGAGATTCCTCCCATTCAACCCATACCCCACAATAATGACGTGGTCCTTCATCCGAATCTGCTTCTCTTCGGTCTGCAGGACGTGGGCGGTGGTGCGACTCGGCAACCAATGTCGAAGCCGCTGCCACGCCTCCACGCGGCGGGCCAGGTGCGGCGACCACTGCATGAGAAAGGGTGTCACGATCATGGAGAGCACCGAGACCGCCAGAAAGACCTGATACGGATCACCCAGCAGGAAGCCACTCTCCTGCCCTTGCTGCGCCAGTAAGAAGCTAAACTCTCCGACCTGGGCCAGGGCGATGCCCACCATAACCGCCGAGCGTGGAGGAACCCCCGCCAACAACACCGCTCCGGCCCCGGCGACAAACTTTACCAACAGAATCGTGACCAGGAGTCCTACCACCGGCAGCGGATGCACGAACAACACCCGCCAGTCCAGAAGGATGCCGATCGACACGAAGAAGAGACTATTGAAACTATCGCGGAATGGCAGCACTTCGGCCATGGCCTGATGGCTGTACTCCGATTCAGAGATGACCAACCCGGCGATGAACGCGCCCAACGCCAAGGAGAGACCGCCGAGCGAGGTAAGCCACGCGATCCCGAGACAGAGGACGATGATCGTTAGCAAGAACAGTTCGCGGCTGCGGCTGCGGACAATATGTTCCAACAGCTTGGGGACCAGATACCAGGCGGCGGCAATGACGAGCACGACGACAAGAACTGACTTCCCCAAGGTGAGCAGAATCGCCAGCCCGCCTCCATCCGATTGGCTAGCAAGAATCGGCGTCAGCAGCATCATGGGTACGACGGCCAAATCCTGAAAGACGAGAATTCCGATCGTGGCACGGCCATGGATCGAGTCGCTGTCCCCCCGTTCAGCCAAAGTCTTCAACACGATCGCCGTGCTGCTCAGGGAGAAGAGGAATCCCCAGAACAGCCCCTGCTGCCAGGACAGTCCGATGAGCATCGCTCCGAGCCACGCGATCAACAGTACGCCGCCGACCTGGATCGGTGCGGCCAGAAACATGAGGCGGCGCAAGGAAGCTAATTGCACTAACGAGAATTCGATGCCGATGGTGAAGAGGAGCAGGACGACCCCGATCTCCGCCAACACTTGGACCGTGCCGATGTCCGAGATGAGGTTCAATCCGTGGGGGCCGATGAGCGCGCCGGCGACCAAGAATCCCGCGATTGAGGGAAGCCGGAACTGATGGAATACGAAGACGACGGCAATCGACACCGTGAAGATCACGAGCAGATTTGCCAACACGCCGTAGTCAGTCATACCAGAAATTGGTCAGGCATGAGGAGTGGGGGGGCAGGCGAGGGAACTTCTTGGAACGCTTCACGTTTCACGCCTCACATTTATCGGGTTCAGGGCGGAGAATACCCCAGTAGCGAGAATGGAACAAGGCAAAGCTGCTTGTTCAACGGAAGCCGTTTCGCTACAGTGGCTTCACGAAACGAACGAGCGAGGCCTGACCATGATCCGCGCCATTATTTTCGATTTCAACGGCGTCATCGTCGACGACGAGACGCCGCATCTGCGTTGCTTCCAGCAGGCGTTGGCCAAACACGGCCTGTCGCTCACGAAGGATGAGTACTACAGCACGTACCTGGGTATGGATGAACGCACCTGGCGACGGCGCTCCTCACCATACGCGACGGCACCTGCGATCGAAACCTGCTGCAGACCGTGATGGATCGGAAGGCCATGCTCTTCCGGAAATACACAGCCGTCCACAAGCCGGCCCTTTTCCCCGGCGTCGTCGAGTTCGTAAAACGTGCCGGGGCGCAATATCGAATAGCCATTGCCACAGGAGGCTGGCGGGAACAAATCAACCATGCGCTGCGAGGGACAGCGATCGAGCGGGACTTTTCGGTGGTCGTGTCGGCAGACGACGTCACCACCGGCAAGCCCGATCCAACAATCTATCATGCGACCCTCAAGCGACTGACCGTAGTGGATCCCCACCCGCCGCTGCTTACCGCCGCGCAATGTGTGGTGGTGGAAGATTCCCGAGCCGGCATCCGCGCAGCCAAGGCGTCCGGCATGAGTGTCCTCGCGCTGGCCACCACCTATCCCCCCGAACAACTGACTGAAGCTGATCTTGTGCTGCTGAATTTGGAAGGCGTACATCCCGAATCGATTGAGCCATTACTATCGATTAATCGGCCAGCTGAGCCATATTGCGACGTCCCGCGCCGGTAGCAGCCCCCCTCGAAAGATGAATAGACGGCTTTGTCTCTGATGGAATAGCTTGTCAGCACCATCGGTGAGTATAATTTAAAAAAAGGTGAACGATGATGCAAACCCTGTCTGTTCCACCGTCTGAGGGGAGGTGCTTTATGCAGCCCGTCCGCGAGCTCATGATCGCCGCAACGATCCTCACTCTGTCCTCAACGTCGGCATTCTCCGATACCACGATCGCCTTTGATCCGTTGCAGATGCGCCAATGTCCTCAGGCAGACGGGAGCACCCTGTACACGAATAAAGACCTGCCCGGGTGCACCCTGATGACTCTCAAGCCTCTGTCGGTCGTGCCCTCGCTGGATGACATGCCAACCTATCGCCCCAGCGTGGCCATGGCTCCTCACTACGATATTCCTCCCTACCCAGACCGCAATCAGGCTAGTATGACCGGCGGAGGACAGAGCGTCCCCGATTGGGCCAAAGATTGGCACGCCAGCATCGCCTCGTCCGGCTCCGTTCAAGCTGAAGTCTGTTCCATGTATGGAGAGTGGCTCCACCTCAATCAGAAAACCCGTGGCGGGTTCTATTACGGGACAGATCCCTCGTATGGAGGAGATCTTTCCGGAAGAAATCAGCGGGGTCCGAGCTATTCGTTCTACGACAACGCACGGTTCGTAACTCTATCGAGAATGTTTGGGACAGGATTTGTCCCAGTCGGCTGTCCGTAACGAGTCAGTCCAGGACGAAAGACCGAGGGGTGCCAGTCTATCTAAAGGGCTTGGCACCCCTCAGTTTTATGTTTTTATTTTATAGAACTCCCGATACCACTGCACGAACCGGGGAATCCCCACCTCGATTGGCGTCAAGGGCTTGAACCCAACATCCCGTGACAGGTCCTCGATGTCGGCATAGGTGGCAGGAACGTCACCTGGCTGAATGGGCAACAGTTTCTTCTTCGCATGTTTCCCAATCGCCTGTTCCAACACCTCGATAAAACGCAGGAGCTCGACTGGCTGATGATTGCCGATATTGTAGATCCGAGCTGGCGCTGAGCTGGTTCCTGGATCCGGTCTGTCACCAGACCAGACTGGGTTCGGCGTGGCCGGCTGATCGAGGGTCCGGATCACTCCCTCGACGATGTCATCGACATAGGTAAAGTCACGGAGCATCTTTCCGTGATTGTAGACCTCGATCGGTGTTCCCTCCAGAATCGCCTTCGTGAAAATGAAGAGGGCCATATCGGGCCTCCCCCAGGGCCCATAAACCGTAAAAAACCGCAAACCCGTGCAAGGAATCCGATAGAGATGCGCATAGCAATGAGCCATGAGTTCGTTGGCCTTCTTGCTGGCCGCATAGAGAGAAACCGGATGATCGACGTTGTCATGAATCGAAAACGGCATCTGGGTATTGCCACCGTAGACGGAACTCGACGAGGCATAGACGAGGTGCTCGACCTTCGCGTGCCGGCATCCTTCTAGAATGTTCAGAAACCCTTCGATGTTGCTGTCCGAATAAGCATGCGGGTTCACCAGCGAATAGCGCACACCCGCTTGCGCCGCCAGATGAACCACCTTCGCAATTGGCTGCCGGGCAAAGAGCCGGCGCATTTTCACTCGGTCGGCCAGATCGGTTTTGGTGAAGGTGAACTGCTTGAAGGGCTTCAGCTTCGCCAGCCGCGCCTTCTTCAGTCGCACGTCGTAGTAGTCATTGACGTTATCGAGTCCGATCACCCGCTCGCCTCGCTCCAGCAATCTGGTCGCCGTATGAAAGCCGATGAATCCGGCGACACCGGTGACGAGGATCGGGGCTTGCTCTGTTTTGCGCACGGTCATAGTCGGTCCTTTCGATCTATCGAGATGGTGCAGTGCGGCTACTGGCTTGCATAAACAGAGGGTCGCCGTGGTCAAGCTGGTAGAGCGCCAGAGGCGTCAGGGCTTCTCCGGTCTTCACCGATTCCACCAGCCCGTCAGTCGTGCGACGAAACAAATCCAATGCATGACCGCAATGATACCTGCATCCGTTCTTAACGAGAAGTTCTTTGAGGGTTTCAGGCGGTTCCCAGTGAGCGGTCAGTAAGGCTGTGCGGGCGGGATTCCGTTGGCTGAACATGAACGAGAGATGGTCCGGATACCAGTCTGCGCCGCCAGTGGCATACGACACGAAGAGCTTGGCTTGCGCTGCCGCACAGACATCGGCAAGATATGCATTCGTGAGATAGCCGTTCTCTCCCACGTCGAGCCATTTCCCAGGATGAGACAAGGGCGCGTGAGCCGTATGGCCACGGACTTCGAGCAATTGTTGTTGTGAGGCAAACACTAGCGGGATCGGCCCATGCTTCTGCACAAGTGACTGGATCACTCCGTCCTTGAGGGCGGACTTGCCGCTATTCGTCGGCCCGCTGTCCGCATGCACGAGCACGTTATAACCCCGATCAACGATGAGATAGCAGTTGCGCGGCATCTCCAGATCGCAGGGATCTTCGCCATAGAACGGCACGGAGTAGACGGCCCCTCCATCGAAAGCCCAACTCTCTCCATGCGCCAATTCAATCACGTTGCCAAATCCCAGCTCTCGCAAGAGTGACAGATAATCGTAGGAGAGCGTCCGCCGATTCCTTCGGCTCGGCACGATGATCGGCATATCTTTAGGCAGGTGCAAAAGCGTGCGAGGATCCACATGATCGTCGTGATCATGGGTCAAGAAGACGGCAGCCGGCTTGGGCAGCAGCGATCCCCAGAGCGAGGGGATGGAGGATTCCGCAAACCAGGGCAGTAGCCAGGGATCGAACAACAACGCCTGGTCCCGTTGCCGATACAACAGCGCGGCATGGCCGAGATGGACTATGTCTTTATCTTTCATCGTCTCGAACCAATGGGATCTGACGGAGGAGGTACTCGAACTGACCAAGCACTCATGCTGGTGAAGGGATTCGATCAGACGCGTGAGTACGCGTTCTCCATCTCGCCCCGAAGTTGCCACCACTGTACTAATTTCGTCGGTCTGATGCGTGCCGTCCAAGAACCCCAAAACCTTTCCCACCAGCGGTCCCAACTGCCGCTGGTCAAACCCGATCGAAATGGCCTGCCTCTTCACGGAGTGGAAAATCCTGAGTCCACCATTAGTAACCGTGGCAGATTTGGTGGGGTCGGTCGGAAACTCCCATTGAAACGTCCCGTCCGGCTTCCGCCCACAACGAATGTGCTCCTTCAAATAGGGACGGGCGCTGATCACCTCCGCATAGGCATCTTCCAATCGTCGCTGACGATCGGGATCGTCGACCGGGGCCCGCTTGGAAAAGACATCGCTGATGGCCGTATCAATCGCGCTAGAGAGGAGGCCATGGGCTTCATGGAGACTCGCGACGACTTCAGGGGCCACCCCTGCAACAAAGGGAAAGGGCCCGGGAGGGTCTGCGCTCTCCAATTGGACCCAGCTCCAGGGCGCGAGACTGAGATACTGATGTTTCGGCAGACTGTCCCAGATCTTCATGATTGTGATGCGTGATGGGTGATAGGTGACGGGCGTGAAGCGGGCTTTTGCATATCTTTTAACTGATCACTGGTCACTCGTCACTTCCCATTTGAGTTTACTGATGGTGGGTTCGTACAACGCTTGAATAACATTGCCGTCAGGATCGGAAAAGTAAAAGGAATAGCTGCCGTCGCGATGCTGCTTCGGCGGTTTCACGACCTGCCCACCTAGCTGCGGCAGGCGCGGTTCGATCTCCCGATACATTCGACCGACTGCCTCCTGGCTCTCAAGGATCACACCGACGTGATCCAACAATTGCCCCTTCACAGGCTGATAGACCGCAAACTCGGACGGTGGAATCTGGTGTAAGGCGAGGTTATCCGAGCCAGAGCTGAAATACACATTGTCCGGGTCAGGCTCCCACACCACCTTCATCCCCAGCAACTGTTCGTAGAATGTGCGAGACCGCGCGAGATTCGTGACGCGAAGCGCCACGTGGCGTAATCCTCGATGGAGCGGAGCACTCATAGTCAGCCTCAATGGTGTCCGTATAGTAGGGGGCCACCTCGGCTCCGTCAATTAAAAATCCAAGGACCGCGGAACACACTCAGACCAGCCGGAGTCGAACAGGCGGCTGCGCTTCCTCCCCCAGCTATGGTACGATACTCACGCTTCCAATCTTGAACAAGGAGTCCACCACGATGGCTGTCCGATCAATGCTTGTTTCGACTATGCTCTGCGTCCTGCTTAACATGTCACCCCTCTTCGCAGCCGACCAACCTACTCAGGTCCCGCTCACGTCACCGATTGGCAAAGACGGCGCGCCGATGGTCGTGGTCCAGGCCGGCTCGTTTCCGATGGGTGTCCCGCACGGAGACCGGGACGGCGGACGCGATGAATATCCACGCCATGACGTGTTTGTGGACACTTTTTTTATTGACAAATTCGAGGTGACGAACGGCCGCTATCTGGAGTTCGTCAAAACCACAGGCCATCGTGTCCCACAGAACCCGAAAAATCCAACGCGAAACCTCTGGCAGGGAAACACCATCGCTGACTCACTGACAGACCGGCCCGTTATCAATGTGGATTGGTTTGACGCCGAGGCCTATTGCGCCTGGGCGGGCAAGCGCCTCCCGACCGAAGCCGAATGGGAAAAGGCGGCAAAGGGTACCGCCGATCGACGATTCCCCTGGGGCAATGTCGAGCCTACGGTCAAACATCTCAACTTCAATCAGCAGTGGGTCGGCGAGAAGACCCTCATGCCCGTCGGAAGCTATGAATTGGGCAAGAGCCCGTTCGGCGCCTACGACATGGCCGGCAACGTCTGGGAATGGGTCAACGACTGGTACGACGCTCGCTACTACGAGAAGAGCCCAGCGAAGAATCCCAAAGGCCCAGACAGTGGTATCAAAAAAGTCATTCGGGGTGCAGGATGGCAGAACGAGACCCCCACGGTCCGCATCTTTACCCGCGTGGACAGCGATCCGACGATTCGGAACGAATCGACCGGTTTCCGTTGCGCCCTCGATGCGAAATAGTCGTTTGCGATGATGATCTGACTCGTCCGCATGATACAACCGTGTCATGACCGGATCGAACCAGACAGATCAGCTCAGGACCAAGACAAGACAGTTTGCGATCGGCATCCTGAAGCTGCTCGGAAATCTCGCTAAAACACCCGAAACCCTTGCCATTCAAACGCCGCTTGTGAAAGCGGCCACCACCCTGGCCGCGGACAGCCGCGCTCTTGCTCGTGCCTGGTCTGAAGATGATTTCCACCGAAGTCGCAACCTCGCTTCAGGAGACGCCGACGACTGTGTATTTTGGCTCGAACTGCTCGGCGCCGCCGGCAACGACCAGGATCAGTCTATTCAGGGGCTGCTGGAAGAGGTTACGGAAATCGTCGCGCTCCTCTCGATCTGCGGCGAACCAGACAAGCCCGCGACACCCCCAACTTCGGTCAAAGTCACGCCGGACCCTGTTCCCAGCGAACCGCCACCGCCGTCCCTGCCCACGGATTTCCACGGCCTGCGCGTCGTGTCGTTTGAAAGTCGCATGGCGCCAGAAATGGCGCGGCTGATCGAACGAAACGGAGGGACGCCGGTTGTGGCCCCAGCCTTACGGGAACTTCCGATTCCCCTTCAAGAGAATGGGGCCGTCTTCCGCCTGGGCGTCAAGCTCATCCTCGAACAGATTGACATTGTGATTCTGCTGACCGGCACCGGCACCACAGCCCTCTTCAACCTACTCCAAACTCGCTATCCTCTGAGCGACCTGGTCGAGGCGCTGAAAAAAACCTTTGTGGTCACGCGAGGGCCGAAACCCCTCGCGGCCCTCAAGAAGGTACTCGACCTGGAACCGAGCATCACCGTGCCGGAACCGAACACGTGGGTGGAGGTAGTTTCCACGCTCGACGAGTACCGTCCCGTCAAGGGTCTCCGCGTCGCCGTGCAAGAATATGGCATGTCCAATCCGCAGCTCTTAGAGGCCCTCAGACAACGTGGCGCAGAGGTTTTTCCCGTGCCCATTTACCGTTGGACGCTCCCGGAAGACACAGGCCCGTTGAAGCAGGCGCTCGGCAAGATCATTGCGGGAAACATGCAGGTCATGTTGGTCACCAATGCCGCGCAGATCGATCATGTCATGCAGTTACTCGAGCAGGAAGGCACAACCGCGCAGTTCAAAGAGGCGTGTAAAAAGATGGTCGTCGCCTCTATCGGCCCCACCGCCAGCGAATGCCTCCGCCACTATGATCTCCCCATCGACTTCGAACCCTCCCACCCGAAGATGGGCGTCCTGGTCAAAGAAACCAGCGAACAGGTACACGCGCTTCTTCAACAGAAACTATCAGCGTAGATTGGTTTGTGTGGGCTTGAGTTCCTGCGTCTCTCCCGCCTCTTTTACGTCTCGCGCGCAGCGAAAGCCCATCCAGTTCATTTTGGTGTTGGGGTCGGTCCCGTTGCGTTGCGCGCCCCGTACGCTTGGCGTGCTGTCGATCCAGCCGCCGCCGCGGAAGCTCCGCTGGGTACCTTTCTCGGGCCCCTTGGGGTTCTTGTCCGGCGCAGTCGCGTAATATTTTTGGTCATACCAGTCGGCCACCCACTCGGCCACGTTACCCGCCATCTGAAACGTGCCGTAGGGACCGACTGCATTATCGTATTTGTCGACGGAAATGATCGGCGGATAGAGCAGCAACCGCTCAGGACGATCGCGCACCGGACCTGACAAGCCTGTCCGGCTGAAGTTTGCACGCGACAATCCAGGAGGCTGATTGCCCCAAGGGTAAAGCCGCCCATCCTCCCCGCGTGCCGCCTTCTCCCACTCGGCTTCGGTAGGCAGGCGCTTCCCCGCCCACTTGCAGTAGGCATCGGCATCAGCCCAGGACACATGCATCACAGGATGGTTGACCATGGTCTCCTGGAAGTTGCCGCCGTCATACTGCCAGTCGATGAGCGGAGGCAGATCCTTAGCAAGGATGAACTTCAGATATTGAACAGTGGTCACTTCGAACTTGTCGATCTCGTAGGCATCCAGATAGACCTTCCGCTGAGGAAACTCCGCCTGATAGGCATTGCGATCTATCTTCCTGTCGCTCCCCATGATGAACGAGCCAGCCGGAATGAGGGCCATCTCATCGTGAGCCGGCAGTTTCGCCCGCTCGGCGGCGAGCTTCTTTCCTTCGGGAGTCCATTCCCTGACGACGTCCGAAACATCCAACGCATGAACCAATCCACCGATTCCGATCAACTCTGAGATCACAACAACCACGATGATTCCGAATGCTCTCACAATCCCGCCTCCTAGCTACGTTACATGCCCGGCCCGATTGGCTCAGGGGCTTCTTGTTTATTGAAATCTTCCAACGGCTGAAAGTTGACCGGCAGGTTGAAGAGATAGTCCGAGACCGATCGCAGCTTCACATGCTGATACTCCACAATCCAGCTCCCGTCTTTCCTCGCCAGCTTCATCGGAAAATGAATATCTGTGGCAATCCACTGATAGTAAACCTCAACCTGCTCCCCTTGCTTCGTCGTCACTTCATACAGGATCGTCGGATGCCCCTCGCGCACTTCCGTGCCGATCTCCTGTCGCAACACTTCTCCATCCAGCTTTTCACTCACCCTGAGGTCCTGCTCCGGACTATAGGGCAGCGTCTTGAAGTGTTTCATCCGCGAAAGGAGCAGCCACACGACCTGCTTGTCTTTCCGCACGATACTGACGTTGACCGGCCCCATCGAATGGTGCTCGATGCGCCACATCGTATCACGGTAATAGATGACCGCTTTGTGCGATTTACCGTCGATCTTCGTCACTTGATCGGCGGTAAACTCCAGCGCCCAGGCCGGCAGGCCGACGAGCAGCAGGCTACACACATACCAGAGGATGAGACAGGTCTGACGCATCGCGAGAAATCCTATCATAGCCCTTGCTCACTTTCTTCTGGTCGGTTACGAGAGGACGAGCACGCCGGCTCCCGAATAGCGTCCGGCTTTCAACTCTTGCAACGCACGGTTAGCATCAGCGAGGGGGAACGACAGGGTCTGGGGTTTGATCGGAATCGCAGCGGCCTCACGCAGGAGGTCGAGACCGTCCTGCCTCGTATTGGCCGTGACGCTTCGAATGACCTTCTCTCCAAAGACCTCGCGATCGTAATCGAGCGAGGGAATCGGCGTCATGTGAATACCGGCGAGGGCAAGCGTGCCGCCGCGTTCCAATGCACGCAAGGCAAGCGGCACCAATTCCCCAGCCGGCGCAAAGATAATCGAGCCGTGAAGCTTCTCCGGCGGCCTGTCGGTCGCGCCGCCCACCCAAGCAGCGCCCAACTCACGTGCAAGACGTTGATGATCCAGTTTCAACGAGCTGACATAGACCTGACAGCCCCAAGAACGAGCAATTTGGATGGCAATGTGAGCGGACGCTCCAAACCCATAGAGGCCGAGCCGTTGGCCAGCCTGGATCCCGCTCAGGCGCAATGCGCGGTAGCCGATGATCCCGGCACAGAGGAGCGGGGCCGCTTCTTCATCACTGAAGACCCGTGGAATCGAATAAGCAAATGCTGCCGGGACGAGCGCATACTCCGCGTATCCGCCATCGACCTGATAGCCGGTAAACCTGGCGCGCTCGCACAGGTTCTCGCGCCCGCTCATACAAAACTCGCAGGTACCACACGTGTACTGCAGCCAGGCGATGCCAACTCGCTCGCCGACCGTCCGCTCACTCACGCCGGCGCCAACCTGGCTGACAACCCCGACGGCTTGGTGGCCGGGAATGAGTGGAAGCGTGGGGTTGGACAACTCCCCTTCGATGACGTGAAGATCCGTCCGACAGATCCCGCAGGCGGTGATGCGAACCAAGACCTCCCCAGGGCCTGGCTCTGGCATTGGAAGCTCGCGAAGCTGTAGTGGGGCGGTTCCCACGTCCGCTGTGCGCGCCAGAACCATCGCCTTCATTATCGATTACTCTCAAAAAGATGAGACGCGATGAGCAGATTGATGGTCCGAATATGTAGCGCAACAAAGGAACACTCTCGCAGGCTGTTCAAAATGGCCGTCCAGCAAGGCCGCAGCAAGCGAGGAGGCGAAGCGTACCCTCTGGGGTACGTTGAGCCTCTGAGCGAAGCGAGAACGAAGCTGGCGGACTTTTGCAACAGCCTGCTAAGGCTTGGCCTTGATACATTCGATATCCAGCCGAATCTGGACCTCGTCGCCGACGACGAGTCCGCCGCTATCCAACGTCTTGTTCCAGACCATGCCGAAGTCTTTGCGGTTGAGCTTCCCCTCCGCGCTGAAGCCGGCTCGGGTATTACCCCAGGGATCCTTCGTCGCCCCATTATAGTGGCCCACCAGAGTGATTTCCTTGGTTACCCCGCGCAGGGTGAGGTCTCCCAGCGCCGTATAGCCCTCTGCAGTTTTCTTGTAGCTCTTCATCTTGAAGGTCATCGTCGGATACTGTTCCACGTCGAAAAAATCGGCATTCCGCAAGTGGGCATCCCGTTTTTCGTGATTCGTATTCACCGACCCGGTCTTGATCGTGGCCTCAATGGCCTTCACTGTCCCGGCTTCGGCATCCATGTCGATAAACCCGGTATAGTCCATGAACCGGCCTGTGGTCTTGGACACGACCATGTGCGTGACGCGAAATTCGATCGTCGAATGTTCAGAATCCACGTTCCAACGAGTTGGTTCTGCGTGAACCACCAACGGGAACCAGACCGTTGCTCCGAACAGCAAAAGCGCGCACCAACTCTGCTCTCTCCTCTTCAGCATGAATCTCTCCTCCTGGATCACACGTATCGCAGACGTGGTCTGAATGGGTTGTAACCTACTTCTTCGAAGGCTGGCCGGACGCATCAGGCTTGCTGGGTGACGGATTCCCGACCGACTGCACCTCAAGGGGCCGTGCCCGACTACCGGTTCGCATCCGAACATGCACGTCCACCGCGTCCTCCCCCAACTCGCTGGGCAACGGCAGGAACGGTTGGGCATTGACCACCGCATAAATTGCGGCTTCGTCGATTTCGCGCGCACCGGAGCCTTTCTCAATCTCGATCAGCTGGGCGCGGCCGTTGGGAAACATCTTGAAACGGACCTTCATCGTTTCGCTGCTTGGTGCACGCCGGATTCCGCGGACCTGACGGGCCCAACTCCGGCTGATGAGTTGACTCACATGCTGCCAATACGCCTTCCCCTCCCCTGGGGAGGCAAACGGGACCAGATCTTCCTCGGCTAAGGCGCCCATCGAGACCGGCCCCGAGGCCGGTTGCACTTCATCTAAGATGACATCCTCGCTCTGCGATTTCTCTGGACGAACGGGCGGCAACTCACTACTCTCATTGGCCGGCTCAGAACGATCCATGGTTACATACACAACCCGCTGCAGGAACCGTTCGAGTTTGTCCTGGCGGGATCGCGCAAACGTCACCTGGACTCGCACAGCCTTGGGTGGCACGGAGGTTCGACTCATTGGAATCGGCTCGAGCGTCACCGTCCCCTTCAACGCCATCGACTCCGCATCCGGCTCGAGCGTCACCGTTTGGGGTTGAAACACCATCGATTCACAGGTCGCCACCACCGAAGTTGTACCCGCTGTTACGCCTCCAAGATAAATCGTCAGCGTGACGGGCTTGCCACTTTGCAGATCCCCCATCGACTCAGCTTGGTTCAACTCGAACTGTGCCCACCGCTTCGTGGGGCCGGACGAGGAGGCACTCGGTGGCAACGATGCGGAGCGCGCGGGTGAGATGAGGCCTGGACAGAAGAGTGCCACACAACACATCCCCGCCACCAGCATAAGCCCGCATGATTCATGACGGTTCGTTACGAAATCGCTGAGCCGCGTCGCGAGACCGGCGCACGGAACTCTGAGGCCCTGATGCGTACTCGTGCAGTACGTTGAGGGGCCAAGGGGCGAGCCCGACGGCCGAAGGCCCGTCGCAGCAGTGGATCGGCAATTGCAGCAGAAGCGGTCATGAATCATGCAGGCTAGGCCTCGGTGATGCAGAGCCTTTATAGGTCACATCCTACCGATCTCTCTAATCAAGGCGCAACCCGTTTTTTTCTTGGGCCGTGTAGGTGTAGGCGTGGTCGGGCCCGTGGTATACAATGGGCCCATGCGTGCGCTCGTCAAGACATCGACGCAACCAGGATTAACCGCCACTGACAGGCCGGATCCGAAACCGGGCCTCACCGATGCGGTCATCCGCGTCAAAGCCACCTCGCTCTGCGGGACGGATGCCCATATTTATAATTGGGATCCCTGGGCACGTAGCCGCATCCACCCGCCACGGATTATCGGTCATGAAATGTGCGGCGAGGTGGTGGAGATCGGGGCCGAGGTCACGTTGGTCAAGGCGGGAGACTATGTCGCGGCCGAATCGCACCTGACTTGCGGCCAATGTTTCCAATGTCGCACCGGGCAGGCGCATGTGTGCAAAAATTACCGCATCCTCGGGGTCGATCGCGACGGGTCGTTCGCGGAGTACGTCGTCCTGCCTGAAGCTGTGCTCTGGAAGACCTCGCCCACGATTCCACCGGAACTCGCCTGCGTCCAAGAACCGCTCGGCAACGCTGTCGACGCAGCACTAGTCGAAGACCTCACCGGACAGACGGTCTTGATCACCGGCTGCGGTCCGACCGGACTGTTCGCCGCCGCCGTCGCACGAACGGCCGGTGCCGCCATCATCATCGCGTCGGATGTCAGTGCGTACCGCCTAGACCTTGCCAAACAGGTCGGTGTCGATCACGTGCTCAACGCCAAGACCGAGACCGCGGACCGCATCGCCGCCTCCATTCACGAGATCACCGCCGGCGAAGGCGTCGATGCCTCGCTCGAAATGTCGGGAAACCCTACGGCATTGCATCAAGCCTTCAGTGCCGTGAAGAACGGCGGACGCGTGACACTCTTCGGCATTCCAACCGGCTCCGTGTCTTTTGATCTGCCCAACGAAATTATTTTCAAGGGCATCCGCGTGTATGGGGTGACAGGCCGCCGACTCTTCAAAACCTGGTATCGCTTGGCCGGTCTCTTCCAGGCCGGACTCAATATCAAGCCGGTCATCACCCATACGTTTCCCATGAAAGACTTCACGCGAGGGTTCGAGCTGATCAATTCAGGACAATGCGGGAAGGTAGTCTTGATTCCATAAGCAACGCGCGATGGGCGGGACATGCGAGAAGCGCGCAACTGGCAGACACTCCCTTTCGCGCAGGTCTCGCCCGGCACGCGAGTCTCGTAACTACAATCTATGGCCTACCACTCACTCAAAAAAACTGTTTCAGAGCGACTCGCTGAAATCCGCGCGGCAGGCCTCTATAAATCTGAACGACAGATCCTCGGTCCGCAGGGGGCCGAGATTCGCGTGGCGCAAGGTCAGGTCCTCAATCTCTGCGCCAACAATTACCTGGGACTCGCCAACCACCCTGACATCAGACAGGCCGCCGTCGAGGGACTAGAAGAGCATGGCTACGGCATGGCCTCCGTCCGGTTCATTTGCGGCACGCAAGATCTCCACAAACATCTCGAACAGACGCTCAGCACCTTCCTGGGCACTGAGGACACGATCCTCTATAGTTCCTGCTTCGACGCCAACGGCGGACTCTTTGAGGTGCTACTCGGCGAGCAAGACGCCGTCATCAGCGACGCCTTGAACCATGCCAGCCTGATTGATGGTATCCGGCTCTGCAAGGCCACGCGGCTCCGCTACGCGCACTCCGATATGGCAGACCTGGAAGCCAAGCTGCGCGACGCGGCAACCTGCCGGCTTCGCTTGATCGCGACGGACGGGGTTTTCTCCATGGATGGCGATCTCGCGAAACTCGATCGGATCGTCGAGCTGGCGGATCGATATGATGCAGCGGTCATCGTCGACGACAGTCACGCGACCGGTGTACTCGGACGCAACGGACGCGGTACGCCGGACCATTTCGGCGTCGCGGACCGGATCGAGATCGTCACCAGCACGTTAGGGAAAACATTGGGCGGCGCGGCAGGCGGGTTTACTTCCGGACGAAAGGAAATCGTCGAGCTGTTGCGGCAGCGGTCACGCCCCTACTTGTTTTCGAATTCACTCCCCCCGGTCATCGCTGCGGCGGCTCGACGGGCCGTGATCCTCGTGGCCCAAGGCGACCAGTTACGGGCCAGACTGCGCGAGAATGCGGCCTTCTTCCGCGCCCAACTCACCGCCCTCGGATTCCGTCTTATTCCCGGTGAGCATCCCATCATCCCGATCATGTTGGGTGAGGCCTCACTCGCCACAAGGATGGCAGAGCGGCTTTTGGAAGAAGGGATCTACGTCGTGGGGTTCAGTTACCCGGTTGTGCCAGAAGGCCAGGCGCGGATTCGTGTGCAGATGTCGGCAGCCCATACGCACGAACAGCTTGTGCGAGCCAGCGCCGCCTTCGCCGCCGTCGGTCGGGAATTGGGCGTGATCTAATCTCCCTCCGATTCCCATAGAGATCAAGGCAGTCAATAGCCCATAGGACACCCCAAAAGGTCGTCCAGTGAGGCCGCAGCGAACAAGAAGGCGATGCGTATTTTTTCCCTACGTGGAGCCTCTGAGCGATGCGAGAACAACGCTGGCGGACTTTTGGGGCGTCCTGATAGAATCCCCCGCATGAATCAAGCCCTGATGAAGCGCCTCCTCGTCAGTACGGCGCTCGCGCTGGCAGTCGGCGCGCTGCTGACTGCGGCCTACCATCGACAATTCTTTGCCGCAGCACAGGTGCAGAGCACGGATTTTCTCTTCGCCTCACGGTCCGGCGAACAATCCCAGACGACCGTCATCGTCGGCATCGACCAACGCAGCTATCGCGAACTGCTCCCAGAATACGGCCCGCTGGTCAATTGGCCCCGTTCGCTCTATGCGACGGTCCTGGATACTTTGCGCGAGGCCGGTGCCCGTGTCGTGGTAGTCGATATCTTTTTCGACGCGCCCAAGCCGGAGGATCCAGGCCTGATTACCGCCATGCGCCGGGCCGGCAATGTCATCGTCCCGCTTGAAGCGCAAGGCCCCAAGACGCTCCATCCTCGGCCCGGGGTCGCACAGGAATTCGAGGTCTTTGTATCGCCGACCGCCGCCGTGCTGTCGGCGGCGGTCGCTAAAGGCACCGTCAACGTCACCACGGATCGCGATACGGTCGTGCGCAGTATTCCCCTGTTGCTGGAAGCTAATGGGGATGTGCACCCCGCGCTGGCACTCACGACGGTCGCGCAATTCATCCGGCGACCGACCGTGCTCGACGCCGACGCGACGGACGATACCGTCTATGGGGCCGGGCGGGCAATTCCACTGATCAACCACGGCCGCATGCTGATCAACTTCTTGGGGCCCCCATCCAGTCCGGAGCGTGACGGAACGTTTACAATTCTCCCCTTCGTGGATGTCCTCAAAGGATCGTTCAAGCCTGACATCGTGCGAGACAAAATCGTGCTCCTGGGCCTGACCATTCGCGGCGTAGATGAGTTTGCCACGCCCACGACGGCGGAAACCAGAATGTGGGGCGTAGAATTGCAGGCCAACATTGTGGAGACGATTCTCGCCGAACGCTATCTCGTGCCGATCTCCGCATCGACGACGACGATCCTTGTGTGTGCCGCCGCCCTCATCGGGACCTGGCTGGCGGCGCTGCTCCGTCCCATTCGAGCGGCAATGGGATTACTGGGACTGCTGATCCTGTATCTCCTGGCCAGCGGAGTCCTGTTCGATCAGGGCACGCTCTTGAATCTGATTTACCCACCCGGTGCGCTGGCGCTCGGTTTTGCCGTCAGCCAAGTCTACCGCCTGCTCTTCGAACAGGCCCAACAACAGATGATGCGGGATGTCATGGCGCGCTACCTCTCGCCGTCCGTCAGCCAGTGGATCTTGAAGCGGCCAGAACGTCTCACGCTGGGCGGCGAGACGCGCACGATGACCGCCTTTTTCTGCGACCTCCGCGGGTTCACGACTCTGTCTCAGGCGATGGACCCGCAAGCACTCGTGTCGCTCCTCAACGACTACATGAGCGCCATGACGGAGATCGTGTTTCGGCACGACGGCGTGCTGGATAAGTACATCGGCGACGAAATCATGGCCTTTTGGAACGCCCCAATGGATCAGCTCGATCATGCCAATCGCGCCTGTGCCACGGCGCTCGATATGGTCCAGCGACTGCATGAGCTGCGGGAACAGTGGAAAGTCCGGGGCAGTCCGCAGCTGGATCTGGGCATCGGCATCAACACCGGCCCGATGGTCGTAGGGAATATGGGATCGCGGGATCGCCTCGCCTACACGGTCCTCGGCGATGCGGTCAATATCGCCTCCCGGTTACAGGGCGTCAATAAGGACTATGGGACCAGAGTGCTGGTCAGCGAGGCGACGAAGCGGGCTGCCGGGGATTCGTTCGTCTATCGGTTTCTCGATCACGTTCAAGTAAAGGGACGGACCGAACCGCTGGCGGTCTATGAGGTCGTCGCGTATAAATGTAAGGTAGACCCATCAACGGACGGGATGTTGGAAAAGTATGCGCGAGGGATCGAACTGTATCAAGCCAGGCAGTGGGCGGAAGCGGGCGACCTATTCCGAGAACTCCTTGCGAGCCATCCAGGCGACGGCCCGAGCGAACTCTATCTGCGACGCACCCGTGAATTCGCCGTGACCCCGCCCCCGCCTGATTGGAGCGGGGTCACGGTGATGAAGACAAAATAGTGTTTACGGCACAAACTCTTTCCACCTGTGTGCACACCCAACGCGAAGGAAAAGGCATTCCTACATGATGGTCAAACAAGCCGTTCAGCAAGGTTTCCCTTGCGTTTATTCCACCTCCATCGGTGGCTTGGATGAATTGCCAACTGCGCACGTCCAACGAGGGCTTTCTTAAGCCGGGTGTTGCGCGAGCACGGGAGGCTCACCGAGTCACCTGCCCGCTACATCCCTTCCATCTGCGTACGCTCCCAGGGAGAGAGCAGTAGGACACCGGGGAGCGGCCCATTCATCGGTTGAAAAGGCGTAGCCATCAGGCCGAGCACCTTCGCCGTCTTTGGATCGCCCGCTGTGGTTTCATCGAGCTGCTGCGTAATCGTGCTCATCAACCGCTCCCCTTTTTCGATCGTGCCGGAGAACTGTTGTTGGGAGACCTGCGCGCCCTTGTACAACGCTGTGACGGTCACCTCGAACGGGCCGCTGGTTTGTCCTTCCAGAATCAGCATGAAGGGACCCGCGACACCGGCCGGGACTTCGACGACGTGCCCGCTCTGTTCCGTCAAACCGGTGAACGAGCCGAAGACCTGATTGACCTCGAACCGAGGGGAGACGAATCCCGCCACTCTCGCCTTGTCCGCCATCAACGTGAGAGGCAAGACCGCCGGCGACGCGGTCACGCGGAGCGCACTGTGATTGGAGAAAAATGGATGCGGGTTAGCCGGTTGGCCGGTTTTCACCGCGTCCATTTGACCGGGATTCAGTTCCGAGACAATACGGCCGCTCGTATCAACGAGAAAGAGAATGCCGGCACGCGTCCAGCAGGTAAAGGTGCCATCCGCCTCTTGACGGGCTCCGATGAGGCCGTCGTGGACGGTCGCGGTGGCCGCATTGGATTCGAGCGAAAAACTGGACCCGGAATCCACCAGTTTGACGACGCGAGCCCACACGGTTCCCGCATTGACCTTGATCCTGACGGTAGATTTCTTTCCCCCCAGATCAGCCTGCTTGACCGTCGCATCCGAATCGGGTTGGACAGTCAACGTGCTGCCGTCGAGAAACGTCACTAGCGCCGTGGATTTCGGCCCGGTTACCACGTGCGTCCCGACGACCAGATTCATGCCGTCTGTCGCTGCGCGAGCCGGTCCGGCTTCAGGGGAAACCACTTTGACGTCACCCGCCACGATATTGAGCGTCGCGGTGGCCGACGCGACCGATGGGCTGGCGGCTTCGGCTGAGAGGACCGGTCCTATTGCGACGATCCCGACCGCGATCCACACCCACAGGACCCTGCGCACACACAAATCGGCTCGGCCTCTCCACATATGCGTGAACATTTCTCGCACCGCCAGACCTAGACGCATAAGAACCTCCTGGTTCGTCGATGACGACTTGGCTGCGAACCCTCGCACTCGCGACCCGTTATGATAGTCGGAAGAGAATGCGCGATTCCCATGGCCGGCAAGGAGGCTGGTTGGGGACCGGACGCGATCCAGGCGAATCGTGTGTCTGATTTTTCTTGTCTATTTGGTTCATCTGATTTCTCTCGTTCAAAACCAAACAAACCAGGTTTCGCTTACTCCCGGATCGCCCTTGCACGCTTCTGTAGATAGGCGTTGCGGACGGAGGTATAGAGATCGAGAGTGGCTTCCTCGACTCCCTGAAATTTTTCATAATTACGCGAGCGCTCATTCACAATCTCCCCGGCTCGGACACTGAATTGGACCACGGTGATCGTAAACTCATTATTGTGGGAGATGAGTGAAGGAACGTTGTTGATCTTGATGATCGGAGCGACCAGCCAGTTGAGCGGGTTCATAAAGATGTCGATAACGAAGCCGATGCCGTCCCTGAGGGTATAGGGAGGCATCAGCGGCAACACCAGATAGGGCCCCGGCTTGACCCCATAAAACCCAAGTGTTTGCCCCGTATCTTCTTCTGGTGTCTGCAAGCCCATATCCTTGGCCACGTCGATGAGCCCCGCCCCCCCGATTGTGCTGTTCACGACGAACCGTCCCACTTCGATGCCGGCCCCCCTGAACTTACCCTGAAACACATTATTCAAAAAACGCGACGGAAAACGCACATGGTAAAAGAGATTGCTGATACTAAGTTGCACCCAATCCGGCAAGAGGAAATTATACCCCCTCGCGACCGGCTTGAGCAGAAATCGATCGAACTGACGGTTGAACTCGAAGAATTTGAGGTTCATCGGTTCCCAGGGATCATACTCCACATCGGCTCCCTCATCGGCCCTGGCAAAAGGATCGAGC
>Ga0315278_10001441_pt1 | contig 20842 bp, 21 predicted proteins | sample YL17G06_0_MG_FD_203880 | JGI IMG/M metagenome (GOLD analysis project Ga0315278, IMG submission 203880) | Sediment microbial communities from Yellowstone Lake, YNP, Wyoming, USA - YL17G06_0 | ecosystem: Environmental > Aquatic > Freshwater > Lake > Sediment | place: USA: Wyoming | collected... | reverse complement strand
GTCCACCCGCAGACTCCGATCCGCCTGGAAGGCCTGTACGGCAGCCTGTGTGGAGATGCCGAAACTCCCGTCTGGCTCGATGTCCCCGACAGGAAGCGACAGCTCTCTCAGGCGTCGTTGGATGTCGTGGATCTCGGGGCCCTCGTCGCCGAGGCGGTAGATACGCACACGTCGAGTCTGCGCCGCACTTCGCGGGTCGGCAACCGATCGAGCGTGGGTCCAGGTCAGAGGTGTGGGTCGATGTCTTTGAGGATCGTGTCCTTCGGGCGAGCGCCGACCACGCGCGAAACCTCTTGGCCACCCTTGAACAGGATCAACGACGGGATCGACATCACACCGTACTGACGTGTGGTCACCTGGTTGTCGTCGATGTTGAGCTTCACGACCTTCAGCGCCTCGCCCTTCTCCTGTCCGATCTCCTCCACGACGGGGGAAACCATGTGGCAGGGCACGCACCACTCGGCCCAGAAGTCCACGAGCACGGGGGTCTCAGAATCCAGCACCGTGGTCTGGAACCCCTGGTCGTCAACGTCACCGATGTTCGTCATCTCTTCTCGCTCCTCGTTCGCTCGCTGGGACGCCCCATCCTCATGGGTCGGGGACGACTAGGTTCTCAAACCGCCGGGATGCTCGTGGGATTCCCCGGCCCCTCCGCGTGGTCTTCGTCCTCGAGCATCCGCTCTGCATCGATGGCCGCCTTGCAACCCTGGCCTGCCGCCGTGACCGCCTGCCGGTAGCGCGTATCGGTCACATCGCCCGCGGCGAACACGCCCTCGACGCTGGTAGCCGTCTGTGGCTCCTGGACCTGGATGTAGCCGTCGACCAACTCGAGCTTGCCCTCGAACAACGCGGTGTTCGGCGTGTGTCCGATCCCCATGAAGACGCCGTCGGTGGAGAAGTCCGTCACCGCCTCGGTCCGCAGGTTTCGGAGGCGTACTCCCGTCACACTGTCCTGCCCCAGGATCTCTTCGATCACGGAATCCCAGATCACCTCGATCTTTGGGTTGTCCAGCGCGCGCTGGGCCATGATGGGGGAGGCGCGGAACTCGTCGCGTCGGTGCACGATCGTCACCTTGCTGGCGAACTTCGTGAGGAAGGTCGCCTCCTCCATGGCGGTGTCGCCGCCTCCGACCACCACCAACTCGCGATCACGGAAGAAGAAGCCGTCGCAGGTGGCGCACGCGCTCACGCCGCGACCGCGCAGCAGCTCCTCGCCGGGCACGCCGAGCCACTTCGCGGAGGCGCCGGTGGCCACGATGAGCGTACGAGCGTGCCAGGTCTGGTCGCCGGCGCGCACCAGGAAGGGACGTCTGGATAGGTCGACCTCAGTGACGTGTACAGCCAGGATCTCGGCCCCGAACCGCGTGGACTGCTTCTCCATCTGCTCCATCAGCTCGGGCCCGAGGATGCCGTCTGCGAAGCCCGGGTAGTTCTCGACGTCGGTCGTGAGCATCAGCTGCCCACCAGCCTCGAGGCCTTTGAGAACCAGAGGCACGAGATTGGCACGCGCCGCGTACAGAGCGGCGGTGTAACCGGCTGGCCCCGACCCGATGATGATCACGTTGCGAACGTCGTCGCTCATGGCCGAAATCCTCCCACAAGCAGCAACGTCGTCGTATTCCCCGCCGAGGGTGCCGAGCTCCTTGCCCTAGAGCGGCACACCACCCACCGACAACGGGGCGCATCCTTCCGCGCTCGCGACCCGCACCGTCAGCGAGTCGGCTGGTTGGCCCGCTCCCGGTCCCTCCGCGTACAGACCCACGTAGGCGGGCGAGCCCTGGAAGTCGGCTGAGATCAAGCGCACCAGGGTCCCCGGCACCTCACGGAACGCCGTGCGGAGGCAGGCGACCGCCTTGTTCGCCGCGCTCTCACTCCCGGCTTTGGGGACGGTGGTGCCCGTGGCAGACCCCTCGGGGACCGAGGCCGCGGTGCCCGACCCGATACGCGCCGCGGTCTGTGCCGCGAGCTGGTTCACCGTGTCCGGGTCGTAGTCGACGCTTTGGATCTCCAAGGGAACCGGTGCAGCGTCGACCTGGACGCCCGTCTGGTCGCCCGCACGGTTCGCGCCGCCGTCGGAGGCGAGGTCCGTGTTCGAACCACCGCCCAGCTTGGGGAGTACCAGGGTCAACACGAGCGCCACCGCAGCAGCCGCTACGGCCGGACGTGCCCAACCCTGCCACGCCGGCGCGGTGGACCGGCGCTTCGCGGCGGCGGCGGCGGTGTCCGCCGCAGGGATCACGAGGTCCGTGGGAACCGCGGCCACGTCGATCGCACGCAGGGCGGAGCGCGCTGTGGTGGCGTCGGCGACGTCCTTCGTGCAGCGCGCGCACGTGGACAGGTGGGCCGCAACCGAGGCACGCTCCCGCTCGGGGAGGGTGCCGTCCACGTAGGGGGCCAGGAGATCGTCGCCGGGATGCGTCATGACTGCTCCTCAGACGGTGCCGGCGTGTCCTGTGGTTCCCGCGGCTTGCCGGTGCCCATCACACGGGCGAGCGCGATCCTTCCCCGGTGGACGCGCGACTTCACGGTGCCGACCGGCACGTCGAGGATGCGTCCGATCTCCTCGTACGCAAGGTCCTGGACGTCGGCGAGCACGAGGGCGAAGCGGAACTCCTCGGGGATCTCCATCAAGGCGGCGGCCGCGTCCATGGAGCTGGCGATCGCGTCGGCGTGATCGGCGATCGGGGCAGCAGGCTCTCGAGGACGGTCGTCTTCGCCCTCGGGGACGACATGCAGCATCGGCCTGCGGCGCTGCTTGCGCAGTTCGTCGTAGCAGGCGTTCACGGCGATGCGGTGCAGCCAGGTGGTGAAGGCCGCATCGCCACGGAACTGTCCGAGCTTGCGCAGGGCCGCCACGAAGGCATCCTGCGTGGCGTCGCGCGCATCCTCGCGGTTGCCCAGGATGCGCAGGCAGAGGTTGTAGACGCGCACCTGGTGACGCCGCACGAGCTCGTCGAACGCCGACGGCTCTCCCTCGAGGAATCGGCGGACCAGCGAGCCGTCGGATCCGGGATCGGTCACGAGGGAACGCTACACGGAGGGTGGGCGGGTGGTCTCCCGGTCGATCACGAGGGTGTACTTCTGGGTGGCCCCGAGTCGCCCGGCCAGGACGGTATTGGCCTGCTTGCGTAGCGTGATCGTGACGTCGCTCGTGTTGGGGTCGACCTCACAGAAGTCCTTGCCGATCTTCAGCGACGCGTCCTGCGTCTTGACCGAGGCGGCGGCCACGGCGCACGCCCGCCCCACGCTGTGGTCCAGATGGAAGGCGGCCGCACCATCGCTGGCGGCGCCGGTAGCGACACTCGCCAGATGGAACCGCACCACCACGATCGAGACGGTGTCTACCGCGGCGATCACGAACAGGGCCGCCACCAACAGCCAGATCACCGCGAGCTTGCCCACCATGCCGCGTTCGTCGTGGAACCGATCCATGGTCACCTCGCTGCTTCAGCTGCGGAACCTCCGCAGCAGGGCATCCCTGACTTCATCGACCTCTTTGATCCTGAAGATAAGCGCCAGGATCCCGAAGGCAAGTACGCCCACCACCACGCCCAGGATCACGATCCCGAGCTCCGACAGCGTTCCCTTCGACCCGTCGGCGAACGGGAGCGTGACGGCGCGCGCCGCCGCCGCGGCCAGGAGGGCCGCCGGGAAGGAGCGGCCGAGGGTGGAGACGATGCGTCGCCCGTCCAAACCGTGGAGCCGACCACGCATGAGCAGGAGCATCACGGCGGTCCCGAATCCGTAGGAAACGGCCCAACCCAGCGCGAGCCCGGGTACCCCCCAGCCCAGGACCAGCATGAACAACAGATCCGCTCCGATGTTCACCACTGCTGCAGCGACGTTCACCAGGGCCGGGGTCCGTGTGTCCTTCATCGCGTAGAAGGTGCGGGTGAGGAGTTGGAAGGTGGAGAACACCGGGAGTCCCACCGCGAAGGCTGCAAGCACGCGAGCGATGAGTTCCGCGTCGGCGCTGCCCGAGTTGAAGTGCTGGAAGATCAGCCGTGAGATCGGCAGCGCCAAGGCGATCAGCCCCAGGGCCGCGGGCAGGATGATCACCGCCGTGTCCCGGACCCCCCGGGAGAAGAGTTCGCGAACCCCTTCGGGCCGACCTTGGGCCCATTGGCCCGACATCCCGGGGATAAGGGCCGTGAAGATCGAGACCACGAAGATCGCGTAGGGGAGCGAGACCACGATGAACGCCGCGGCGTACGCGGTGAAGCCGCCGCGTACGCGGGCGTTCAGGGCGATGATGATGAAGTACGCGGCCTGGTTGGCGAGCACGTACACGACGACCCAGCCGGAGAGCTTCGCGAGGCTCCGCAGCGCCGGGTGGTTCCAGTCGAAGCGCAGGTGCCACCGGTAGCCGAGCCGTCGCAAGGACGGCCACAGGGCGACCGTCATGACCACGACGCCCAGCGTGGTCCCGAGCGCGAGCACGTATCGCTCGGGACCGTCGATGCCGGCCACGGTGGGATCCTTACCTCGCAGCATCCAGGCATAGATGCCGAACGTGGTGATGACGATGAGGTTGTTGAGGATCGGCGTGAACATCGGAGGCGCGAACCGTCGATGGGCGTTCAGCAGGCCGCCCGCGATCGCTCCGATCCCGTAGAAGACGATCTGCGGCATGAACCAGCGCAGGAAGAACGTCCCCAGCGCGAGTTGCTCCGCGCGCGCCGTTCCCGACGCTGGGGAAGCCACGTTGTACGCACGGATGATCCACGGAGCGAAGATCGCCCCCAGCAGTGCCACCACCGAGAGCCCCACAAGCGCGAGCGTGAGCAGGCGATCGGCCACCTCCCACGAGCCGTCGCGGCCGTGGGTCTGCATCCATCCCACGAACACCGGCACGAAGACCGACGTCAGGATCCCGCCCAAGGCGAGCTCGTAGATGATGTTTGGCGTGGTGTTGGCCTTGTTGTACGTGTCGGCCAGCGCGCTCACAGTGACACCGAGCGCGGCGGTCTGCGCGGCGATGCGCAGGAATCCCGTGAACCGCGAGAGCGTCGTGCCCACCGTCATGACGGCGGCGTTGCGCGCGTACACCTCGGCTGAATCTTCCGGAGGCAGCGCCGACTCAGGCTTCACGCTTGGACCTCCGCACACGCAGGAGCCGGCGCGTCCACAGAACGGCGAGACCGAGGGCGGCGAGCAGCGTGATGGCGAGCGCCACGCGGCTGACGGCCGCCGTGCGCACCACGAGGGTCTGTGGCTCGTCGATCGGCCGCCCCGAGGGGGCCCGGACGAGTAGCTGGATCGGGTGGGCCTGCCCGCCGGCCGTGGCGGTCACGCGGAAGGTCACGACCTGGTTCGCACGGGTGAGCGTCACGACCTGCGTCGGCCCGTCCGGGAACCGGAACCACGCCGATCGCACCTGCAGGACGATCTTGAGCGGTGTGTCACCGGGATCGCCCATACGCAATGGGATCGTCCCGGTCGCCGATGTGAAGGTGAAGACCTGCGCCGTGCGCGGCCTGACCCGCGCGAACACGCTCTCGGTCACCGCATGCACGTGGTCGATCCAGGCCCGCCCCGCCTGCTCGCCCACGGCGCCCAGGTACCCGCCCCACTCGGCGTACAGCAGGTCGAGGTCGAGCAGCCCGGGTTTGGGGTCCTCCTCGACCAGCATCGACCGGTACGCCTCGATGGATCGTCGCTCGTCGCGGATCCCGTCGGTGTAGACGCGGGAGAACGAGGCGGTGGCCGGGTTCAGGAGCGTGGTCGCAGCTCCCGATGGGTTCACCTGCTCGAGGAAATCCTGGGCGAAGGCGGTTCGCAGGAACGGAGCATCGGCGATCCGGCGCATGATCTGGCCCCAGAGTCTGGCGGGGAGTCCGGAGGGGAGCGCCAAGGCGATCCCGCGGACGGTCTGTGAGCTATCGGGCTGCGGGGCGGGGACGGGCGACTCGCGCCAGATCGTGGCGAGCTCGCCGAAGACAGCCTGAGCGGCACGCACGGGATCGGCGAGGAGCGCGGGATCGGCGAGGAGCGCCTGCGTGCCGGGATCGGGGAGGATCAGTCGGGCCGCCGCCCCCGACGTGGTCGTCAGCGAGGCGCTGGGTAGTGGAGCGAAGTCGTTGGCCTGGGCCGGCCGGTTCACCGTGTCCGCATCGGCGAGGATCGTGGTGGCTCCGGCCCGGACCAGTTCATCCACCGCGGGCTGATCGAGCGCCCCCTGCGGCGGCCGAGTGACCGCGCTGGTGACCACCGTACCGAGCACCGCGTCGAGGGTCGCGTCTCCCGCCACCCGCTGACGTTCGAGATCCGCCGCGAGACCGTTCTCGAGCAGCGAGGGGATCTGCGGGGCCGCGAACGGCAAGGCCGAGACCTGCACCCCTTCCGCCCCAGCGACCACGCGAAGTGACGCCAGCAAAGCGGCGGCGTTCGCGGCTCCATCCTTCCCGGCCTCCACCGTGGAGCCATCCTGCCGCGCGTACCCGGCGGCCATCCGCGTCAGCTGATCCAGCACGGCGGGTTCGATGACGAGATCGATCGGCTGGCTGCGGTCTGGGTCCGTCGCCATCCCTCGCAGCGACGCGATCTCGGCGCCGAGCGAGCCCTCTGGGGCAACGGAAGCCTCGAAGGTCGGATCGGCAAGCCGGCCAGCAGGGTCGAAGGCGGGGGCCGCAGTGATCTCTGCCCACCAGGCCATACGCATGGGCTGCTCCGGAGCGCGCACGATGTTCACGATGGGGGTGTTCAGGGATGCGATCGGTGTTCCGCCGCTGCGTACGTCGACCTGGGCCGGGTAGACCAAGGAGTCGCCGGGGTCGAGCCCGGACGCGGCGACGTCGATGCTTACGTCGAAGGTACGGGTCTGGCCCGGCTCCAGAGAACCATCCTGTGGGAAGCCGCGTGCCACCAGGGGCGACAGGCCCGGCCCCACGACCAAGGACTCCTCGTACTGGTTGCGGGAGCGGATCGGTTGACCGATCGTGATCTCCACGGACAGGGCGGAGAACGTCTCCTGCGAGTCGTTGCGAGCCGCCACGATCACGCGTAGTTCCGGATCCTGGAGTGTCGTGAAGGGGGTCTGGGCCTCGAGGGTGAGCACGACGGCGGCTTGGTCCTGGGCGGAGGCGCCCGGCACGGCCCAAAGGCACGCGCAGGCGACCAGGAGGAACGAGGAAGCGGCGCGCGCCGCGCGGTGGATGCTCATGGCCGGCGCCCCATCGTAGCCGCGGTCGCTCAGCCTCGGAGGAGGTGCGTGAGCTCGCTCAGCCCATACGCGAAGGCCACCAGCAGCAGGAACAATCCCACCATGAGCCGCAAGGTCCGTTCACGGGTGCCGAGTGCCAGCCGGGCACCCACCCGCGCGCCCGGTACCGCGCCGATCGTGACGACGAGGCACACGGCCCAGTCGATGTGATCCAGCGCGGCGTGCACGATGGTTCCGGGGATCACGAGCACCACGATGGCGAGCAGCGAAGTGCCGAGGGCGCGCTTCAGCGGCATGCCGAGGAGCCCGGCGAGCAGCGGGACGATGATGAGGCCGCCTCCGATGCCCAGGAGTCCGCTGATGAAGCCGGCCGCCAACCCGATCCCGGCGAACGCCTGTGGGGTCCCGGTGCGAGGCGTCCGCGACCGAGCGCCGCTGCGGGCTCCCCGCAGGATGCTGACGGCCTGATACGCGAGCAGGGCGGCGGTGATCAACAGCAACAGGTGCGTGTCGATCACGTCGGTGGCCCAGGACCCGAGGATAGCGGCAACGATGCCCGGTCCCGCGATCCACGCGGCAGCGTGCGCGTCGACCTCCCCGCCCTGCCGGTAGGTGTACGCCCCGGTGAGTGCGGCGGGGAAGATCGCGGGCAACGGGGTGGCGAGCGCCACGATGGGCGGTGCGCCGAGGAGGACCTGGATGCCCGGGGTCATCACGATCCCGCCACCGACGCCGAACAGTCCGGACAGCATGCCCGAGACGAATCCGATGACGATGCCGAGTGCGGCCTGGGTGGGGGTCATCGAAGGAGCTCGGCCGCGCGTTGCAGCATGTCGCGCTCGCCCCGGTACGCCGCACGCTTGATCGCGCGCTCCATCGGGAACCAGCGCACCTCTTCCATCTCGTCATCGCGATCGCCGGTGTCGCCACCGGTGTGCCGCATCAGGAAGAAGTGGACGGTCTTGCGGATGCGCACGTCGTCCCACACGTAGAAGTACTTGGTGTCGCCGAGGTCGGCCTCGATCTCCGCCGTCAGGCCCGTTTCCTCGCGCACCTCGCGCACCGCGGCCGTCTCGGCGTCCTCGCCCTGCTCGATCCCGCCCTTGGCCAGGCCCCAGGCGAGCTCGCCGCGACGGGTGCGGCGGGAGGCCAGCACGACCTCGAGCCCGTCGCCATCCCGGCGATACACGACCCCGCCCGCGGAGACCTCCTTGTGCACCGGCCCCTTCCCAGGCGTCGGCTTTCGTGCCCCACCCTTAGCCGCGCCCTTAGCCGCGCCCTTGCGACCTTTGGACGGCTGCTTCTTCTTCGGCTTCGTACCCGGCGGCACCGCGGCGGCCCGTGGAGCATCGTCCGTCGCGGGGGTCGTCGCGGCCCGGCCCCCTCCGTTGATCGCCGATCCCGAGGGCTTGCGCCGCCGCCTCCGCCGCCGCCGCTTCGGCTGTTCGCCGCCCTCGCTCTGGTCTGGTTCTCCGGTCATCGCTGGCGATTCTAGGTCGCGGACTCAGGTGCGCCGGGATGAAGGCCGATGCAACCTTCGGAGCGCCCGCCGGGGCGCACGACGCGAGGAGACCCCGGAACCGGATGGATATCAACGAACTGCTTCGCTACACGGTGGAACGGGGCGCGAGCGACCTGCATCTGAAGGTCGGCAACGTGCCGTTCATCCGTGTCGACGGCGGACTGGAGCCCACGCGGTTCGAGACCCTCACCTCCGCAGACACCGAGGGCTTCGCCATGACGTTGATGTCGGAGCACAAGAAGCGGGAGTTCGCCGACACCTCGGAGGCCGACCTCGGTCACACGATGCCCGGCGTAGGGCGCTTCCGCGTGAACGTGTTCCGTCAGCGGGGTGTGGTGGGGCTCGCGATCCGGCGCGTGCGCAGCGAGGTGCCCACCTTCGAAGAGCTCCGCCTCCCACCGGTCATGACCACCCTCGCCGATTCACCGCGCGGCTTGGTCCTCATCACCGGTCCGACGGGGACCGGGAAGACCACGACCATCGCGTCGATGATCGGACACATCAACGTCTCGCGCCGCGCTCACATCGTGACGATCGAGGATCCGATCGAGGTCGTGCACGAAGACGCGCTCTCGATCATCCAGCAGCGGGAGATCGGACTGGACACCGGCAGCTACGCCAACGCCCTTCGCCATGTGGTCCGTCAGGACCCCGACGTGATCTTCGTGGGTGAGATCCGCGATTCGGACTCAGCGCTATCCGCGATCCAGGCGGCGGAGACCGGACACCTCGTGATCTCCACCTTGCACACGATCGACTGCATGGAGACGATCAACCGCATGCTCGACCTCTTCCCGCCGCAGCAGCAGAAGGAGATCCGCTCGTCGTTCGCGGGGGCCCTGCGTGGGATCGTCTCCCAGCGGCTGGTCACACGCGCCGACGGCAAGGGTCGGGTCCCCGCCTGCGAGGTCCTGATCAACACGGGCCGCGTCTTCGACCGGATCGTGGATCCCGACACCACGGACGAGATCGTCGATGTGATCTCCGACGGATCGTTCTACGGGATGCAGACCTTCGACCAGGGGCTGGTGGAGCTCGTGAAGGAGGGCCTGGTGAACGAGGACGACGCGCGGCGCACGTCCACGAGCCCGCACGACTTCGATCTGCAGTTGCGCGGGGTGCTCGACCGGCTGAGCGCCGTCCCCGACGAGGCGTCCGGCCTGCCGTTCTAGCCCGAGCGGGCCGCGCGCTCGGCTCGGCGTTCCATCGGGTGCCGGCGGTAGCCGTACACGATCGCGAGCAGCAGGTACACGGGGATGAACAGCGGCCCCCAAGCGCGGTATTGGCGGACGTGCTGACGTTCGTGTGCGCGGAGCGGCCCCCGCAGGGGTGTCGCGGAGATGATCACGACCCCGACGGTCACGGCCACCCTCCCCGCCCTCGGCATCAGTGCGCTGAGTCCGCGCGGGGTCCGGTCGAACACGAGCGTGCCGTCGTCAAGGCGAGGGCGTTGCCAGGTACTTGCGCCGAGGATCGCCCCGAGCAGCGTGTTCGGCGAGGTCCAGACGAAGCCGAGCCAGCGCCCCACGGCGCCCTCAGCCGCCATCGGGATCCGACGATCGGCGCCGTGAGCGGCGGGTCACCACGATGACGATCGCCCCGGTGGCGGCCACGGCAGCCACGGCAGCGAACCCGTCCAGCCCCGTGCGCTCGCGTCCGGGGCCCGGGGTTCGGCCCGTTGCCGAGGGCGACGAGGCCGGGGTGGTGGTGGGCGCCGCCGACGCAGGGCTCTGGGCTGCGTCGTAGGCCTGGCGCAGGAGGTCGACGGCGTCGAAGCCCCCGCGGGGCTGAAGGAGCGAGAGGTACACGGGCGGTTTCCCGGGCCCAACCGGGCGAGGGAGCGCCGCGGCCTCCAGGAGGCGTGCGGCGATCTCGTCGGCCGCGATCTGTCCCCCGAGGGAGTCGAGGATCTGGCGCTGCTTCTTCGCGACGCCGTCGAGCCCTCGCGCGGGGATGACCACCGACCCGAGCGGGCCGGTCACGATCAGGAAGGCGCTCGATGCCCGCTGAGGACCGCAGCGCCGATCCCCACCTCCCCGATTCCCGGCGTCCAGCGCATCGAGCAGGCGCTCGGCGAGGGACCCGCGCGCCCGCTCGAATGCGCGGATCGCATGCCGCACGGCGGCCGGTTCCCGCAGCCATTCGCCCTGTGAGGCGACGGTAGCCCCCATGCCCGCCCTCGCGAGCGGCGGGGCCGTCCCGCCGCCGCCGACGGCCGTGCTGGGCGGCAAGACGGCGACGGCGAAGCGGTGGGTGGCGTCCGTGGCGAGTCCCCCCGCCTTGCGAAGCACGGCCGCGGCGTCGCCCGCATCGAGTTTGCGCAGGAGCGTCCCTGCCGCCTCCTCGTCTCGCGGCCCCAGCAGGGTGGCGGCGCCGACGCCGGGCACCAGGACCGCCGTCGCCGCTAGATCACTCGGCGCACACGTCGAGCCGACCGCGCCTACTTCACCACTGCCCTGGTCAACGCCCACGACGGTGATCGTGGCCGCCGCGGGCGGGACGGACCCAACGACCGAGATCGCGACCAGCCCGAGCCAGGTCGCGGCCCACGCAGCCGCCCGCCACCTCATGGCGCAGAGCATAGGCGGCCTCCGACCGCGAGCCGGCCCGGGAACGGTTCAGGTGGGCGCGAAACGCCGGGGTATCCTCGTGCGGTCATGACCGAGCCGACGCAGCCCGCAACGGGCGCCGTCATCGAGGTCGATCCCCTCGCGGAGGCCGTGGGCGAGCGGTTCGACGCGGCCGCCCACCAGCTTTACCTGGTTGGCGGGTCCGTCCGCGACCTCGTCCTCGGCCGCGAGCAGCCGGATGCGGACCTGGACTTCTGCACTGATGCGGCGCCGCACGAGACCACACGGATCCTGCGTGGCTGGGCGGACCGGCAGTACCTCGTGGGCGTGCGGTTCGGCACCGTCGGGGCGCTGAAGGGTGAGCGCAAGCTGGAGATCACGACGTTCCGCGAGGATGTGTACACGGAGGAACATCGCAAGCCCGCAGTCACCTTCGCCAAGGACATCGAAACCGATCTGTCGCGGCGCGATTTCACGATCAACGCGATGGCGGTCCGACTCCCGGGCGGCGGGTTCGTGGATCCGTTCGGGGGGGTCCGAGATCTCGCCGCCAAGGTCCTCGATACGCCGCTCGCGCCGGAGGTGTCCTTCGGGGACGACCCATTGCGGATGCTGCGCGCCGCGCGGTTCGTCGCTCAGCTCGACGTGACACCTGCCTCTCGGGTTATCCAGGCCATGGAGCAGATGCGCGAGCGCTTGCGCATCGTGAGCGCCGAACGGATCGCCGACGAACTCGCGAAGCTGCTCGTTGCGCCCCGGCCCAGCCAGGGGCTCCAGCTGCTCGTGGACACCGGCCTGGCGGATGAGTTCCTCCCGGAACTCTCCGCTCTGCAGCTCGAGCAGGACCCCGTGCATCGGCACAAGGACGTCCTGCGGCACACGTACGCGGTGGTGGAGAACTGCGAGCCGATCCCCACCCTCAGGCTCGCTGCGCTGCTGCATGACATCGGCAAGCCCAAGACCCGCGCCGTCACCCCCGACGGCGTTCAGTTCCATCATCATGAGGTGGTGGGTGCCCGTTTGGCGGCCGTCCGGCTGCGCGAACTGCGTTACCCCAACGCCGTGATCGACGACGTGACTAAGCTCGTGGAGCTACACCTTCGCTTCCACGGGTACGGCGACGGCTGGAGCGACAGTGCGGTGCGCCGTTACGTGCGCGACGCGGGTCCGCTCCTGGACCAGCTGAACCAGCTCACGCGAGCCGACTGCACCACGCGGAACGAGCGCAAGGCCAAGCGGTTCGCGGACCTGCAGGACGATCTGGAGGAGCGGATCGCGCGGCTGGCCGAACAGGAGAACCTCGACGCGATGCGCCCCCCGCTCGATGGCAAGCAGGTCATGGATCACCTGGGACTCCCGCCCGGGCCCCAGGTCGGCGAGGCCCTCGCCTACCTGATGGAGGTTCGCATGGAGCGCGGCCCCATCGACGACGCGGAGGCGTTCGCGCTCCTGGACGCGTGGGCGAAGGACCGGGGCCTGGGCGCCGGATGATCGACGCCGACGGGGGCCTCACGCCGGCGGAGGTTCAAGAGCGTGTCCGCGACGGCCGCGTGAACGACGTGCCAGCCGCACCCACGCGGACCGTGGCGCAGATCGTCCGCGCGAACATCTTCACCCGGTTCAACGCGATCCTGGGCGCGATGCTCGCGATCATCCTGGTGGTGGGCCCGATCCAAGATGCGTTGTTCGGCTTCGTACTCGTGGCGAACGCCGCGATCGGGATCGTCCAGGAGCTGCGGGCGAAGCGAACGCTCGATCGCCTCACGTTGCTCACCGCGCCGCGCGCCCGCGTCGTGCGCGGCGGCGAGGTCCTGGAGCTGTCGGTCGACCAGGTCGTGCAGGATGACGTCTTGGAGCTGGTGGCTGGGTCGCAGGTGGTGGTGGACGGCGAGATCGTGGGGACCCACGGCCTGGAGGTGGATGAATCGCTGCTCACCGGCGAGGCCGACCCCGTCAACAAGCACGTGGGCGACGAGGTGCTGTCGGGGTCCTTCGCGGCGGCGGGGGCGGGTCGGTACCGCGCCACCAGGGTCGGAGCGGAAGCCTACGCGGTGAAGCTCGCCGACGACGCGCGCCGATTCAGTCTCACGCGGTCGGAGCTCGTCAGCGGCATCAACCAGATCCTCACGTACGTGACGTATGCGATCGTGCCCACGGCGGCGCTGCTGTTCTTCAGCCAGCTCCGCTCCCACGAGTCCTGGCGCCAGGCCGTGTCCGGGGCGGTCGCGGGCACCGTGGCGATGGTGCCCGAGGGGCTGGTGCTGCTCACGTCCCTGGCGTTCGCGGTGGCGGTCGGTCGACTCGCCCGGCAGCGGGTCCTCGTTCAGGAGCTCCCCGCCGTGGAGGGCCTCGCGCGCGTGGACGTCCTGTGCATCGACAAGACCGGGACGCTCACGCAGGGGGCGCTCACCGTGCAGCGCGTGGACGCGCTCGACGGCGCCCAAGCCGATGGGGTCCTGGCGGCGATCGCGGCGAACGATGCCGCGCCCAACGCGACGATGCGGGCGATCGCGGCGAGCTTCCCGGGTGTGACGAGGGATTGGACGGCGACGGGCGCGGTGCCCTTCTCGAGTGCTCGCAAGTGGAGCGCCGCCTCGTTCGAGGGACGGGGCGGGTGGATCCTCGGGGCACCCGACGTCTTGCTGAGCGGCCGCGACGCGGATCCCGCTCTCCTCGCCACGGTGCAGCGCGAGTCCGAGGCCGGCAACCGGGTGGTCTTGCTTGCGTCGGCGCCCTCGCTCGAAGGCGACCGACTGCCGACGAACCTCACCCCGGCGGCCCTGGTGGTACTCGGTGACCGACCGCGTCCGGATGCGGCCCGCACGCTCGCGTACTTCGCCGAGCAGGACGTGCGTGTGAAGGTGATCTCCGGGGACGACCCCCGCACCGTCGGCGCCATCGCGCGGGAGCTCGGGCTGCCGGGCGCCGAAGATCCCGTCGATGCGCGCACCCTGAGCGAGGACCCAGGAGAGCTCGGCGCTGCGTTGGAGCAGCACGCGGTGTTCGGTCGCGTCACCCCGCAGCAGAAGCGGGCGATGGTGCAAGCGCTCCAGGCCCAGGGCCATACCGTGGCCATGACCGGCGACGGGGTGAACGACGCGCTCGCATTGAAGGACGCCGACATCGGCGTGGCCATGGGCTCGGGGAGCGATGCAACTCGCGCGGTGGCGCAGCTCGTCCTGCTGGACTCGAACTTCGATGCCCTCCCCCCTGTGGTGGCAGAGGGCCGCCGCGTCCTGGGCAACATCGAGCGCACCTCGGGCCTGTACCTCAACAAGACCGTCTACGCCATGCTGCTCGCGCTCGCGATAGGCGTGGCGAAGATCCCGTTCCCGTTCCTGCCGCGGCACCTCACGCTGGTGGGCGCCATCACGATCGGCATCCCGTCGTTCTTCCTGGCGCTCGCGCCCAACAAGGACCGGTTCCGTCCCGGGTTCGTGAAGCGGGTTCTGCGCTTCGCGATCCCCACGGGGACCCTCGCCGCCATCGCGACGTTCGTGGCGTACGCGCTCGCGAAGCAGGAGCCGGGCGTCTCGCTGCTGGAGGCGCAGACCACGGCCGTCATGGTGCTGACGTGGATCGGGCTCCTGGTGCTGTCGATCCTCGCGGCCCCGCTCACGCGCGATCGCCTGGTCTTGATCTGGTCGATGGCCGGGTTGTTCCTACTGGTGTTGAACCTGCAGGTGACCCGGACGTTCTTCGCGCTCGCGATCCCGCCGCTGATCGTATGGTTGGCGGCCTTCGGTATCGCGGCCCTGGTGTGGTCGTTCTCGCGGCTCCTGGTGCCCGCCGAGCGGCCGATCGGACCACGCGCGCAGAACTAGTCTGAGACGGACTAGTGGAGCAGACGCATCCGCGAGGGGGGCCAGATGATGAGTTCGGCCTTCCCGATCACCTTGTCGATGGGGATGAACCCTAAGCCGAACCGGGAATCCAGCGAGTTGCCGCGGTTGTCGCCCATCACGAACAGGGAGTCCGGTGGCACCGTGGTCGACGCGAAGTCTTCGGTGCGCACGGTGAGGTACGGCTCGATCAGCGGTTGGTCGTTCACATAGACCTTGCCGCCCTTGGCGGAGATCACATCTCCCGGAAGGCCGATCACGCGCTTGATGAAGTCCTCGTTCTCGGGTTTCTGCACGCCCAGGCCCTGGAACATCCAGTGGAAGAAGCCGCCCACCGCACCTCGATCCGGCGCCTTCTTGGGGTCGGGATCCTCGAACACGATGATGTCGCCTCTGCGCGGATCGTGGAAGTAGTAGGGAACCTTGAGCACCAGAACGCGATCGCCGGGCATCAGGGTGGGCTCCATGGACCCCGACGGGATGAAGAAGGCCTGCACCAGGAACGTCTTGATCAGCAGGGCAAGGATGAAGGCCATCAGGATCAAGCCCGGAAGCTCTCCCATGAACTGGAGAACGGGGTTGCGCTTCTTCTGCTGGGGCGCGCTCGCGGGCTCGGGGGCCTCGAGCGACCCCCGCCCGGACGTGGTCTTCACCCGCAAAGGGTACCCGGGGCCGGGGGCCGATGCGCGTGCTCAGGCCGGCAGTTGCAGTGCCAGTTCCACGGCCTTGCACGACGCCCATACCTCGGCGCCTCCTCGCAATCCGAGGCGCGTTACCGAGCCCAGCGTGACCTCCGCCACGAGGGGAGGCTCGGACGCGATGCGGACACGCGCGCGCTCGCCTTCGATCGACACGACGTCGATCTGCCCGTGAAGGACGTTGCGCGCGGAACCGCCTACCGGCCGCGCGTTGTGCAGCGCCACGTCGGCGGGGCGAAGCGTCGCGATGACGTCCTCGGTCGTCTCGCGCGCCGCGCCCGGAGGCCACGCCACGATCAGCTCACCGCCGTCCGTGATCAAGCGCCCCGCCCCCTCTTCGAGCGGTTCCAGCCGCCCCGCGAAGAGGTTCACCCCGACGAGGTCGGCCACGTACGACGAGCGAGGACCCTGGCGGATCTGGGCCGGGGTGCCCGTCTGCGTGACGTGGCCGTCCTCCAAGATCGTCAGCCGGTCGGCGAGCGTCATCGCCTCCACGGGGTCGTGGGTCACCAGGACGCGCACGCCGGGGAAGCTGGCTATAGCGGAACGCAAGATCGGACGGAGGTCCGCGCGCGCGCGCACGTCCAGGGACGACGTTGGCTCGTCGAGCAGGAGCAGCGCGGGCTCGCCGATCAGGGCCCGTGCGAGGGCTACCCGTTGTGCCTCGCCGCCGGAGAGGTCGGTGGGAAGCGCGTGCATGCGTCCTGCCGGAAACCCGAGCTCCGCCAGGAGCGCGCGCGCACGTTCGCGGGCTCCCATCTTCCCGATGCCTTGGGCTCGCAGGGGGAAGGCCGCGTTCTCCAGGGCGGAGAGTCGAGGGAACAGCCGCAGGTCCTGGAACACCATCCCGATCGGTCGGCGCTCCGGGGGGAGGGAGGAAAGGTCGCGTGCGTCCAGCAGCACTTCGGTACGTGACGCCTCCGTCAACCCCGCCAGCGCTTGCACGAACGTGGACTTCCCCGATCCGTTCGGGCCCAACAAGGCCACCGTTTGGCCGGCCTCGGCGTCGAGCGATGCGTCCAGCACGAACCCGTCCCGTTGCAAGGCGACCTCGGCGTGCAGGCTCATCGGGTCCAGAGCCGATCGCGGAGCAGTACCAGCACCACGAGGGACATCGCGACGAGCAGCAGCGAGAGCAGCACCGCACCTCCCGGGTCCGTCTGGCGCGCCTGGTAGACGGCGAGCGGCAGCGTCTGGGTGCGCCCTGCGAGGTTCCCCGCGAACGTGATCGTGGCGCCGAACTCGCCCAGCGCACGGGCCCACGCGAGCACCGCGCCGGCCAGGAGTTGCGGCGCGAGCATCGGCAGGGTAACGCGACGGAACACGTAGCCGCGTGAGGCCCCGGCGGCTAGGGCAGCGTCTTCGAGTCGCGGGTCTTGGGAACGCAGTCCGGATTCGGCCGCGATCACGAAGAGCGGGATCGAGACGAACGTGGCCGCCACCACGGCTCCGGCCGTGGTGAACGGCAGCTGGATCCCGAGCACGTCGTGGAGCCAGCGGCCCACCATGCCGCTGCGCCCCAGTGAGGCGAGGAGCGCGATCCCCCCGACCACCGGGGGCAGCACGATCGGCAGGATCACGACCGCGCGCAGGAGGTTGCGCCCGCGGAACCGGCCGCGAGCGAGCACCCAAGCGATCGGGAAGCCGAGGAGCACCGAGAGCGCGGCCGCGGAGAGCGAGACCCCCAGGGAGAGGCGGAGTGCCACCCACGTCCCGTCGTCGGTGAGCGCCGCTGCCGCTCGGCCCCAGGGCGCGCGGACCAGGAGCGCCAGCAACGGCACAGCCACGAACGCGGTGCCGAGCGCGGCCAGCGCGACGACGATCGGATGCAACCGACGACGCACGACGGCGGTCATGGAGCGGGCGCCGGGAGGAATCCGTAGGCCTCGAGCGTTGCCTGGCCCTGGGTGCCCGTCACGTACGACACGAACGCCCGTGCTTCGGACAGGTTCGAGGTACCGGTCACCGCCGCGATCGGGTACGTGGCGACCACGTTGCTCTCGTCCGGGATCTCCACCGTGCGCACCGTGGGCGCAACTTGCTCACTCACGTCCGACACATACACGATCCCGGCGTCGGCCTCGCCGCTCGCGATCTTGGCGACCACCGACGCGTCGTCTTCCTCGTTCGAAACCACGTTGGCCTCCGCAGGTCCCGCGACACCAGCGTTGCCCAGGGCCTCACGGGCGTAGTCCCCGACCGGCACGCCCTCGGCGGCCAGGACCAGCTGGACGCCCGGGTTCGCGAGGTCCCGGAGGGAGCCGATCCCCCCCGGATCATCCGGCGGCGTGATGATGACAAGCCGGTTCTGCGCGAAGTCCCCGCGGTCCGAGATGCCCGGGTTCGTCTCTACTTGATCCATCCAGGTGGGGCTCGCAGAGGCGAATACGTCGGCGGCGCCCTCGGTCTCGATCTGCCCAGCCAGGCCGTCGCTCGGACCGAAGTTGAACGTCACGGTGGTGCCGGGGTTGGCGGTCTCGAAGTCCCTCCCGATCCGTGTGAACGCCGCGGTGAGAGAAGAGGCGGCGAACACGGTGAGCTGGGTCGTGGCGCCGGTGGTGGGCGCGGAGTCCTCGAGTGGGCACGCGGTGGCGGCCAGGGCGATCAGGAGCAGGATCGGGGCCGAGCGTCGCATCGAGCGACCTTATAGGTTCCAGGTATCGCGATACAAGGCAAAGCTGGTGCTAGGCCTCGGGAAGATTCACCATCACGCTGGTTGCCTTGACCGTGGCAACGGCCTCCATGCCCACCTCCAACCCCAACTGATCCACGGCCTCGCGCGTGATGAACGCGAGCACGCGGTGGGGTCCGGCCTGGATCTCCACGGTGGCGCTGAGGGCGTCGCGCTTGATCTCCGTGATCACCCCGGGGAACCGGTTGCGGGCGCTGCCGGCGGCGATCGGTTGACGGCCCTGGCGTTCGGCGAGCAGGCGAGCGACCTCGGTCGCGGCCACGACGCGCTGTCCGCCCTGGGTGCGTGAGACCGAGAGCTTGCCGTCGCGCTCCCAGCGTCGAAGCGTCTCCACCCGGACGCCCAGCGTCTTCGCCGCCTCCCCGATCCGGTAGGTATCCGCCATGCCCGCGAGGATACGGACCTACGCGCCGGCGCGCGAACGGCTCGGCGTCACGAGGAAGGCGATGAGTGCCACGACCATCCAGGCGGCGAGCAAGCCCTCGATCAGCCCGAGCGCCGCGGCCGGCGCTCCCGGCGTGACGGTGAGGAAACTGGGCAGCAGCGACGTGGGCACCTCGTGCCCCAGATCCGACAGGAGGCTCGCCACCCCGATCGCGCCGGAAGCGGGCGTCAGCCACGCGGTGCGAACGTCCGGTTCGGGGACGTTATCCGGTGCCTCGGTGTCCATGTCTCGGAGTATCGCGGACCTGCGCGCCGACGGTGCTACACCGCGAAGCGCACGTGCAGGATGTCGCCTTCCTGCACGGGGTAGTCCTTGCCCTCCACGCGGATCTTGCCGGCGGCCTTGGCCTGCTCCATCGACCCCTGCGCGACGAGTTCGTCGTAGCCGATCACGTCCGCCCGGATGAACCCGCGCTGCAGGTCCGTATGGATCACGCCCGCGGCCTCGGGCGCGTGCGCGCCGCGGCGCACCTCCCACGCCCGCGTCTCGTCCTCGCCCGTGGTGAGGAACGTGATGAGATCGAGAGCCCGGTAGCCGGCGTGGATCACGCGCTCGAGCCCAGGCTCGACCACGCCGAACTCCTCGAGCAGCGCCCGGGCCTCGTCGGGGTCCATCTCGGCGGTCTCCGCCTCGATCGAGGCGTACACGCCCACCGCGTCCTCGGCGACGAGCTCGACCGGTACCTCCAGCCCCTCCTCGAGGTTCGCCACCACCACCTCGGGCTTCGTGGTGAGCGGCGCGATCCCTCGCAGGACTTCCGCCTCGGCCGGCTCGAGTCCCGCGTCGCGCAGCGGCGTCTCTGCGTCCAGCGCGGCCTTCGCCTTTGCGAGCGCGGCCACCTCGTCGTTCGTCTTGCCCTTCGCGCGCTTCTGTGCCTTCTCCAGCGCGGACTCGATCACGGCGAGGTCGGCCAGGAGCAGGTCGGCGCGGATCCCGGCCAGCTCGGATGCCGGCGTCTGGTCCGGACCGAAGCAACGGATCACGAGCGCCAGCGCGTCGACCTCTCGCAGCTTCGCGACGCCCTGCGCGCTCGAGGTCCCGCCCGGGACGTCAACGAACCGCACCTGCGCGGCCACCGTCTTCTCCGAGCGCTCCATGTCGGTGAGCACCGCGAGCCGTGGGTCGGGGACGGGGACAACGGCGACGTTCGCCTGGCCGCCGTGGGAGCCGGCGCGGGTGAGCGCGGTGAACAACGTGGACTTCCCCGAGAACGGCACGCCGACGAGACCGATGTCCTTCATAGATCCCCGAGGCTACCGGAACCGGTTCGAGGGCCGTTGGGCCGAAGGCTACATCGACCGTTCGGACCCGAGATACCGCCCTTCGGTCCCTGCGCCGCGCGTGAGGCCGATGCCGATGTTGGACCCGAGACCGGGCGGGGTGGGGTGCCGCCAGACCCACCCCACCTCGCTTGGCTCGATGGCTTCGCTGATCCGCCGACGGTGGTTCTCAGCGACGAAGCTGCGCCGAGGGGGCAGGCGCACCGTCCGGTGGGCCGGGGATCCGACGGCCCCGGCCCACCGGCACCCTCCACCGTTTGGAACCGCCCCCCCGCACCCCAAGTGCGGCCCTGCCCAACGGTCTACCCTGATGCGATGGTTTGCGCTCGATGCGCCTCCGAAGCGCCCACCGACGCCCGGTTCTGCCCCTCCTGCGGTGCGCCGATGGAGGCTTCTTCGGTTCCCGAAGAACGGAAGCTCGTGTCGGTGCTCTTCGTCGACGTGGTGGGGTCGACGGCGCGCGCAGATGGCGCAGATCCAGAGGATGTCCGCGACCAGAATCAGCTCTACTACGGGGAGGCACGAGCCCGGATCGAGCGCTTCGGTGGCGTCGTGGAGAAGTACGTGGGCGACGCGGTGATGGCGGTGTTCGGCGCGCCGCTCACTCGCAGCGACGATGCTGAGCGAGCGG
>Ga0315278_10001439_pt1 | contig 20846 bp, 30 predicted proteins | sample YL17G06_0_MG_FD_203880 | JGI IMG/M metagenome (GOLD analysis project Ga0315278, IMG submission 203880) | Sediment microbial communities from Yellowstone Lake, YNP, Wyoming, USA - YL17G06_0 | ecosystem: Environmental > Aquatic > Freshwater > Lake > Sediment | place: USA: Wyoming | collected... | reverse complement strand
CCGCCCTCGTTGCGGATAAGCCCCGCGTACCGCCGCCCTCCACGCGCCTCCCACCGCAGCGTGCCCCGCGCCGTCCACGTGCGGAACCTTATGTTGTTCCTAGACGCACACTTAACGCGCAGGACTCTCCCTGCCGCCGAATTCAGGGCAGACCGCCGTGTCCGAATCCTGCGTCAGACCGGAACAAGCACGGCAGGTCGTTCCGGGCCTGCAGCGGCTCCCGTCAACGATTGCCGAAGTCGTCGTTCGTTGGCCGCTCGTGGAGCGGCGTCGTGCGGAAGATGTAGACGGCGTGTTCCGGTTCGCAGATGGAGTCATCGCCCGGAACCACGGGACGCAGGAAATCTATGACGGCGGACAGGGCTATGCCGCGCCGGGCCATCTCGGAGCGCCAGTTGTCCGCGGCATATCCAGGTTCGGGGCTCACAACGGCCCAGTCTAGACGGTAGTTGGTGATCAGAGCCAAGCCCTCGTTGAACGGAAGGTCATAGGGGCGGAAGACCATGGGCTGTCTCTTCATGTACCATGTGAAAATCGGGCAGGGAATAAGCTTGAAATAATCGCGGTTGTAGTAGAAGGACGTGATGAGCGTGGGCTGATCCTCGGTGGCCAGGCGGTTGAACGCCGCAGCGGCCGCATGACCAACGCGCGCTTGTTCGTACATGCCAACCCCCATGTTCTTCTGGGCGGATTCGTACGACCGGGTCATCACGGTGGCCAGGCTCGCCCCGGCAAGTGCCAGGCTCGCCAGGGCCGCTGCCGCAACATGCAGCCAGCGGCGATTGCCGGCATACCTGCCGGTCACGGACCTCACCGTTGCCACCAGCGCCACTGCGCCCACCGCCTGGAGCGTGGCGCACGCGGGATAAAGGGACGTGACAAGCCAGGGAGACTTGTTATGGGCTGCCTGGAGCACCACAAATGCCGGCACCAGCATGATCAGCGGCCACCATTGGTAGACCACCGTGCCGACCGGGTCATCGGGCGAAGGTCGCCGACGCACGACGCGCGCCACCAGTTCCGCCACTCCTGCTGCAAGCAGTGCGATGCCCCACCAGCCAAAGTCATGGAATGCACGCACGGCGTAGTAGTCCCATGACCGGCGCCACAGCCAGTTGTCGCTGCTGACGCCGGCAGCCAGCTGGAAGAAATAGCGATTGCTGCCGCTGAAGATGAGGTACCACCAGCCCGCCGTAGCGGCGGTTATGCCGGCCATTAGCACCAGGCACTTGACCTGGCGGGATCGCCGGTCAAGCAGTGCAAGAATGCCCATCGCAATGGCCGGGAAGGCCGCGAGTTCCTTGTCGAGAAACGCAAAGCCCATACACAGTGCGGCAAGCGCAAACCGGCCAACAACCTGGGCATGGAAGGCGCAGAGAGCGAACAACACTACAAACGGCCCGCCCTTGATCCAGACATCGAAGAAGATGGCCCCAGGCATTACCGCGAGGAAGAAACTCGCCCAGTTCGCCGTTGCCGGGCCACACACGCGCCGCACAAAGACGGCGAGTACCAGCAGAGACGACGTGTTGACGAGCAGCGCCATCCATTCGATGCGTTCGGCAATGCCTGGCTCAAGCGGCGCAAGCAACTGTACCGCCGAGCCGAATGCCGGGGGATGGTGCCAGAACCGCTGGGCGAAATAGTCATTGCTTCCCGCAGCGAACGCACGGTATGCACACAGGTCTGCGGCCTCGTCCCAGATCAACAGGTGGCCTATGCCGCCCGTGCGCAGCACGATGCACAGCACCGCGGAGCATCCCACCCCACCCCACCGCCCGGCAAATGACGAAAGAGTCATGCTGGATCCAATGAAGCATGCGGCTGAACCGGGCAGGATCCCGCTGCTGCGGGGCGAGCAGGCCGCCACGATGTCCGGCGCCGCACTGCCGCCGCAAGCGCCACCAGGAGCGGCGGCAACCATGGCTCGGGAATCACCGCCGCCTGCACGGGCATTGTCGTCATGTTGCCCGCCGGATCACGCGCCGCGACCTGGAAGTAGAACCAGTTCGTCGGCGTGGCGAATGTCCACCGTGCCATCCTGCTCCACCCGTACCGCCGCGTGGCGTCCCATGTGGCCGAGGCCGGGTTCGGCCATGATACAAAGTCGTTCGTGTACGCCCACGCGTTGCTGTCATAGCCCGCGTACAGCCGGAACTGGGCGATCTCGTCCGCGTCATCCGCGGTGTTCGTCCCCAGGCGTGCCGCGATGACCAGGCTGCCGGGATGGTTCGTCACCGCAACCGACGGCGGCACCGTGTCGCACCGGTTGCTGTCCGTGTACAGCGCCATGAACGGGTTGTACAGCGGGTCGCCGATGAAGCAGTCCATCCAGGCGATGGCGCACGCGGTGGACTGGTAACATGCCTCGGCGTAATCGAAGCCCTGGCAGAATGCACGATAGAACTTTCGCGCGAACGGAACACCCACCTCGAACGGCTCCTCCACCGCGCCGGGGATGGCGGTGAGTCCCCGTTGCAGCGCGCGTGCGGCGAAGTTGTCCTCAGTCCCGTGCCGGAACGTCCGGCATGCATACGATTCGTTGTGGATGGCCACCGAGCCCGGCAGCCACTGGAACGCGTCCGGATAGTAGCCGGCGCGGTAGTAGGCGCTGTACCACTGCACGTCCCGCAGCGGGAGTTGGAACGACTCGATGGGCGCAACGGACAGGAGCTGGCCCGCGGCGAAGCCGTTGGTTGCCGACAGCACCAGGTCGCCCCAGGCAAGCCCGCCGCCGTTCGTGCCGACGGCGAGGAGCGTTGCCGAGCCGCCGCCGGTGCTCCGCACGGTCCTGCCCTCGCTCCCGCGCAGCAGTGTGCCCGCGACATAATAAAAAAAATCCGCCGTCGATGCGGCGTACCACACGCTCGCCGTGAACCCGTTCAGCGCGGCGATGTGGAAATTAGTCAGCACGGGCAGCGCACCGCTCTCGCCGATCTCGAGCGGCTGGCTGTCCTGGATCCAGTCCCACGGAGCAAGCCAGCGTGTTTGCGACGTGTCGAACACGCTGTGCCCGGCATCGCCCACTGAGTCGCCGCGGAACCAGTTCTTGATATCGCCGCCCAGGCTGTTCCAGAACGTCGAGGGGGCGTAGTAACCGTCGCCGAAATACTGGTCGTCATCGTCCGTGTACGCGCGACCGTAGCCGCCTGTGGCAGGATGGCCGGCCCAGTTCCGAAGGTAGCGCTCGGCGTAGAGCGTCATGTCAACGATCCCGATCGCGGCGTCCTTGGTTGGCGCGTCAACGCGGGTGACCAGGAAGTACCAGTAGGAGGTGACCATGCGCGCGGGCCATTCGGCGTCCCGCTTCGCCTTGAAATGGGCCGACGTGGCCGGGTCGTCCGCGTCATCGTAGTACTTGTTGAACCAGTCGCAGACGGGGTCGTTGATGTTGTCATAGCCCACCTCGGTCCACCAGTCTCCCCACATGTCGCCGAACTGGGGGTTCAACGCCTTCATGGAGCCGGCAACGCCTGGCCGGTTGTTGCCGTTGGTCAGGTAGAGCCCGTTGTCCCGCATCAGGTACGCGTTCATGAGGAAGGCGTCGAGCGACCGCCGGTTGTTGACGTAGGGAGACAACGGGTTCTCGTTGTTGTTGAACCATGTGTTCACGTCCGGCGGCACGCCGAACACGGGGCAGAGGTAGTAGATGGTGCTCGAGAACGGCTGGCCGGTCATCTCGTTCGTCGCATCGAGCTTCGCGACCACGGGCACCAGGACGTTCGAGTAGAACACGTCATAGGCGATGTAGTCCTTCCAGGTGGTGTCCAGGTAGTTCGAGACGGTGACGCCGAGCAGGTTGTTGGTCGGCACGGCACGGCGCAGGGTGTAGTACTGGGCTACCTCGAGCGAATCGTTGACGCCGTTGGTGTCGCTGTCCTGCCAGGCGGTGTTGAAGATGACGAGGACGTTGGTGCCGGTGCAGTGCTGGTGCGGGCCGGGATTCTGGTAGCCGTTGTCGGATGCGGGATGGCCCTCCAGGCAGGGCGGAAAGAGGCACAGGGCTGTAGCTGCGGCGGCACTTGCCGCTGCGGCCTGCCAGGAGGGGCTGCACACAGTGAACAGGCGGGATCCCATAGCAGATATTATAGCACAAACCGAGCCAAAAAGCCAGTTGATTTGACTTTCAGGGGTGATTCTGATATAATCATTGGCCGTTTCACAATTGCTTGCTGCATGAGACTCGGCATTCGGGAGCGATAGAAGCGGGAACGCCCGGGTAGCTCAGTTGGTAGAGCGCGTCCTTGGTAAGGACGAGGTCACGGGTTCAATTCCCGTCTCGGGCTCCAGTTGTTCTGATGAGATCACCGGAACCAACACTGAAGGAGAACGACCATGGCGAAGGAAGTGTTCCAGAGGACGAAGCCGCACGTGAACGTGGGGACGATCGGCCACATTGACCACGGCAAGAGCACGCTGACGGCGGCAATCACGAAGGTGCTGTCTGCGAAGGGGCTGGCGGAGTTCAAGCCGTACTCCGAGGTGACGAAGGCGAGCACGTCGCAGGGGTTCCGCAACGACATGAAGACGGTGACGATCGCCACGTCGCACGTGGAGTACCAGAGCGAGAAGCGGCACTACGCGCACATTGACTGCCCCGGGCACGCGGACTACATCAAGAACATGATCACCGGCGCGGCGCAGATGGACGGGGCGATCCTGGTGGTGGCGGCGGACGACGGGCCGATGCCGCAGACGCGGGAGCACGTGCTGCTGGCGCGGCAGGTGAACGTGCCGGCGCTGGTGGTGTACCTGAACAAGGTTGACCTGGTTGAGGATCCGGAGCTGCTGGACCTTGTGGAGCTGGAGATGCGGGATCTCCTGAAGCACTACGGGTTCCCGGGCGACGAGATCCCGATCGTGCGCGGGAGCGCGCTGAAGGCGATGAACGGCGAGGTCTCGGCGCTCGGGACGGAATCGGTGATGAAGCTGATGGAGGCGTTGGACTCGTACATACCGACGCCGACGCGGCTGGTTGACAAGCCGTTCCTGCTGGCGGTGGAGGATGTGTTCAGCATCTCGGGCCGCGGGACGGTGGCGACGGGCCGGATCGAGCAGGGGAAGGTGAAGGTGGGGGAGGAAATGGAGATCGTGGGCCTGATGCCGACGAGGAAGACGGTCGTGACGGGCGTGGAGATGTTCCGGAAGGTGCTGGACTCGGGCGAGGCAGGGGACAACGTCGGCCTGCTGCTGCGGGGCATCGAGAAGGAGGACATCCTGCGCGGGCAGGTGATCGCGAAGCCGGGCTCGATCACGCCGCACACGAAGTTCAAGGGCGAAGTGTACGTGCTGAGCAAGGAGGAGGGAGGGAGGCACACGCCGTTCTTCAACGGGTACCGGCCCCAGTTCTATTTCCGGACGACGGATGTGACGGGGAGCATCACGCTGCCCGAGGGGACGGAGATGGTGATGCCCGGGGACAATGTGACGGTCATCGCCGAGCTGATCACGCCGATTGCGATGGAGAAGGGAGTCCGGTTCGCAATCCGCGAGGGAGGCAAGACGGTCGGCGCGGGCCAGGTGACGGAGATCGTTGCCTAGGGGATGGGGAACTGCAAATTGTAAATTGTTAGAACGAACACCGAACAGCGGACACGGACATGTCAGACTCTCAGCGAATCAGGATACGGTTGTGCGCGTACGATCACCGCGTGCTCGATTCATCCACGCAGGACATCGTGGAGACGGCGAAGAGCACCGGCGCGCTGGTGACGGGGCCGATTCCGCTGCCGACGAAGATCGAGCGGTACTGCGTGAACCGGAGCCCGCACATTGACAAGAAGAGCCGCGAGCAGTTCGAGATGCGGACTCACAAGCGGCTGATTGACATCGTCAACCCCACGGCCAAGACGGTGGACGGGCTGAAGAAGCTCAACCTGCCGGCCGGGGTGGACATCAAGATAAAAGTGCTGTGAGCCAACCGCACGAGGTGATGCCATGCTTGTGGGACGAAAACTCGGGATGACCCAGGTGTATCAGGACGACGGGACGGCCGTGCCGGTGACGGTGATCAAGGCCGGGCCGTGCGTGGTGATGCAGAAGAAGGCGGCCGCCACGAACGGCGGCGTCGCGGCGATCCAGCTCGGGTTTGAGCCGGTGAAGGACTCTGCCGCGGCAAAGCCGCAGCTTGGCGCGGCGAAGAAGGCGGGGATCGCCACGGCGTTCCGCTTCCTCCGCGACATGCGGGTGGACAAGCTGGACGACTACCAGGTGGGCCAGGAACTGAAGGTGGACCGCTTCGAGCCCGGCCAGAAGGTGGATGTGATCGGCGTGACCAAGGGCAAGGGGTTCCAGGGCGTGATCAAGCGGCACAAGCATCACGGCGGCGCGGCGACGCATGGCTCGATGTTCCACCGTGCCCCGGGCGGCATCGGCGCGAGCGCGTTCCCGTCGCGGACAATCAAGCTCCGTGGCATGCCCGGCCACATGGGCAACGTCCAGCAGACCACGCAGCATCTTACCGTCGTCGCGGTGTACCCGGAGGATCATCTCCTGGTCATCCGCGGTGCGGTGCCGGGGGCGGCGCGGAGCATGGTCATGGTGCAGCCGTCGGTGAAAGTGAAGCACATCAGGAAGGTGAAGAAGTAACCAACCTCATGCAGGGACGAGGCGATATGGCGACTTTGACAAAAATCAACCTCGCAGGCGAAACGGTCGGGCAGGTGAATGTGCCTGACGCGCTGGCGGCCTACACATGTGCGCCGAGCGTGGTGCATGCGTGCGTGGTGGCGCACGAGGCGGCGCTCCGGCGCGGCACGGCGAGCACGCTGACCAAGGGCGGGGTGGACAAGACCGGCAGGAAGCCGTGGGCCCAGAAAGGAACGGGACGCGCGCGCGCGGGCTACTTCGCCTCGCCGTTGTGGCGCGGAGGCGGCGTCGTGTTCGGGCCAAAGCCCCGGCTGTACGACAAGAAGGTGAACCGGATGATGAAGCGCCAGGCGTTCTACGCCGTGCTTGCCAAACGGGTCCGGGACGGCAACGTCAGGCTCATCCAGGACTGGCAGATGGAGCGGCCGCAGGCCAAGGCGATCGCTGCGCTGAAGAAGACGCTGGGCATGCGGACCATGCTGTGCGTGGCAACGCCCGGGAGCCAGAACGGCTATCTCTCGGCCCGGAACGTCAAGGGAGCCTCCTTCCTCGAGGTGGGCAGCGTGGGCGTGCACAATCTTCTGACCAGCAGGGGCCTCGTGATCGCCGAGGAGGCATGGAAGACGTTGCAGGACCGGTTCGCCACCGTGCCGGAGCCCAAGGCCAAGGAGACAAAGAAGCCATGAGAGACATGCATTACATCGTCCGCAGCCAGATCCTGTCCGAGAAGGGGACGGACCTGGCCGGAACGCAGAACCAGTATCTGTTCCGGGTTGCCCGCGATGCGAACAAGATCGAGATCGGGCAGGCCGTCGAGAAAATCTTCGGGGTGAAGGTGGAATCGGTGCGGGTCATGAACCGGCTGGGCAAGATCAAGCGGCGGGGTGCCCTCGGCGGACGCCAGCCAAGCTGGAAGCGCGCCGTGGTGCGGCTCAAGAAGGGGGACTCGATTAATCTTGCATAATGCCGGGCTGCCCGGCACTTGCCAGGACCACACGATTATGGCACTCAAGACGTACAAACCAACGACACCAAGCCGCCGGTTTATCACGAACATAGACCGGTCGGGCCTCAGCAGCGAGGAGCCCCCGGCTTCACTTGTCGAGCATCTCCAGCGTCACGCGGGCCGCGATGCCTACGGCCACATCTCGACCAGGCACAAGGGCGGCGGCCACCGGAAGCTCTACCGCATCATTGACTTCTTGCGGGACAAGGACAATGTGCCCGGCATCGTTGCGGGCATCGAGTACGACCCGTACCGGAGCGCCCACATTGCGCGGATCCATTACCGGGACGGCGAGAAGCGGTACATCCTGGCGCCCGAGGGGCTCAAGAGCGGCGACACCGTCATCTCGGGCGAGGAAGTGGAGTTCACCGTGGGCAACGCGATGCCGCTGAGCAGGATCCCGCTCGGGCTCCAGATCCACAACATCGAGCTGGTGCCGGGCTGTGGCGCGAAACTGGTGCGGTCAGCCGGCTGTGCGGCGACGTTGATGGCGCGGGAGGGCAGTTATGCCCACATCCGCATGCCCAGTGGCGAAGTGCGGCTGATCCCGGTGAAGGCGCGGGCAACCATCGGCATGGTGGGCAACACCGACCATGCAAACGTGTCGCTGGGCAAGGCGGGCAGGAGCCGCTGGCGCGGCATCCGGCCCACCGTGCGCGGCGTGGCGATGAACCCGGTTGACCATCCGATGGGCGGCGGCGAGGGCCGCGCCTCGGGCGGCCACCCCACCACTCCCTGGGGCAAGCCCTGCGGCGGAAAGAAGACCCGGAAACGCTCGAAGCGGAGCGACTATATCATCAAGGACCGGCGCGCCTGACGGCCTGCCGTAAACAGCACCCGGATGTTCCATGCCTCGTTCAATCACTAAAGGCCCGTACGTGGAGGAGAAGCTGCTCAGGAAGATCGAGCGGCTGAACCAGAGCAATGAGCGCCGGCCGATCAAGACCTGGTCGCGCCGCTCGATGATCGTGCCCGAGTTCGTCGGCCACACGTTCCTGGTCCACGACGGACGGAAGCACGTCTCGGTGTTTGTGACGGAGAACATGGTGGGCCACAAGCTCGGCGAGTTTGCGGCGACACGGATCTTCCGCGCGCACAGCGGAGTCAAGGGCAAGAAGCCGGGCGAATAGGCCCGCAACCGACTGGGAATGACACGATGCAAGCGAAGGCAACAACGAAGAACACGCGGATATCGGCGCGGAAGGCGCGCCTGGTGACGGCGTTGATCCAGGGCAAGAGCGTGGCCGAGGCGCTGACCACGCTGCAACTGATGCCGAAGAAGGCGGCGCCGTTGATCGAGAAGGTGCTCCGGTCCGCCGTGGCGAACGCGGCGCAGCAGGGCGGCTCGGGCGAGGAAGGATTGCGCGTTGTCCGCGCGGTGGTGGACGAGGGCCAGCGGATGCGCCGGTTCCGGCCCGCGCCACGCGGAAGGGCGCTCCGGATCATCAAGCGGATGAGCCATATCCGCATCACCGTCAGCGACGAGGCTTGATTTTGCAGGGGCGTTTTGCTACACTATGCGCCTGTATGTAAAGGACTTGTAACACCGAACAGGAGACATCCTTTGGGACAAAAAGTTAATCCAATCGGGTTCCGCGTCGGGCTGACGGGCGACTGGTCGTCGAAATGGTTCGCGCCGTCGCGTCAGTTCGGCCCGCTGCTGCTCGAGGATCTGAAGATCCGCGACACGGTGAAGAAGAAACTCTATTTCTCGGGCGTGTCGCGTGTGCGCATCGAGCGGGTAACCGACCGGATCCGGGTGACGATCTCGACGGCGCGGCCGGGCTTGGTCATCGGCCGGCGCGGCGGCGAGGTCGACAAGCTCCGGGATGCCATCATGAAGATGACGAACCGCGAGGTCTACATTGACATCGAGGAGATCAAGCGGCCGGAGATCGAGGCCCAGCTCGTTGCGGAGAACATCGCGCAGCAGCTCGAGAAGCGAGCAAGCTTCAAGCGCGTGATCAAACGGGCCGGCCAGATGGCGCTCGACTTTGGGGCGAGCGGAGTGCGCATCATCATCAGCGGCCGGCTGGGCGGCAACGAGATCGCCCGGTCCGAGACGGTGCGGCTGGGCAAGCTGCCGCTCCACACGCTAAGGGCCGAGATTGACTACGGGTTTGCCGAGGCGCGGACAACGTACGGAGCCATAGGCTGCAAAGTGTGGATCGGCAAGGGCGAGAAGCTGGAGCGCGACGCGCCCGCGGGCCGGCGTGCTGCCGACCGTGCGGCGCGCGGCAAACGCCGGCCTGCCGGACCGGGCAGACGGGAGCGGGGATAGCATATGCCACTACAACCCAAAAGAGTCAAGTACCGCAAGCAGCAACGCGGCTCGCGGAAGGGATTTGCCAAGGGGGGCACGACCGTCGTCTTCGGCGAGTTCGGGCTTCAGGCGCTGACGCGGGGCTGGGTGACGGCACTGCAGTTCGAGGCAGCGCGCGTGGCGGTGACACGGCACATGAAGCGGCGGGGCAAGGTCTGGATCCGGATCTTCCCTGACAAGCCGATCACGAAGAAGCCGGCCGAAACGCGCATGGGCAAGGGCAAGGGCGCGCCCGAGGGCTGGGTTGCCGTGGTCAAGCCGGGCAGGGTCCTGCTCGAGCTCGAGGGTATTTCCGAGATGCTGGCCAAGGAGGCCTTGAGCCTCGCGGCGGCGAAACTGCCGGTGCGCACCCGGTTCATCGTGCGGCACGAGCTGTAACCCGGCCGGGACGGAGCAGACCATGAGAAAAGCGCGCGAGACACGGACACTTGAGAACGACCAGTTGCAGGCTGAGGAGCAACGGCTGCGGAAGCTGTTGTTCGACCTGCGGAACAAGGCGGTGCGCGGCAAGCCGGAGAAGACGCACGAGATGCGGCAGGCGAGGCGGGAGCTGGCGCAGGTGCTGACAGTAATCATGGAGCGACGCGCGGGCTCGGTGAAGGCCGAACCGGCGGCGCAAGGGGCCCAGGCATGAGCATGGAACAGACACGACAGAAGCAGCGGACAGGCGTGGTGGTGAACGCGGGCATGACCAAGACGCTCGTGGTGAAGGTGGAGCGCCGGGCGCCCCATCCGCAGTACGGCAAGATGGTGCGGCACGCCAAGAAGTATCACGCGCACGACGAGGCCGGGACGGCGAAGCCGGGCGACGTGGTGCGGATCGAGGAATGCCGGCCGATGAGCCGGACGAAGCGGTGGCGGCTGGTTGCGGTGCTCGAGCACAAGGCACAGGTGCCGCCCGCGGCCAAGGCGGAGAACCGGGGAGAAGGAGACCGGACATGATCCAGATGCGAACACGGCTGACGGTGGCCGACAACACGGGCGCCAAGGAAGTGGCATGCGTGAAGGTGCTGGGCGGCACGCGCAGGCGCTACGCCCACATTGGCGACATTGTGGTGGCGAGCGTGAAGGTGGCGCAGCCCGACGGCACAGTCAAGAAGGGCGAAGTGGTCAAGGGCGTGATTGTCCGGACCAGGGACGTCATCATGCGCGGCGACGGGAGCAAGCTCCGGTTCGACGGGAACGCGATCGTGCTCATCGATAAGGACAACAACCCGCGTGGCACGAGGATTTTCGGCCCGGTCGCGCGCGAGCTGCGCGAGCGGAACTGCATGAAGATCATCTCCCTGGCGCCGGAAGTGGTATAACGCGGACGGAATGCTGACCATGAACATCAAACGCGGCGACACAGTGAAAGTGATCACCGGCCGGGACCGGGGCAAGCAGGGCAAGGTGGTCCGGGCCATGCCGGCACGGCAACGGCTGCTGGTCGAGGGACTGAACCTCGTCAAGCGGCATGTGAAGGCCCGGAGCCAGAAACAGAAAGGCGGGATCATCGAGAAGGAGGCGGGCATCCACGTGTCGAACGTGGTGAAAATCGCCGCGACGGACTAACGCCCGACAACCCCACAACTGACATGGCAAAGACGGCACCAAAGACAACGGACGCGGCAAAGGCGGCGCCAAAGGCAACGGACGCGGCAAAGGCGGCGCCAAAGGCAACGGATGCGGCAAAGGCGGCGCCAAGGATCCCGCCGAGGCTGCGCACGACATACGAGAAGGACATGAAGCCCAAGCTCCAGAAGGCGCTCGGGCTGACCAACATCAACCAAGTCCCGCACCTCGAGAAGATCGTGGTGAGCATGGGCATCGGCGCGGCAACCCAGGACCAGGCGCTCGTCCAGGACGCCGCGAACGAACTGACCGTGATCACCGGGCAGAAGCCGCTGGTGATCAAGGCCCGGAAGTCCGTGTCCAACTTCAAGCTGAGGAAGGGCGTCAACATCGGCTGCAAGGTGACCCTGCGGGGCGACCGGATGTTCGAGTTCCTCGAACGGCTGCTGTGCCTGGCGCTGCCCCGGATCCGCGATTTCCGCGGTGTGACGCTCAAGGCATTCGACGGCAAGGGCAACTATTCGCTCGGCCTGACCGAGCAGTTGATTTTCCCGGAGATCGATCCGGACAAGGTGAAGCGAACCCAGGGCATGAACATCGCATTCGTGACAAGCGCGGGCACCGACGAGGCTGGTGCGGCGCTGCTGCGCGAGTTCGGCATGCCGTTTTCAAAGTAGGACCAGCGTATGGCAAAGACGTGTCTGATAGTGAAGCAGCGGCGCACACCGAAGTTCGGCGTGCGTGCGTACAACCGGTGTCAGCGCTGCGGCCGGCGGCGCGCGTTCATCCGCAAGTTCATGCTCTGCCGCATTTGTTTCCGCGAGCTGGCGAGCCAGGGCGCCATTCCAGGCGTCATCAAGGCAAGCTGGTAACCGTGGCCAACCCGAGATCAACGAGGAGTTCCGAAGTATGTCCATGACGGATCCGATCGCCGACCTGTTCACCCGGATGCGCAACGCCTGCCTGGCGAAACACCGCACGGTTGACGTGCCCGCCTCGCGCGTGAAGGAGCGGGTGCTGACGCTGCTCGAACGCGAGGGCTACATCACCGGGTTCCAGCCCGTCGAGGGCGCGGATCATCCCATGACGCGGGTGATCCTCCGCTATTTCAGGCACGAGCCGGTCATCCGGCACATCGAGCGGGTGAGCACGCCCGGCCTGCGCCGGTATGTCAAGTCCCGCGACATCAAGCCGGTCCGCGGCGGCCTGGGCATTTCAGTCATCTCGACGTCGCAGGGGCTGATGACCGACCGCGAGGCGAAGAAACGGAGCTTGGGCGGAGAAGTGGTTGCCCGGCTGTGGTAGCCGCTCCGTCATCACGATTCACCCGATACACGGAAACAGAACAATGTCACGAATTGGCAGCAAAGCAGTGAAGATACCCGACAAGGTGGCCGTGACCGTCAGCCCGGAGCGCGTGACGGTAAAGGGGCCGAAGGGCGAGTTGGTGCTTGCGCTGCCCGGCGCGGTCTCTGTCGAGGTGAAGGAGGGCATGATCATGGTTCGCCGCTCGGCCGACGACAAGCAGACGCGCGAGAACCACGGAACGGTCCGCAGCCGCCTGGCCAACATGATGGAGGGGACGAGCAAGGGCTACGAGAAAGCCCTCGAGATCCAGGGCGTGGGCTACCGGGCGCAGGTCCAGGGCAGCGAGCTGTCCCTGAGCCTGGGCGGCATCAAGCCGTTTGTCTACAAGATCCCGGCCGGCATCGCCATCACGGTCGACAACAACACGAAGGTGACGGTCCGCGGCATTGACAACGAGCAGGTGGGCTCGGCGGCCGCGAAGATCCGGAGCTACTACCCGCCCGAGCCGTACAAGGGAAAGGGCATCCGGTATGTGAATGAACATGTGCGCCGGAAGGCAGGCAAGACGGCTGCCGCGGCGGCATAAGCAGACGGACAACCATGAAACTGAAACGAAAGGACCTGGATTCCCGGCAGCGACGGCAGTTGCGGCTGCGCACTCGGTCCCGCGGCATGGCGGAGCGGCCGCGGCTGAATGTGTTCTGCAGCCTGCGCTATGTGTACGCGCAGATCATAGATGACGCAACGGGCAGGACGCTGGCCTGCGCCAGCAGCCTGGGCGGAGCGACAGGCATCGCCGGCAGCCGCGGAAACACCGCGGCTGCAAAGGCGGTGGGCGCGCTCCTGGCAAAGAACGCAAAGGCCGCCGGCGTGACCAAGGTGGTGTTCGACCGGGCAGGCTACAAGTATCACGGGAAGGTTAAGGCCCTCGCCGACGCTGCGCGCGAAGGCGGCCTGGTCTTCTAGGCGGGTAACTCGAGGCAGTGGAGTCAACGTGGCCAAGTATTTTGACGAGCAGGCGCTTGAGCTGATAGAGAAGGTGGTGGCGGTGAACCGGACGGCCAAGGTGGTGAAGGGCGGCCGCAGGTTCTCCTTCGCCGCAATCGTGGTGGTGGGCGACGGCAAGGGCCGCGTGGGCCTGGGCTTCGGCAAGGCCAACGAGGTCTCCGACGCGATCGCCAAGGCTCTCTCAGACGGCCGGAAGCGGCTGGTGCCGGTGACGCTGTACCGGACAACGGTCCCGTTTGCCGTAACCGGCAAGTACAAGGGCGCCCGCGTGCTGCTCAAGCCGGCCACGTCCGGCACAGGCATCATCGCAGGCGGCGCGGTTCGCTTCGTGGTCGAGGCGGCCGGTATCCGCGATGTCTTGAGCAAGAGCCTCGGCTCGAGCAACCCGGTGAATGTGGCGAAGGCGGCGCTCGAGGCGCTGCGGGCAATGGTGGACAAGCGCACCGCCTTCCTGCGCCGCGGCATCGAACTCAAGGAGCATGCGGCCGAACCCGCCGCGGCGCCTGCGGACGAAGCCGCGCAGCAATAGCGCCATAACAACAACCGCCGGCACCCGCGCGTGGCGCGGGCCGGCTACGGACACAACGATGCAGCTAGGGAACTTGAGACCTCCACAGGGAGCGCGACACGCGCGGAAGCGGGTGGGCTGTGGTACAGGCTCCGGCCACGGCCGGACTTGCGGCCGTGGCAACAAGGGCCAGAAGGCCCGCGCAGGCGGATTTGTCCGCGCGGGATTCGAGGGCGGCCAGATGCCCCTCTACCGGCGGCTGCCGCGCCGTGGCTTCAGCCATGACGCGCTCGCCATCACCTATGACGTGGTGAACGTCGGCGCGCTTGCCGTGTTCCCCGACGGCGCCACCGTTACTCCCGCGGACATCGAGAAGGCCGGCCTGATCCGCGGCACACGAGGAGCCCGCATGAAAGTGCTGGGCACCGGCGAACTGAAGAAGCCGCTCTCGGTCAGCGCCCACCGGTTCAGCACCTCGGCCGAGCAGAAGATCAAAGCGGCGGGCGGCACCTGCATCGTCATCGCCATCGAGCGGAAACAAAAGGCGGCGGAGGCGCCCGCCACTTAACGCGGGCGGCCCGCGCACGGACTTGCAGCATGATCAGCACGATCATCAATATGTTCAGGATCAAGGAGCTGCGGCAGCGGCTCCTGTACACCCTTGCGTTGCTCGCGGTGTACCGCATCGGCGCGTTCATCCCCGCCCCGGGAACCGACCCGGCGAAGATCAAGGAGAGCGCCGGAGCATTCGGTGGCGGCCTGTTGAATGTCATGGATCTGTTCACCGGCGGCAACCTGAGCAACATGACCCTGTTCGCCCTCGGCGTCATGCCGTACATCTCTGCCTCGATCATCATGCAGCTCATGGCCAGCGTGGTGCCGATGCTCGAGAAGCTGCAGCGCGAAGGAGAGGGCGGTCGGCGCAAGATCAACCAGTACACCCGCTACGGCACCGTCGTGGTCTGCGTCATCCAGGCAATGATGCTGGCCAAGACGCTCCTGTCCATGCAGTTCAACCTGATCAAGAACCCGCTCCTGTTCACCCTGATCATCACCATCTCGCTCACGGCCGCCACGATCTTCGTGATGTGGCTGGGCGAGCAGATCACCTCGCGCGGCATTGGCAACGGCATCTCGCTCATCATCACCGCCGGCATCGCCTCGCGCCTGCCCACCGCGCTCCACTACATGTGGACGCTGTACAAGCCCGGCGCCATGGACGAATCGCGCCGAGGCTACGAGGCGGTGATCCTGGTGGTCATGTTTGTGGCGGTGGTTGCGGGCGTCATCTTCGTGCTGCAGGGCCAGCGCAGGATACCCGTCCAGTACGCCAAACGGGCCGCCTCGGGCGGCCGTGTGCTGGGCGGGCACTCGACCTACATCCCGCTCCGCGTCAACCAGGCGGGCGTGATTCCCATCATCTTTGCGCAGTCGGTGCTGGTGGTGCCCGCGGCGCTGGCCCAGTACCTGCCCAACTCGTGGATGTGGCTCAAGGGCGTCCTTGATGCCTTCTCCCGCGGCCACTGGGAGTACCAGCTCACGTATGCAGTCACCATCATGCTGTTCTGCTTCTTCTACACGGCGATCACGTTCAATCCCGTCCAGATCGCCGATGACTTCAAGAAGAACGGAGCGTTCATCCCCGGCATCCGGCCCGGCAAGCCGACCGCGGACTTCCTCGAGCACACCATGATCCGTGTCACGGTCGCCGGCTCGTTGTTCCTGGCGCTGATTGCCATCGTGCCGTCCATCGTGGCGGACTCGATGAAGATCCCGTACCTTATTGCAAGTTTCCTGGGCGGCACCGGCATCCTGATCGTGGTGGGCGTGATGCTGGACACCATGCAGCAAGTCGAGGCGCACCTGCTGATGCGGCAGTACGACGGCTTCATGAAGCATGGCAGGCTGCGGGGGAGATACTGAGATGCGCGTGATCCTGCTGGGGCCTCCCGGAGCGGGCAAGGGCACGCATGCAACGGCCATTGCCGCCGTGCTGCACATGCCGCACGTGTCCACGGGCGACATGTTCCGCGCCGCGCTCAAGCAGGGCACGGCCCTGGGCCTCAAGGCGAAGACATTCATGGATGCCGGCACGCTTGTGCCGGACGATGTGGTGGTGGCGATGGTCCGCGAGCGGATCCAGCAGGCGGACTGCGCGAAAGGTTTTTTGCTCGACGGCTTCCCGCGCACAATTGTGCAGGCGGAGAAGCTGGACGAGACCCTGGCCACGGCCGGGTTGAAGATAGACATGGTGCTGAACCTCGCGTGCACCAGGGAGACGGTGGTAGCCCGGCTTGCCGGCCGCCGCGTCTGCCGGGCATGCGGCGCGATCTACCATGTGAAGAACATGCCGCCGAAGCATGCGGGCACATGCGACAAGTGCTCCGGCGAGTTGTACCAGCGCGACGATGACAAGGAGGCGACCGTCCTCAGCCGGCTCGATGTATACGAGCGGCAGACGGCCGGGCTCATCGAGTATTATCGCCGCAATGCTCTTTTGAAAGAGGTGAGCGCGGACGCGCCGCGCGAAGAGACGCTTCAGGCGCTCCTCGCGCTCCTGCGCGGGTGAAGCCTATGGGTGCGGACAAGCGCATCCCGGTGAAATCGGCTGCGGACCTTGAACGGATGCGGGCCGCTTGCGGGCTCGCCCGGGATACCATGGCGCACATCGCACCCATGGTCCGCCCCGGCACCGCAACGATCGAGCTCGATCGCGCGGCTGCGGCGTTCATCGCCGGGCACGGAGGCGTGCCTGCGTTCAACGGGTACCGCGGGTACCCGGCCAACATCTGCGTCTCGATCAACGAGGAGTTGATCCATGGCATTCCCGGCCAGCGCCGGATCCAGGGCGGCGACGCCGTCAGCGTGGACATCGGTGTCCGCGCGGACGGGTTCATCGGCGACCTTGCCCGGACGTTCCTCGTGGGCGCGGTGCCGGGCGACGTCCAACGGCTGGCCCAAACGGCGGTCGGGGCGTTCGAGGCCGCGTGTGCGGTGCTCAAGGCCGGCTGCCGCCTCGGCGACCTGTCCCACGCGATCCAGGAGCACGCCGAATGCCGCGGCTACGGCGTGGTCCGAGACTACGTCGGCCATGGCGTGGGCAGGCTGCTCCATGAGCCGCCGCAGATACCCAACACGGGCGCGGCAGGCAAAGGGCCGACGATCCCGGCCGGGGCAACGCTGGCGATCGAGCCGATGATAACGCTCGGCGACTGGCATATCGCGGTGAGGCCGGACAAATGGACGGTGGTCACCGCCGACGGGCTTCCGTGCGCCCATTACGAGAATACGGTCCTCGTCCGTGACGGGGGCTGCGAAGTGCTAACACAGTAACGCCGCCGCCGGCTGAAGGTGGCGGCCAGACAGGGAACGACATGAAAGTGAGAGCGTCAGTGAAACGGCAGTGTGAGAAGTGCAGGATCGTCCGCCGGAAGCGGGTGATCCGCGTCATTTGCGAGAACGCGCGACACAAGCAGCGCCAGGGCTGACACGCCCTGATCAAACAACCAAGGGGATGGTATGCCACGCATTGTAGGAGTGGATATTCCGCCACAGAAGCGGATGGAAGCGGCGATGCAATACATTTATGGCGTCGGCCATACGCTTGCACGCCGGATTCTTGCCCAGGCAGATGTGAGCCTGGACAAGCGTGCACACGAGGTGTCGGATGACGAGATCAAGCGGATCACCCAGGTGCTCCAGCAGGGCTTCCTGATCGAGGGCGACCTGCGGCGCGACACGCAGCAGAATATCAAGAGGCTGATCGCAATCAACTGCTACCGGGGCATGCGCCACCGCAAGGGCCTCCCTGTCCACGGCCAGCGGACAAGGACGAACGCCCGGACGCGGAAGGGGCCGAAGAAACTCCCCGGCGCGAAGAAGAAGACTGAGTAATCCGGCGGCCGGCATTGCCGGTTGCCTAACACACGACGTTGGAGCACGCAACCAATGGCGAAGGAAGCAACAGCAGCAGCAGCACCAGCACCCGTCAAACGGGTCAAGAAGAAGGTGGCAAAGAATGTGCCGCAGGGCGTAGCCCATATCCAGGCAACGTTCAACAACACCATTGTCACCATCACCGACCGGCGCGGGAACGTCGTGTCCTGGTGCTCGGCGGGCATCCTCAAGTTCTCGGGTGCCCGCAAATCAACGGCGTTTGTCGCCGCACGCGTGGCCGAGGAGGCGGCGAAGGCTGCCCAGCAGCACGGCATGCGCGAAGTCGAGGTGCGGGTGAATGGCCCCGGCTCAGGCCGCGAGTCGGCCATCCGCGCGCTCGAGACTGCCGGGCTGGTCGTCTCGAGCATCAGTGATGTAACGCCGGTGCCGCACAACGGCTGCCGGCCGCGCAAGCAGCGGCGCGTCTAACGATCAGGACCAACAACCATGGCACGTTACCGAGGACCAGTTTGCCGGCTTTGCCGCAGCGAGGGCACCAAGCTTATGCTTAAGGGCGCCCGCTGCTTCACCCCCAAGTGCGCCTTCGAGCGCCGGCCCACGCCGCCCGGCATGCACGGCCGCGTCCGTCAGAAGCAGAGCGGCTATGGCTTGCAGCTTCGCGAGAAGCAAAAGCTCCGCCGCGTGTATGGCATGCTCGAGCGCCAGTTCCGCCTCTATTTCGCGCGTGCCGCGAGGAAGAAGGGCGTGACGGGCGACACCCTGCTCCAGCTCCTTGAGACGCGCCTGGACAACATTGTCTACCGCGCCGGATTCGGCTCGTCGCGGAACCTGGCCCGCCAGATGGTTGGCCACGCGCTCATCACTGTCAACAGCAAAAAGGTCACGATCCCCTCCTACCATGTCCACGCAGGCGATATCGTCGGCGTCCGCCCGGTCGACCGGGCGCGGGACAAGGTCAAGGCCGAACTCGCCGCAAACGAGGCGTATGTCGCGCCCGAGTGGATCGAGGTAGACAAGGACAAGCTGACGGCCACCGTCAGCCGCCTGCCGGAGCGGAAAGATGTCTCGCTGCCGGTGAACGAGTCGCTTATCGTCGAGCTGTACTCGAAGTAACAGCCGCAACGCACCACACGGGATACGATTATGGCAACGCAATTGAAGTTCGAGATGCCCAAGGGTGTGGCGGTCGATGGGAAGACCAAGACTGCCACGTATGCAAAGATGACGGCGGAACCGTTCGAGGCAGGCTTCGGCCACACCCTCGGCAACACCATGCGCCGCGTCCTGCTCTCCTCGCTCGAGGGCGCCGCAATCACCTCCGTCAAGATTGACGGCGTCGCCCATGAGTTCTCCTTGATCGAGGGCGTCTACGAGGATGTCACCCACATTGTGCTCAACCTGAAGAAGGTGCTCCTCGGTGTCACCTCGCGCAAGCCCTTCGAGTGCATACTGAAGGCCAAGGGCCCCTGCAAGGTCACCGCATCCATGATGTCCGTGCCCTCAGGCGTCGAGGTGCTCAATCCCGACCATCTCCTCTGCACCATTACCGAGAAACGGTCGCTCAAGATGGAGATCACGGTTGCCGTCGGCCGCGGCTTCCGCCCGGCCGAGCTCAACAAGGAGGAGACCCAGACCATCGGCGTCATCCCCGTTGACTCCCTGTTCTCGCCTGTCAGCAAGGTGAAGTATGCCGTCGAGGCAGCCCGCGTCGGCATGAAGACCGACTATGACCGCCTTGTCCTGGAAGTCTGGACGGACGGCAGGATCGACCCGGTTGCCGCAACCGTCCAGTCCGCTCAACTGATGCTGGACCATGTCACCCTGTTCCGCAATGTCGGCGACCCGCAGTACCTCGAGGGGTCTCCCGACGACGAGGCAGTCTCCGGCTCGGCCGAGTCGGCCGACCATGTTGCACGCGAGGGCGAGGGGATCAATGACCTTGGCCTCTCCAAGCGCACCGCCAATGCGCTGATCAAGGCGGGGTTCGCCTCGATTCCGCAGCTCCTCCAGAAGACCGAACGCGAGTTGATAACCCTCCGCAGCTTCGGCGAGAAGGCCATCGAGGAAGTCAAAGACTGCCTCAAGGAGAAAGGCCTCGAACTCAAGCGCGAGCCGGCCACCGAGGAGGAGATTGCCGAGCTGATCAAGAAGGCCTCCAAGAAGAAGAAACAAGCACCGTAATATGCCACAGGACCTGACTTCCCATGCGCCATAGAAATCTTACCGCGAAACTTGGCCGGAAGGACGCCCACCGCGACGCCCTCATCGCCAACATCGTGACGAGCCTCATCGCCAGCGGCCATGTGGTCACCACCTACCGCATTGCCAGGCTTGCCCGCCGCTTTGCCGACCGCATGATCACGCTCGCAAAGGCCAAGACCCTCCACGCCCGGCGCCAGGCCATCAGCTTCCTCAGGCCCAGCGGCCAGGCGGCAAGGGACATTGTGCGCAAGCTGTTTGACGAGCTTGGCCCCCGGTATGCCGAGCGGAAGGGCGGCTACACCAGCGTCATCAAGCTCGCGCCGCGCCGGGGCGACCGCGCGCCGATGGCTGTTATGCAGTATGTCGGCACCGAGGTGAAGGTGCGAGTCCGCTCGACACGCGAGAAGGAGACCGAGCTCGAGGTTGACACCGAGGTCGCCCCGGGCTCCCAG
>Ga0315278_10001438_pt1 | contig 20850 bp, 14 predicted proteins | sample YL17G06_0_MG_FD_203880 | JGI IMG/M metagenome (GOLD analysis project Ga0315278, IMG submission 203880) | Sediment microbial communities from Yellowstone Lake, YNP, Wyoming, USA - YL17G06_0 | ecosystem: Environmental > Aquatic > Freshwater > Lake > Sediment | place: USA: Wyoming | collected... | reverse complement strand
TCGTTCCGTTCTCAGAGCCCAAGCCAGCGCCTCCTCGTCGACGACGCCGCCTCGAGCGCAATTGATAAGATATGCGGACGACTTCATGATCTCAAACTGCTGTCGCCCGAGCAGCTTCTCCGTGTCAGGGGTGTGGGGCACGTGGATCGTCACGAAATCGGCCTCTTTCAGAAGCTCGTGCAGACTGCAGGATTCCACTCCAAGAAGCTCGGCAGTTTCGTTCGACACCGGCCGGGCATCGAAGACGAGTAAGCGCATCCCGAAAGCGCGAGCGCGAACGGCGACCTCCTTCCCGATCTCGCCGAACCCGATGATACCAAGAACCTTCTCATACAAGCCCGTTGGCTGTACCGGAAGCCACCGAGCTGCGATCTTACGTTCCTCCGTGGCCGCGGGGACAAGCCCGAATTCGCGGTATGCACCAGACTCGACGCCTCGATGTCCTGCCAGAAGCTGGCGTCCACAGGCGAGAATCAGCGCCATGCTATGCTCCGCGACGGAGATCCGACCACGTTGCGGAACAGGCCGCACCCTCACCCCGCGAGCCTCGCATTGAGGGATGTCTATGTCAACCGGCCAATGACTTAGCTTGATTATCACCCTAAGGCCGTCCCCCGCAGCCTTAAGGACATCGGCATCGACCGGCCGCTCTCGCGTGATCAGAACCTGTGCGCCGTCTACAGCCCCCAATAGAGTTTCCCTCTCTTGGGATCCGACAAGCCGAAGCTCGACGGGCAGCTCCCCCAGATCCTCGCGCCAATGACGCTCGAACTCGGGGCTCAACTGGTCAACCAGGACAACTACCGGTAGATTCGCCATCCGATACCTCCTCGTTCGGCCAACGCTCATGACAGTATCTCCTCATGCGATGCATCTCTTGACGAGACCAGCCCCGCCACCAGGCAACCTCTTCTGCTGCCTCGACTGTCACTGCGCTGCCAGAGCGTACGCAGCAACACCTCCTGTCTGCGACGGGGCCAGCACTTTCCCCGGAGGCGAGAGCCCCCCCCGATTCACGCATTCTCTCCTGCTCGTCTTGCGCAGGAAAGGGCACTATCGCAGCCCCCGTGTCGCAGTGTCTCATCGAGTAGCCACGTTCAGGGATCCGTTGCGCGCCAGCCACCATTCAGAGTCGAAGCTGGGAGATTCGCTCACGACGATAGCGGTCGACACATTCCCCGATCCGAGAGAACGCATCCTGTAGCTTGGGCAAAGGGGCCGAGAGAGAGAAGCGAACGAAGCCCTCGCCCTTTCCGTAGACCGTTCCGGGGAAGAGCTGCACTTTCGCATCTCGAAGGATGTCCTTGCAGAACTCGTAGGACGTACGGCCGACCGATGTGATGTTCACAAAGATGTAGTAGGTGCCACCCGGGTAGCCGTAAGTCAGCCCCATCGCTGACAGCTTCGGCATAGCCATACGCCTGCGAGCCGCGTAGACCTCGACGGCCTTGAGGACACAGGCGTCGCCTCCCTCCAGAGCGGCGATTGCCGCCGCTTGGGCAACGTGACTGACGGAGATAGTCAGCGCGTGCTTCAGGACCTCGCATCTTGAGACGAACGTTGCGGGAGCCGCAAGGTAACCGACTCGCCACCCGGTCATTGCATAGCTCTTTGAGAAACCATTCAGCAGGACGACACGCTCGCGCATCTCGGGGAAAGACGAGATGCTTACGTGCCTAGTCCCGTCGAACACGAGTTTTTCGTAGATCTCATCTGAGAGGACGATCAGATTCCTCTCCTGCGCGATCTGAGCGAACTGCTCGAGAGTTTTCTCCGGGAGCACAGCGCCGGTCGGATTGTTCGGGGAGACGAGAACAACCACCTTCGCTCGCGGCGTGAGGTGCTCTAGGACGAGATCTGGCTGCAAGATGAAGTCATCCTTCTCGTCTGTTGGCACTCGGATGAGACGTCCCTCCGCGAAGGCCACTGCATCCGCATATGAGGTATAGCACGGGTCGCCAATCAGCACTTCGTCTCCGGGATTCAGGAGCGCCTGGCAGGCCAGGTATATCCCTTCTTGAACGCCGGTTGTCACGATGATCTCTGTCTCCGGATCGTACCCCACGTGGTTGTCAGCTCTCAGCTTCTCGGCGATGGCTCTCCGCAACTGCCGCAGCCCTGCCCAATGGGTGTAGTGGGTACTTCCTCCTCTCAAAGCGGTCACTGCGGCTTCGACAATGTGCTCAGGAGTGTCAAGATCGGGATCGCCCCGGCCAAGTCGAACAAGATCCGGGATTCCCTCTGCGAGAGCGAGCAACAGCTCTCTCTCGCCCGCGACATGTCCCATCATGCGGCGGGCCATGTGGTCCGATAGGAATGTTGACGTCATCTTCCCTCCTCATCATTTCAAGCACCTCACAACGACGAATCGTGCGCCGGAGTTCTGGCTCGCGCCTCCTGAAGTGACGACGGCTGTCAGGCTAAGCAAGGTAGTGCGGCAACTTCGATCTTCTAGCGACTACACGCCTTGTGGCTCCTCGTGCTACGGACGCAGTTCACCAAGGCCGCGCAGACGGACTCCACCTGAGCGTCACTCAACTCGGGATAGATTGGCAAATTCACGATACTCCCTACCACCTTCTCGGTCACGGGCAGCGAGACGGCAGTCCCTGATGCCTTCCGGTAGACGGGTTGCGTGTGGAGGGCCGGGGAATACTGGACGTTGGTCTCCACCCCTTGGGCACGGAGCCGTGTCCGCACTTCGTCTCGATCCTCTACGCAGATTGTGTAGTTCCTGTATGCATGCCCGACTTCGTCTGATTTCGCAGGCGGCTCGATGTCGAGGGCCCGAAGACATTCCGAGTAGGCTCCGGCGATTTGTCTGCGCCGGACCATCCAGCCCTCCAGATGGCGGAGCTTTACGCGAAGCACAGCTGCATTCAGCTCGCCGATGCGGCCGTGGAGGCCCTCGCGCTCATAGAGGAACCCGCTGTGAACGGAGGTGCCGTCCTTCCCCACGGAGCGCAGCTCCGAGCGAGAGTAGATGGAGAGGTCTCGGATCCTCTTGGCTAGATCGTCTCTGTTGGTCGTCGCCGTCCCACCGTCGCCGCAGCCGGCGAGGATCTTGGAAGCCACGTGACTGAAGCAGGCGACGTCGCCCAGCGCCCCGACCCGGCGACCCTTGTAGGTCGCACCCACGGCGATTGCGGCGTCTTCCACCACCGCAAGGCCATGCTGCGCGGAAATCTCCAGGATCTCATCCATGTCAGCCGGGTGTCCGTACATGTGAGGGACCACCACAGCTCGGGTACGTCTCGTCACCAACCGCTCTAGCTCGGTAGGGTCCATGTTCCATGTACGATCGGAGATGTCTGCCCAGACAATTCTGGCACCCACTTGACTAATCGCCACGGTCCCCCCCACACAGGTGTTGGAGACGGTGATCACCTCGTGCCCTTTCCCCACCTCCAACGCAAGTAGTGCTTTGTACATCGCATCTCGACACGACCCGGCAGTGACGGCATGCTTCGTACCGCAGTAGGCCGCGAACTCCTTCTCAAAACCGGCGACTTGGTCGCCGTCGGCATAGCATCCGGCCTCTAGAACAGAGCGAATCGCGGCATCGATCTCTAGTCGAAGGGACCGATACGTAGCGGCGTGGTCGTAGAAGGGGACAAAGGTTTCGGTCACGCTTGCAGGCCTCCTTTGCTTACTTATGCTACCATAGCACCACGTAAGTAGGGCACCTATATTGGGCCCCCGGTATGCGCAACCCATCGCTTCTCCGTTCCTATCGAACGGCCGCTGTCGACGGGGACATAAGCTGCAGTCGCTTGGACGAAAGCGCTACAACGTGCTATCATTGAAACATACCCCAAGGCTTTGATAGGAGGATGCGCATGAGTGAGAATGTGGGTTTTCGGGTTGTAACGTCTGTTAATAGACTGCCAAAGAAGCTTGTGGAAAGCTTCACCTCTTTCGGAGTCGCCAACCTTGGAGACGCCCTCGGCCGGTTCGGGGTCCTCGACTATCACATCAAACCCATCAACAAGCCGGGGGTGAAGCTGGTTGGGTCCGCAATAACGGTGCGTGTGCGGCCCGGAGACAATCTGATGATTCACAAGGCGCTGGACCTCGCTGAAGCGGGCGACGTTCTCGTGGTTGACGTTCAAGGCAGCCCACTCAATGGTCTGTGGGGAGCGCTGATGACGGAGACAGCCATGCACAAGGGGGTGGCCGGGCTCGTCATCGACGGCGGGGTGCGGGACGCCGCCGCGATCCGGGAGCTTGACTTCCCCGTCTTTGCCCGCGCAGTGATCGCAGCCGGAGGGGACAAGGACGGGCTTGGAGAGGTCAACATAACCGTCTCCTGTGGCGGCGTGCCCGTCTGTCCCGGGGACATAGTCGTCGGCGATGAGGATGGGGTTGTCATCATCCCAAGGGCCGAAGCCGAGATCGTCCTCGAGAGGGTTAAGGTAATCATCAGCAATGAAGAGAAGAAACATCGGGCGATCGCCGCGGGCCAGCTCGACAAGACCTGGATTGACAAGACCCTTAGGGAACGAGGCTGTACGTTTGAGTAGAGGCGTGAGACAGGGTATTGCAGAAGCGGTTTGCCCGTCATCTCGGTGAGGCGCCTCTAAGAAGGGCGGGGAGACCGCGGTCCCGGCACCGAGCAAGAGGCTCGGAGGAGGGCCATCTCCAGGCGCCAAATCCGACGAGACGGGTGGTCGCTCATTCGTTGAAAACAGGTCGTCGCAAGCATGGGCTGTTGGTGTTGGGACCCTCCGCTGAGCCGCCTGATAAGCACCAACGTCGGTTGAGTGCGGTGGCACCATCTTACGTTGCAGTCCAACTTCTCGATCAGCTTCGGGCAAACTAGTCGGAGCCGCCCGACTGGATCTCAGGATGGTGTTCGTCACAGAAGGCCCGTCTGGGAATGACAGAAAACGCATCGAGAAGGGTTTTCTCGGCGATGGTGTCCGCGCAAAACCCTGCACCGCGGTGAGAGAAAGCAGTATCGAGGGGCAGGAATCTGGGCATCCTTCCCAGCCATCCGAACAAAGCCTCCGGACACCGGACCGGGCGGCTGCCTCTCGTGGCCACGACAGATGCAGGCCTTGACGACGTTCGTACTCTCCTCTGGCAGGGGCTTGTCTGCGTACGGCGTCTCCCGCGGGCTGGGCCTGTGTCTGAGCAGGGTATGCAACTTGAGGTTCTCTGTCGCGATGCACGGGCCCCCCCTCAGGGAAGGCCATCTTCCTCCTCCTGCAGGTGGCGGGCGTCAACGCGTTCTTCAGAACGGGTGATCGATAGAGAGCCCAAGATCGAGCGGGCGATGCAGAAGCGCAGACCGCCGCCTGGCTGTCGACTCGTGCTTCTCTGGATTGGTTTTCGCCCAAACGCGCCCCCGTTTCCACTCGCCGGTGGTCGGTCCCGCGCTTCACCACTGGCACCCACTCTGCACCCAAGGATTCCTCCCTGTCCTTCCACCGATTAAGCGTCGATGGACCCAGCCACTAGGGAAACGAGAAACTAACTGTCGCCCTTCGAGGTTCCATGCAGCAACAAGGCCGCAACGAGACAATTCGGAAGCCGCTCGCCCTTTGGGGGCCAATTCGGAGGAAGCTCCCCAACACGGTCGTGTTGCCGCCGACGCCAAGAGCGCCCACTCCTATCTCGTTAACCTTCCGTGTCAACCGCTGTTCCCATTCTGACTGGCAGTCCAGCGAACCTTCTCTCATCGCCTTGAGGACTAGTGACGACGCCTCGAAATGTGTCCTGCCTATCCCGACAGCGAGGGTTGCCGGTGTGCAGCCGAGTAGTGGCATCATCTCATTTGCCCACTCCGCAACCTCGTCAAGGACAACAGCAAGACTGCGCTGATGAAAGATCCTATAGGTTCTAGCCCTCAGCTCGGGTCCACCGCCCAGCATCAGAACTGTTACCTGCACCGCTTCCCCAGGACACTGCGCAAGCAGGAAAGATCCAGGGACAAGTTCCCCGGGCTCAGTTGCGAGACCCTTGAGCTGACCGACGCGCTCGACTTCGTCGCCGCGGACGGCCATTGGCCTAGTAGGGAGGGCGTCCATTCCCTTACGCAAGCCCTCTCGCACTTCCTCGAGGAAACCTGCTGGAAGTACGCAGCCATCTCCGACTTCTACGTAGACGTGTGGGGTCCCAGTGTCGTCGCATAAGGCGAAGCAACGTTCTGCAGAGCACTTGGCATTGGCGACGAGTGTTTCCTCAACCCATAGTGCGGTGGGGTTCCGCTCTGCTTCCGCTGCGCGGGCATAGGCCCGCAGCATATCTGGCCTGAACTTGGTACTGGCTTCTACTACTGCCTCCCCGATTCTCTCAGCAACGCCAAGACTTCTTCTACCCGCCATTGTCCCCCCCTGCAAGCCTCTGCGTTCTCTGGGCATTGGGCCCGGCACCTGTCCCAGCCGGGCCGACCTCCTCGCGGCACCCTTGTTTGGGACTGTCACGCACCAGGGGCGGACCCGGCTGGGATTGCTCGGCCGATCCAGCCTCCGCTGTTGTCCCATATTGTTCCATTTCGAGCGACCGCGACTACTGCTGGGAATCTCACCACCGTCAGCTCGTACATCGCCTCCATTCCCTCGTTTGGGAAGGCGACGACGCGTTGCGCGGTGACCCTGTCTCTGAACAATGCAGTGGTGGGAGGAGTAATCGCGAAAACCGAGCCGAAGTGCGCCAACTCCTGGACTGTTGACGAGGATAGCTTGCCCTTCCCGATATGAAGGCGAATCCCCAGTCGCGACAGAGGTCCGATGCTACTCTCTATCTCCTTCTTGTTGCTCGTCGTCGGCCCCACACCCGCGACACTCACACCCGTGTGAAAGATGACCCCTCCGTTCAGGTCCGGTCCTCCCCAACGGCCTTCGTCTAGTTCCCTGACCAACTGAGGGAGGATGGCGTCACGTCCGGTGTAGATCACGCCCGTGATCTCAATGAGGTCTCCCACCTCCATTTGCACCACATCTGGTAGCCTAAGCGGTGTTATCAAGCTTCGCGGCTTCACCTGCACCTCCCTTAATAAGGTTTGCGCGTCTTTGGCATCGCCAGCTCAACTGCCCTCAGCTTTGCCGGGACCTCTCCAACCCACGTCACCCCGTCCTGTGACCCAGGGCATGTCTCCACTCGCTGCCCAACTGGATCGGGGAGCCCTCCTCTGACTACTCCTGGTCTGCTCAACGTGTGTCTTGCACAACTCACCGGTTGTCCAGGCTCTGTGGACTACCATGATGGGTTCCGCACGTAGCCTGCGAGGCAGAGAGCGGTCGACTTGTCCAGCAGTCTTCCAGAACTGCAAGGTGTGTTCCCCTCATCGCCGCTCCTCACTTTCAAGTCAGTTCAGGTAGCCCGGCTGGAGAGAGAGAAGCCCTTGCATATCCGGGAACCCACTAGCTTCTCCTTAGCCGCGGGTCGAAGATGTCCCGCAAGCCATCCCCCAAGAGGTTGAAGCCTAGGACGGCCAACATGATCACTAGACCCGCGAACAGAGACACCCAAGGCGCGAACAGCAGTATGTTCTGCCCCTCGGCCGCGATGCCTCCCCAAGTTGGAGTTGGCGGCGGCACTCCCAACCCCAGGTAACTGAGCGAAGCCTCGATGAGAATAGCGCCCGACAGCCTCAGTGTTGCCATGATCAAGACGGGCATTGCCAGATTCGGAGCCAGATGGCAGGCTATGATTCTCAGGGCTGACGATCCAATGGCTCGTTCTGCTTCTATGTACGCTTCTTGCTTGAGCTGGATTACCTGGCTCCGGATGAGTCGCGCGAACCGAGCCACGTTGTACGAGCCAATCGCAATGATCAAGGCCGTGAGGCCTCCACCCAACATAGAGCCGATGAGCAGGGCGAGGACCATCGATGGGAAAGACATAACGATGTCCACGGTCCTCTGCAGGAGGAGGTCGATCCAGCCCCCCAGGTAGCCGCTTGCCAATCCGAGCACGCCGCCGACGGCTATTCCCACAGCGACCGAGGCGAAGCCGACGAAGAGAGAGATCCGTGAGCCATAGATGATCCGCGATAAGACATCTCGTCCTAGCGGATCGGTGCCTAGCGGATGAGTACGGCTTGGCGCGCGCAGGCTAGATGAAAGGTCTTGTTTGATCGGATCGTATGGCGTGAGCCATGCCCCGACCGTTGTCAGCAGGACCACAGCGATGGTCACGGTAAGGCCAAACATCGCATTTGGCCTTCTGAGAAGCTTTCTTAACATGTACGATAACCTCTTCGTTCGGGTCCAGGTCTCCGATTCTCAATCAACAGGAACAAGCCCGCTCCAGATTCCTGCACTGCGTGGTTACGCATGCCAGAGACGGGGAACGGCCGGCCCTATCCATACCGTATTCGGGGGTCGATCAGGCCATATGTGAGATCGGTCAGCAAGTTGACCCCTGCCGCGAACACGGCAAACACGACTGCAACACCTTGCACCGTCGGGTAGTCCCGAGCAAACATCGCATCGGCCATCAGCTTCCCGAGGCCGGGTCGGGCAAAGACGACCTCCACCACGATAGCGCTCCCCACCAAGTAGGCCAAGCTCATGCCCACGACCGTGACAAGGGGGATTCCTGCATTTCGCAAGGCATGCTTGTAGAAGACGATCCCCTCCGAAAGACCCTTTGCCCGTGCTGTACGCACGTATTCGTAGCCCAGAACCTCGAGCAAACATGAGCGGGTCATCCGCGTGATCTCCCCCGCATGGCGGGCGCCAATCGTGAAAGCGGGTAGCGCCAAGTGATAGAGGACGGAGACGAACCCCTGACCTGTGCCTGCGCCAAATATCGGGAACCATCCCAGCCGGAAGGCGAGGAAGTAGATGAGCAGCATCGCAAGCCAAAAGCCCGGGGCAGACGTCCAGACGATCGAGAGGACGCTTGCGCCATAGTCTCTCCAGGTCCCCGCCCGCTTCGCAGAGACAATTCCTAGTGGCACGCCGATAACAATGGCTAGAAGCATTCCCGCGCAAGTGAGCGCCATCGTCGGCCCGATTGACCTCCACAAGCGCTCTGAGACTGGACTGCTCGTTCGGTAAGACATCCCGAAGTCACCTCTTAGTAGTCCCCCCAAATAGAGCGCAAACTGCACTGGCAAGGGTCTATCCAAGCCGAGGTCGGCTCTGATACTCGCAATCTGCTCCGGAGACATCATGCCCGCATAGTCCCCGAGGAGCATATCCACAGGGTCGCCAGGGATTACCCTGACGATGAGGAATATCAGGACAAGGGCGCCAAGAACTGTCGCGCAGAGTAGTCCGAGTCGGATGAGGAGATAGCTGAACAAGCTATGTTTCCCTCATAAGACGACTTGGGCGACCCACGCGGGGTCGCCCAAGTCTCTCCAGGCAGCGCGAACAGCGCGTGACCACCAAACTGACTCCTCGCGCAAGGCACTTCAATGAGCCGACAGCCGCTTGCCGACCCGCGGGTTTGCATGCTGACTTCCCATCTGTATGGTACGCGAGGGTTGCCATGCTACTTGGCAGGCCGACGATCGACCTCGACCTGTCCATCCTTGATGACAGCCAAGATCCGCGAGGTGTTCTCCAGAATGGTCACGTCAGTTGAGGGATCCCCGTCCACAAGAATCATGTCGGCGAGTTTCCCCGCTTCGATGGTCCCCAGTGTCTCTGCGCGTCCGAGAGCTTCTGCCGCTGTCTTGGTCGCAGCAATGATTGCCCTCATTGGGGACATCCCGTACTTCACCATCAGCTCAAGCTCGTAGGCGTTCTGGCCCATATATTCCCTGAGCGCACGGTAAGTGTCGGTACCACAGGCGATTTTGACTCCCGCCTCGTGCGCCTTGCGGAAATTCCTCTCCTTCTTCTCGACGGATTCTTGGTGTTTTCGGAGTACGTGCGCGTCAGCTCCACCCTTCTTCCTTCCAGCCAGAGCCCTCTCGGAAGCGACAGAGAGAGTAGGAACCAGGAACACCCCAGACTCTAGGAACAGATCCAGAACCTCTTGATCGACCTCTGTTCCGTGCTCCACCGTGTCGCAGCCGCCCCGAATGGCTCGCTTGATCCCTTCGGGGGTATGCGCGTGGACAGCGACGGTCTTGCGGTAGGCGTGAGCCTCCTCGCTTATGACCTGGAGTTCCTCAACCGTGTAGTTCCTCCACCATACCTCCTCTGTGTAGCCGCCACCGCCGCCGGATGACGCTGTCTTGATGACGTCCACTCCATTTCGGATGAACTTCCGCGTCATCTTGCGGACCTCATCGGGACCGTCGGCCGTCTCATCCTCTCTCCTACGCCAGGTGGCTGGCATGCCCATGTCGAGGTGACCTGCCGTGGGAGTCACCCATCCCGACGCAAACACGCGCGGGCCCCGAACAAGCCCCATCTCGATTCCCTTTCTTAGGGAGACCATCTCAACGCCCATTGTGTAGTTATAGCCAGTCATATCCCGCACGGTCGTGAAACCCGCCTCAAGCATGAGGCGCGCGTTCTTCACCGCGTGCAACGTCAGGAGAGGCGGGGGGGTGTTCAGCATCGCGACCATCGTGTTTGGCTCGTTCGGGTCAACGATCGCTCCCAGGTGGACGTGAATATCCATCAAACCTGGCATCAAGGTCCAGTTCCCCGCCTCGATAACCGTCGCGTCGGGAGGTATGTTCAGCGTCTTTGGATCCCCCACCGCGGTAATGCTATTGCCCTCAATGACAACTGCCTTGTTGCTAAGAACCTTCTCATCCTTGCCAGTTATCAATCTGCCGCATTTGATCACCGTCGTTTTTGCCACTTGACGACAACCTCCCGTTCTTGCACCCCTGCTGCGCCCAGAGGAGCGATTCGCTACGCAACGAGACAAGGAGAACAAGGAGCCCGCCGTGGACTTGGCACCGGCGAGCTCCGGGCCGCTCTTACTTCTCGTAATACATGGGGTAGAATAGAGTGAGCCAGTAGTGGGTGTTTGGAGAATCCCCCTTCAGTTTAAGAGTCGTGACTGTGACCCTTGTCCCATCTATGCTGTAGATGTAGGGAAGATCTGCTGCGATCTGCTGTTGCCATAGCTTGAGGAACTCCAACTGAAGGGTGACATCCAGCTGCTTTTGGTACTCGGCCTGTATGGCACCCACACCCGTATACCGCGAGAAGTTCGGGTTCGGGATGTTATTGGGCTCAAAGTAGGGGAACACTAACGTTGCGTCCGGGCGGGTTGGAATCGTGGCGAGGAAATCCCAATTCTCGGTGGGACGGATTGCGTTGAATGCTCCCGTCTCCAGCACGTTTAGTGCGACATCAAAACCGACGTCGCGCCATTGGCCAGCGATTGCCTCAACCCACGGCGCGTCATACGAGCGCACGGCAATGCTGTATGTTTTCTCACCCTTCTTGTAGCCAGCCTCCGTGAGCAGCTGCCTCGCTTTGGCCGGATCATAGCTATACTTGGGCAGATCTGTGGTATAGCCGAACGTAGCGGGCGAGATGGGAGTCTGCAGGACCGGCTGCCCTAGCCCCATCATTACGGAGTTGACAATGGCTTGCGGGTCCATCGCGTACACGAGAGCCTGCCGCACCTTCACGTTGGGAATGTGCTGGGTGTTCACAACAAGTCCGCGATTCTCCCCGGGAGTGATCGTCAGGTTCACCGTCGGTTGTGTCTTCAGGAAGGCAGTTGCCGCAGGCAGCCGGTTGATCATCATGTCAAGCTTGCCAGACGCAAGCGCGAGGGCAGAGGTCATCTCGTCGGGGATCACCGTCATGACCACTTTCTTGATCCGCGGCGAGCCACGCCAGTATCCCTCGAACGCTACCAGGGTGAGCGACTCACCGGCGACTCGGCTAGCAAACATGTAGGGGCCGGTACCGATCGGGTCAAGGCCAAACGGTTTCCACCCTTTCTCTTCGGCGGCCTTCTTGCTCACTATGTAACCCGCGCGATAGGCCAGAACGCCCCGTAGGAATCCTGCCGATGGCGTCTTCAACGTGATCTTGACCGTATAGGGGTCAGGGGTCTCGATCGCACTGACGACCGCCATTGCCGATCGCTCCGGACACTTAAAGTCCGGGTTGAGCACGCGCTCGAAGCTGTACTTCACATCCTCGGCGGTCATCTCCCCGTATCCCTTCTGGAACTGAACGCCGCGTCGGAGCTTAAACGTGTAGACCAATCCATCGGGGGTGACATCATAACTCTCCGCGAGGTCTGGCTCGAGCTCAAGCACAGTGACGTCTGCGCCTTGCCTATAGCGGACAAGGCCGTCGAAGAGGTTCATGGCGAGCGGGTAGTCAGGAACCTGGGTCGTGAGGGGCATGTCAAGCGTTATGATGTCCGCTGAGTAGCCTAGGCGAATCGTGTCTTCTGAACTCTGAGCCAGCAATGGAAGCGAACAGAACATGGATACCAGGAACAGGGCCGCTACGGCCCAAGCACGCATCGATGAAGAACTGCATCTCTCTCGCATGTCGGAATGACCTCCTTGACTCGTATCCAAGCTTTCGAGCATGGCCAAGAGCGGCCGGCAGCAAGAAGCACTCTCCTTCTCTCTGCAACCACCTCCTTCGGGCCGCGGCTGACTCCTTCTTTGGGGCAAATCACCGTATGCCCTCAGCCGCCAGTCCACCCGCCTGCCAGGCCACGGGCTGGCTATTGTCGATGCCCTCGCAATCGGATCAACGCCAGAGTCCTGAGCATTTCGTTCATGGTGACGCAATAGGCCTCGTCGATACCGGAACCAGGGCTCGCCAACATCTGGTTTGGCTGGGTCGCCAAGCCGATGTGCACCCTCACCTGCGCCGCACGATCCGTCTCCGTCATGCTTCCGCCCAGGTAGGGTTCGACTCCTTTGGTCTTCAGGTACAGCAGGCCCTCTATGGCATTGGTGATGCTCCCGAGATCGGGCGCCTTGATCTTCTGCATGTCGACGGCACCAGCTTCGGCAAACGCTTTGTGGTCCTCAAGCCGGGTGCAGAGTTCATCAGCCATCGTGATTATCTGCACCCCAGCCTTCTTCAGTCCGGCGCGCAACGCCGCAAGAACCTCAATCTGACGAGCCTTGTCCCCCATGTTAACGGGATCCTCGATGATCAACGAGTACGGCTTCGCCGTCTTCTCCAGCTTCTGGAAGTAGGACACCATCTTGGGAACATCGTTGTTGAACGCAAAGCCGATGTGCCCATAAAGGTCGAAGTGAATCGTCGGATGGTAGTCCTTGTCCCCTATTTGCTGGATACGCTCCTTCACCCAAGCCAGGTACTCCAACTGCTTGTTGAACAGGTCCATCGTGTAGATGCTTCCCGTATGAATGTTCTCCGCCCGCCGCAGGATGACCTTATCGATCGGTCGCTTCACGAATGCTAACGTTCCAGGGTCGTACCACTCGGTCCCCACCTGCACGTTGAGCGGAATTGGCTTGTGCGCGAGAGTTGTTCCATATTCCTGCGCAATGACCTCAGCCATCGTCACACGCTTTGCCTTCGCAACGGCGTCCAGCAACGCCTGGCTCACACCGTACCGGACATTCGCGTGCAGCTTCTTGCCATCGAGAACAAGCCCTTCGATTTCTTCTGCAAGGGGCCGAAATGCGCTCAGCTCCCTGCCTACGACCTTCGGAGTGATGTACTTCTCGATGATGGGGATCTGGTCACTTGGGTACAGGAGCGCGTCCCGCGTCATCTGCCCTGAGTACGCGACCCCAACACAATCGCCGTAAGCCACGCTGCCATCGTCAAGGATCAGTTGCACGCAGATCGCAGTAGCGGGCTGGACGATCGACTTGAAGCCAGGAGTGACGGTCTCCCCGCGGAAAGTCAGTCCATCCTGTACTGCACCTGCCCGCACTGCCTGCCGATCGATATACCAATTCCCTCCAAAACCTCCGACTGCGATTACTCGCTCTACTCTCGCCATTTCATCCCCTTTGGCTGCTCTTTGATGCACTGTTCCACTGAAGGACAAGCTGAACCGCAGCAGATCCTACAGCGCCGCTGCTGGCCCGGGATTTCGTCCCTTTCCAATCAACGCCAGAGTCCTGAGCATCTCGTTCATGGTGATGCAATAGGCCTCGTCGATACCGGAACCAGGGCTCGCCAACATCTGGTTTGGCTGGGTCGCCAAGCCGATGTGCACCCTCACCTGCGCCGCACGATCCGTCTCCGTCGCGCTTCCGCCCAGGTAGGGTTCGACTCCTTTGGTCTTCAGGTACAGCAGGCCCTCTATGGCATTGGTGATGCTCCCGAGATCGGGCGCCTTGATCTTCTGCATGTCGACGGCACCAGCTTCGGCAAACGCTTTGTGGTCCTCAAGCCGGGTGCAGAGTTCATCAGCCATCGTGATTATCTGCACCCCAGCCTTCTTCAGTCCGGCGCGCAACGCCGCAAGAACCTCAATCTGACGAGCCTTGTCCCCCATGTTAACGGGATCCTCGATGATCAACGAGTACGGCTTCGCCGTCTTCTCCAGCTTCTGGAAGTAGGACACCATCTTGGGAACATCGTTGTTGAACGCAAAGCCGATGTGCCCATAAAGGTCGAAGTGAATCGTCGGATGGTAGTCCTTGTCCCCTATTTGCTGGATACGCTCCTTCACCCAAGCCAGGTACTCCAACTGCTTGTTGAACAGGTCCATCGTGTAGATGCTTCCCGTATGAATGTTCTCCGCCCGCCGCAGGATGACCTTATCGATCGGTCGCTTCACGAATGCTAACGTTCCAGGGTCGTACCACTCGGTCCCCACCTGCACGTTGAGCGGAATTGGCTTGTGCGCGAGAGTTGTTCCATATTCCTGCGCAATGACCTCAGCCATCGTCACACGCTTTGCCTTCGCAACGGCGTCCAGCAACGCCTGGCTCACACCGTACCGGACATTCGCGTGCAGCTTCTTGCCATCGAGAACAAGCCCTTCGATTTCTTCTGCAAGGGGCCGAAATGCGCTCAGCTCCCTGCCTACGACCTTCGGAGTGATGTACTTCTCGATGATGGGGATCTGGTCACTTGGGTACAGGAGCGCGTCCCGCGTCATCTGCCCTGAGTACGCGACCCCAACACAATCGCCGTAAGCCACGCTGCCATCGTCAAGGATCAGTTGCACGCAGATCGCAGCAGCGGGTTGGACGATCGACTTGAAGCCAGGAGTGACGGTCTCCCCGCGGAAAGTCAGTCCATCCTGTACTGCACCTGCCCGCACTGCCTGCCGATCGATATACCAATTCCCTCCAAAACCTCCGACTGCGATCAGTGATTCCACTCGATACATCAACTGGCGGCGTGTTCGAAGCCTGTCCAAACACGCCTTCCTCCTTTGGCTGGCTGGTTTCGGCAGAACATGGTTGGAGGCTACCCCGTCGGTCAATGGATGTCAAGCAGAAGCGACTGGATCAGGGGAGAAAGTGATATAAAGAGCTAGTAACTTCGCGTGAAGTCGCAACTATTGCACGAGCCTGCTACACCTAGGGAACGAGATGCATGAATGAAAAGCAAGTGCACGGAACGCCCTAGGTAGCGTCCGAGCGAGAGCCGCGAACCCAGAACAGCGCGTCCGGACAGGTCATCAAGCCATGACGGCTGTCCCTCGATCACGCAATGGCGGCCTCGCATGCTCCGCGACGCACCAGTGCCCGCCAGACTGCGTCTCTGCAAACAGGATAGAAGAGCCTATCTTTCCCAACTCGTCGCTTCCGCGACCAGTCTCACACACGATGTCGGCCTGCAGACTGGTAGGGAGCTCTCCTCCATGGCTTTGCCTCATAGGCCGGCTTCTCCGGCTTTGGGGTCCAACTCCGGCCGACAGCTACGTCCTCTTGCCCGCGGGTAGCAGCAGAGAACAAGAACCGGCGCTGACGCGCGGATTGAGCGTGGCCCCATCCGCCGCGACCACCCTCGGGGATGAAGCATCGCGCGCAACGGTGATGTCTGGCCACAGTGACCAGCCCCCTCCAGAACGACCCAGGTTGAGTGCTGGAATCGGTGTCAACCCCTCGATACCAAGAGCCCATCAACGGTCGAGCAGCCTGCCGGTATCGTGATACAGTACCTTCGGTCGAAGTGCGGATTAGGAGTGACAGATCGCCCGGCGCAGATCACCAGAAGCCAGTAGCACGCCCGTGCCTGTCGACCTAGATGGTCTCAGTCGACGGAGTGAACGCGACCAGGAGTTCGCGGCCGACATGCATCAACGTACAAACTATTTCTCTCCGAGCCCCCGGCAGCTCAACGCAGCTGGGTCCACAAGACTGCTAGCGCTCGCCTGCGCACTGGCAACTGTCACCGACTCCGCGTTGCGGATGTTGGTCCAACTCTATCTAGAGAAGCTGGGTGCCTCACCACTCGTCATCGGTCTCGGTACCACGCTGGCTTGGCTTGGAGCCTTTGTCGGTGGAGCGTTGTGGGGCAACCTCTCAGAACGGTCCCGTCCTCGGCCCTTTCTCATCGGAATCCTGCTCGCCACTTCCGCTCTAGCTGCCGCACTTGCCTGGATCTCAACGTCCCCCGGGGTGCTCGTGTTCGTTTTCCTGCGAGTCTTCGCAGTGACTGGATACATGCCGATAGCGCTGGCAATTGTCGCTAGACAGACATCTGTGGAGAACCGAGGCAGGCAGATCTCAGTGGTCGGATCCTCTCGGGAGTTTGGCTACGCTCTCGGCCTTGTCATAGCCGGTTTCGCTGTAGCAGGTGCCGGCTTCCGCTATTCCTTCGCCATCCTCTCTGTGCCCCCGCTCCTCGGGGCGGTGCTTCTTTTCCGCTTGCTGAGCACGACGCCGACATCCCAGGAAAGCAAGGAGCGTGCTCCGATTCGTCGGCCATCTAGGGGACTAGGGGCCTTGTACGTTGCGGCGACTCTCCGGCAGGTGGCCAACGCCGGCGCCACGTCACTCACGTATATCTACATGGCGACACTGCATATAGCTCCCGGGACGATGGGCCTTGTCACTGCAACGAGCCCGGCCATCCAGGTTGGGGCAATGCTCTTGTTCGGGCGGCTCGCGGACCGCGTTGGACGTCGGGCCATCATTCTCACCGGTTTTGCCCTGTCCGCTGTGGTACCACTTGTCTTTGCCGTGGCCAGAAACGTATTTGAGATGACGCTCGGCTACGTGGTCCTGGGCATAGCCTTTCCCGCGGTGTTCGTTGGGGCCGCCGCGCTCATCAGCGACACAGCCTCTCCGGGTAGGCAGGCAAGCGCTCTCGGTGCGTTCGACTCAAGCAGAGCGCTGGGGGGCGTGCTTGGGCCGCTGGCGGCCGGTGCGCTCGTGCCACTTCTGGGTCTCCGTGGCATGTTCTTCGTGATGGCAGGGATAGCCGCCATTGCCTTTCTTGTCAGCCTTGCGGTAACCGGACAATGGAGAGGCAAGAGAGGCTCGCGCGATACTCGGTTGGTCACGTCCGAGGAGAGGATCTCGGCCGATCTGCCGTGACTGAGGTTGAGGACCTGGTGCGGAAGTGCCACCTTAACCGAGAACCTTCAGAAGGAAGTTCTCGGTGTGGTTCTGTTTGGTGCCCCTCAGTAGGCGACTCTGGAGCTCTGCCCTGCCCGAGGGCCAAGGAGATCCTTGCCCTGCTGGCAGTTGGTGAGGTTCGGTGAATCCTGCTCTCGTTGCGTTCCCCGGCACTCGCCGCCGCAAGGTTCGAGGGGAGCAGGGCACACTCCGCGTCGGCGGCAACGAAAAGTGGCCGGTCTCTATGATGGGCGAGCGTCGGGAGACGCCGAAGAGTAGGCAAGGAGCCTTGGGCTGCTCTCTGCGGCCCGAGCCCCCCCGATGCTGGTAACTCAACGGTATGCTAGAGCCAGCCCAGTTTGCACTCCTGCTTGGTCCGCAGTGGATGATTCGGCGGCAGCTCAATGCGATCCAAGAAGCTACCGCACGGTCAGACCCTTGTGGTGAGGCAAGATGACTATTCACAAGATCCACTGCCACCAATCAGACTTCGCGAACGCTATAGTGAAGAGCTATCTGCCGAACCATGCAACGCCCGCTAACCCCGTACCCGCTTGGATCGCGCGCTGTACACTCATGGCCTCTCCTTTCGGAACGGGACGGATTGTTGCTCGAACGATCATGTGGGCGGAATCGCTCCGTCTTTCCGCTCCTGCCGCTCGCCTGTAGGGTCTCGTTCTTCTCGGCCCGCGCCGATGTCAGTGTCCACTGGAAACCGTCTTTTTGGGGACGAGTTCCTCCTCTTGGCCGCGATTGGCCTCCGGCCTGGTGAGTGTGTAGACTGACGCGGAGTGGCTGAAGCGGGGGTGCGTGCCGAGTCAGTCGCGAACGAGGACCTCAGTCGAACCACGAGACGCGGCTGGCCGCGAGACGTGCAGGGGGTGGATGGAAGAGGTGGCACTTGGGCTGTCGGGCGTCTTTCCACCGATTCCCACGCCGTTCGACGCGGCCGGTGCGGTCGACGCACGCGCGCTTGGCGCGAACCTGCGGCGCTGGAACCGCTTCGCCCTGCGCGGATACGTGGTTCTTGGCACGAACGGCGAGGCGGCGCTTCTCGACCTCGAGGAGCGGGCTCATGTCCTTGAGGTGGCCCGCGACGGCATCCCAGACGACAGGCTGCTCATCGCGGGGACCGGTTGCCAATCGACGCGCGAAACGGTCGAATTGACGGCGCGGGCGGCGCGGCTGGGCGCCGACGCGGCCCTCATCCTCACGCCGTCGTACTACCGCACGCAGATGACGCGGGATGTCCTCCGGCGCCATTACCACACCGTCGCCGATGCCTCAGAGATTCCGGTCTTGATCTACAACATGCCGGCATGCACGGGAATCGACCTTGATATTGAGACCATCGCGGCGATCGCGGACCATGCGAACATCGTCGGGATCAAGGACTCGGGCGGAGACGTCACCAAGCTGGGAGCGATTAAGGAGCGCCTCGGTGAGGCGTTCGTGGTGCTCGCAGGGTCGGGCGGTTTCTTTCTCCCGGCCCTCTCGGTCGGCGCCGCCGGAGGAGTCCTCGCCCTCGCGAACATCGCGCCGCGCGAGTGCCTAGAAATCCAGGAGCACTTTCTCGCCGGAGACTGGGTAAGAGCAAGCGTGCTGCAGCTTCGGATGATTCCGTTGAACTCGGCCGTGACGAGCCGCTGGGGCGTGCCGGGGCTCAAGAAGGCGATGGACCTGCTTGGTCTCCGCGGCGGACCGGTTCGGCCGCCACTTGTGGGATTGGCCGACGCTCACGTGGCCGAGCTTCGCCAGATTCTCGGGAAAGCAGGCCTCGCGGAGCGGGCCGGAGAGGAGGGCGGACAATCATGAGAGGGCATGACCTCTTGATGATCCCTGGACCGGTCGACTTCGAACCCGAGGTGCTGCAGGCCCTAGGAGCCCCAACGACGAGCCATGTCGCGCGGGCGTTCATCGAAGTCTTTGGCCGGGCGCTCGAGCGGATGCGCGCCGTGTGGCAGTGCCCCTCAGGCCAGCCGCTGGTGGTGGCGGGCTCGGGGACGCTCGCCATGGAACTCGCCGGAGCGAACCTGGTCGTCCCTGGGGATCGGGCCCTCGTGATCAGCACGGGCGTGTTCGGGGATCGGTTTGAGGATCTGCTCGGCCGGCACGGCGCCGAGGTCACCGTGCTGCGGGCGCCGCTCGGTGGTGCCGTCGAGCCGGATCGCATCGAGGACGAGCTGAGAAGGCGGCCGTTCAAGCTCCTGACAGTGACGCACGTGGACACCTCGACCGCCGTCCGCATGCCCGTGGAATCCCTCGGCGAGCTTGGCCGGCGGCACGGAGTCCTGACCGTCGTTGACGGCGTCTGCTCCGTCGCCGCCGAGGAGATAAGGCAAGAGGCGTGGGGATTGGACGTCGTGCTCACTGCCTCACAGAAGGCCATCGGGGTTCCTCCTGGACTGGCCCTGCTCGTGGCGAGTCCCGCCGCGATCGATGCGTTCGCCGCTCGGCGCGAGCCCGTACGAAGCTACTACGCCGACTGGGAAAAGTGGCTTCCGATCATGCAATCCTACGAGGCACGCCGGCCGAGCTACTTCGGGACTCCGGCCGTGAACCTGGTCGCCGCGCTCGACGTGAGCCTCGGCCGAATCCTCGACGAAGGACTCGCGCCGCGGTTCGCTCGGCATGCCCTGTTGAGCGGCGCGTTCAGGGCGGGGGTCGACGCAATCGGCCTCCGCCAGCTCCCTCCAGACGAAAGGGATCGAGCGAACACCCTCACGGCCTGCTACTACCCGGACGGCGTATCGGGGCCAGCTCTCCTCGCGGCGATCGGCCGCGCGGGCGTGACTGTCGCGGGGGGACTGCACAGTGAGATCAAGGACCGCTACTTCCGCATCGGGCACATGGGGGCGATTCGGGCGGCGGACATCCTCGGGACGCTCGGCGCGCTCGAGACCGGTCTGCGCGAGACGGGGCACCGGTTCGAGCCGGGAGCTGGAGTCGCCGCCGCGCAACGCGCCTTGTCGCGCTAGTGTCGCGTCACAGAAGCACATGACCTAAGGATGCCTTCAGCCGTCTTCGTCCACTGGAAGATCCGTTTCTCTTGGTTGAAGCGTTCGATGTACGCGAGCAGCTTGGCCGTGAGGTCTTGTTTCGACGGGAACCTCCCGCGACGGATGACCTTCGCCTGGACGAGGTTGAACAGGATCTCGACCAGGTTCAGCCACGAGGAGTAGGTGGGGATGAAGTGGAAGATGACCCGTTGTTTCTTCGGCTTCGCGTGCCAGATTTGCACCTTCTCCGAGCGGTGGGTGATGACGTTGTCCAGGATGACGTGGATGTCTCCTTTGGGGTAGATCCGTAACAGCTGGTTCATGAACGCGAGGAACTCCCGTGAGCGATGCCGATCCTCGACTCGAGGGATAACTTGGCCGGCGTGAACCGCGAGGGCGGCGTACAACTGCACGGTACCGTTTCGCTTGTAGTTGTGGGTGTGTCGCTCGATCTGATCCGGGCGCATCGGCAACATCGGTTGGGTTCGATCGAGCGCC
>Ga0315278_10001435_pt1 | contig 20858 bp, 15 predicted proteins | sample YL17G06_0_MG_FD_203880 | JGI IMG/M metagenome (GOLD analysis project Ga0315278, IMG submission 203880) | Sediment microbial communities from Yellowstone Lake, YNP, Wyoming, USA - YL17G06_0 | ecosystem: Environmental > Aquatic > Freshwater > Lake > Sediment | place: USA: Wyoming | collected... | reverse complement strand
GCGAAACAGCGATTCGCCGCCGACGCTGGACGCGCCCAGGCTCGCGCCGTGGAACGAATCCCAGAAGCTGAGCAGCTTGGAGCGGCCGGTGGCGATGCGGGCGAGCTTGATCGCAACTTCCACCGCGTCGGAGCCGCCGGTCGTGAACAGCACCTTGCCGGCGCTGCCCGTCAGCGCCATGAAACGCGAGCCCAGCGCCTCGGCCAGTTCGACCGCGCGTTCGCTCGCAAAGCGGCGTGGCGCAAAGCTCAGCGCATCGAGCTGTGCCTTGATCGCGGCGAGCACGTGCGGATGGGCATAACCGACGTGATGCACGTTGTTGCCGTGGAAGTCCATGTAGCGCCGGCCCGCCATGTCTTCGATGAAGATGCCTTCGGCCTTTCGAATCGCATTCAGGCAGGGCGTGGACAGCGACTGGTGCAGGAATGCCGCGCTGTCGCGATCGAGCAAAGCGCGTGTCGCAGGGTCGAGGTGTTCGCTCTGCCACTTCGCGCGCAGCAGCGTGTGGTTCACGTCGCCTTCGCTTTGCGCCGGGCCGGCAGGCGAAGTCATGGGGCGATACGCAAACTCAAGACCGGCCAACCGCGCCGCGCCGCTTCTTGCGCCAGACGCGGATCGGGGTCGACGCCGATCGGGTGCTGTACCACTTCAAGCAGTGGCAGGTCGTTGATCGAGTCGCTGTAGAGCGTGGTGTCGAAGTCCTGCAGCACGCTGTCCTGGGTCGAAAGCCATTCATGCAGCCGCGTCACTTTGCCTTCGCGCATGTTCAAGGTGCCGGCGATGCAGCCGGTGAAGCGCTGGTCGCTGCCGACTTCGCATTCGGTGGCGATCAGGTGGCCGATGCCCAGATGCCCCGCTGTCAGTTCGGTGAGGAAGCGGTTCGTTGCCGTCGTCAGCACCATCGTGTCGCCGCGGTTGCGGTGCCGGGCGACGAGCTCGAGTGCCTTCGCGCCGATGCGCGGCTGAATCGCCTGTGCGAAATAGTCGCGGCGCAGCGGCTCCCACTCGGTGTGTGAGCGCCCCGCCAATGTCGACACGTAGAACTCGCAGAATTCCTGCGCGCTGGCGCTGCCGGCGCCGTACTCGCGCTGCATGCGGCGATTGCGCGGCTCGAACAAGGTGCGCTCGAGCACGCCGCGGTCCATCAGGAACTCGCACCACAAGACGTCGCTGTCGCCGTCGAGCAGGGTGTGATCGAGGTCGAACAGGGTCAGGGCGCGCGCCACTCAGATGATCTCGAAGTAGCGCATCAATTCCCAGTCGGTCACGGCATCCTGCCACTGCCGATGTTCCCAGATGCGGGTTGCGGCGAAATGGTCGACGAAGGTGTCACCGAGCCAGTCGCGCGCGATCTCCGACTGCTTGAAGTTGTGCGTGGTCTCGAGCAGCGAGCGCGGTGCGCGCGGGATGTTCTCCGAGCCTTCATTCGTTCCCGTGATCGGTGCCGCGGTCAGCTTCAGGCCTTTCTCGACGCCGTGCAAGCCGGCGGCGATCACGGCGGCCATCGCCAGGTAGGGGTTCACGTCGGCGCCCGGGCAGCGCGTTTCGAGGCGCGTCGCCTTCGGGCTGCCGGCAATCACCCGAAAGCTGGCGGTGCGATTGTCCAGTCCCCAGGTCGGCTTCACCGGCGCCCAGAAGCCGTCGACGAGGCGCTTGTAGCTGTTGATCGTGGGCCAGAACATCGGCGCGAATTGCATCAGGCACGCGACCTGGCCCGCGAGGTAGCTCTCGAACAGGCTGCTCATCGAACGCGTCGATTTCGCATCGAAGAACAGGTTGCTCGTGCCGTCGGAGAGGCTTTGGTGGATGTGGCCGGAGCAGCCTGGGTAGCGTTGGCTCCACTTCGCCATGAAGCTCGGCATGATGCCGAAGCGCTTGCCGATTTCCTTGGTGCCGGTCTTGAACAGGATCGCGCGGTCCGCAGCCTCGAGCGCCTTGCTGAAGGCGATCGCCACTTCATAGGTGCCGGGCCCGGTTTCGGTGTGCAGGCCCTCGATCGGTACCCGAAACGCCGCCATCTCGTCCATCAGCGCGTTGAAGAACTCGCGGTTGTCGGCCATGCGCAGCACCGAGTAGCCGAACATGCCGGGCGTCAGATTCTGCGGGCCGACGCCGTGCTTGGCAGCCCAGGTGTGAGGGGTCTCGAGGAAGTTGAACCACTCGAACTCCATGCCGGCCATCACGTCGAAACCGAGTTTCTCGGCGCGCTTCAGCACGCGCTTGAGCGTCTGGCGCGGGCACACCGGGAACGGCGAGCCATCGGCGTTGATGAACTCGCCGAGGAAGAATGGCACCTGGTTGTCCCACGGCACGTTGCGTGCGGTGTCCAGGTCCAGGCGTGCGAGCGCGTCGGGGAAGCCGTGTTGCCAGCCGGTGACCTGGGTGTTGTCGTAGGTCTGGTCGCCGCTGTCCCAACCGAACACGACATCGCAAAAGCCGAAGCCACCCAACGGGTGCGGCTGCGCCGCGCCGAGGAACTTGTCGCGGTGCAGGTACTTGCCGCGCAGGATGCCGTCGATGTCGCTGCACGCCACTTTCACCTTGCCGGCGTTCGAGTCGCGCACGGCAGTCAGGGCAGGGTGCTCGTCGGTGCTCTGGGTGGCCATGCTCGGTCTCCTGAGGGTTGGGGCGTCAACGTGCCGGCGCGCCGTCGGGGATTCCCATCTCGCGCAGCGCGTCGGCCACGGCGTTCACCGCTTCACGCATTTGATTGCGGCCGATGGCGCCGATGCAGCCGACACGAAAGGTCTCGAGCTGCGTCAACTTGCCTGGGTAGAGGATGAAGCCGCGCTGCTTCGCCGCCGCGTAGAAGCGCTTGAAGTCATAGGCAGGGTGCGCGGGTGCGTGGAACGTGACGATGATCGGCGCCTGCACCTCGGCGCGCAGGAATGGCTTGAAGCGCAGCGCTGCCATGCCGTCGAGCAGCGTCTTGCAGTTGTCGGCATAACGCGCCAGGCGCGCCGGCTGACCGCCTTCTTCGATGAACTGCTGCACCGCTTCGGCCAGAGCCACGACGACGTGGGTCGGAGGCGTGAAGCGCCACTGGCCAGTCTTTTCCATGTAGACCTGCTGGTCGTGCAGGTCCATCGCCAGGCTCTGGCTGTTGCCGGCGCAGGAATCGACGATGGCTTTGCGCAGGAGCACGAAGCCCATGCCGGGAACGCCTTCCAGGCACTTGCCGCTGGCCGCCACCAGCGCGTCGAAGCGTATCCTTCGCGCGTCGATCGGCAATGCACCGAAGCTCGACATCGCGTCGACGATCAAGCCCTTGCCGTGGCGCTCGCACACTTTCGCCACTTCGGCCAGCGGGTTCTCGACGCCGGTGCCGGTCTCGCAGTGGATCAGCACCACATGCGTGACCGATGCATCACGTTGGAGATGCGCGTCGAGCGCCGCGGCCGACACCGGTTCATCCTCGGCGAACGGCAGGACGCTCGCGCGCCGGCCCATCATCTGCGTCAGTTTCGCAGCGCGTTTGCAGTACGCGCCGTTGTCGAGCACGAGCACATGGCCGGTCCTGGGCACGACGCTGGCCACCGACGCCTCGACGCTGAACGTGCCGCTGCCCTGCAGCGGCACGACCACATGCGTTTGCGCGCCGTGCACGACGTCGAGCAGTTGCGAGCGCAATTGCGCGGTGATCGCGTTGAACTCCGCGTCCCACGAGCCCCAGTCCCTGAGCATCGCGAGTTTCGTGCGCAGCGTGGTCGTGAGAGGCCCGGGGGTGAGCAGGATGCGGTCGCGGTCCATTTGAAAGCTATTGCCTCAGGGTTGTTTCCAGGCCTGGGTGCGGCGGTCGATCCACCATGACAGGCCCATGAAGATACAGGTCGCAATCGTATTCGCGGCGACGATCAGGATCGCCATCGCCGCCGCGGCGCCGATCTCGCCGGCCTCGTCGAGGTTGAGAATCGCGATCGCCGCGACCTTGGTCTGGGGCGAATAGAGAAAGACGGCGGCCGAGATCGTGGTCATCGCATTGATGAAGAAGTAGCGCGCGATGTCCACCAGCGCCGGCGTGCAGATCGGCAGCGTGACGCGCCAGAACGTCTTGTAGAACGGAACCTTGAGCGACGCCGACACCGACTCGAATTCAGCGTCCAGGCTCTTCAGTGCGGTCACCGCCGTCAAATGCCCCGTCGTATAAAAGTGCACGATGGTGCACACCGTCAGCAGCGTCAGCGTGTGGTACAGGCCGCCCAACGGATTTCCGCGCGCGTTGAAGAAGAAGATGTAGCCCAGGCCCAGCACCAGGCCCGGCACCGCCATCGGCAGCATCGCCAGCAGCCGCACCAGAGCCCGAAGCGGCCTCATGCCCTGAGTCTTTTCCAGCATGTAGGCGCCGACGAAGACGAGCGCGGTGCCGAACACGGCGGTGCCCACGCCCATCTTCAGGCTGTTCGCGAAGGCCTCGCCCACCTCGGCATCGAACAGCCCCATCCGGTAGTGGCGCAGGCTCGGTGCCAGGTTGTATGGCCAGAGAGTCGCGAACGACGCGAACAACGCCATTCCCAGCATCGCCAGGATCAGCGCACAAGTGCCAAGGCAGTACAGCGACATCAATGCATCGAACACTGGCGCGCGCTTCGGCGCGTAGGGCACGGCGCGCGCGGTCAGCATCGCGGTCTGTTTGCGGCTCACCCAATGGTCGACCGCGAACGTCAGCAGCGCCGGGGCGAGCAGCAGCAAGGCGACGACCGCGCCGCGCTGAAAGTCCTGCTGGCCGATGACGAGTTTGAAGACATCGGTGGCGAGCACATTGAAGCTGCCGCCGATGACCTTGGGGATGCCGAAGTCCGTGATCACGAGCGTGAACGTGACGAGCGCGGCAGAGATCAAGCCGTATTTGGCGCCGGGCAAGGTGATCGTGAAGAACTTGCGCGCTGCGCTCGTGCCCATCGAGTCTGCCGCTTCATACAGGCGCGCGTCGGCGGCGGTCAAGGCCGTCACGAGAATCATCAGCGCGTGCGGGAAGGTCGAGAAGATTTCCGCGAGCACGATGCCCGGCGCGCCGTAGATCTGCTCGATGCCCAGTTGCGTCAACCAGCTCTTGAGCACGCCCTGATTGCCGAACCAGTAGATCAACGAAATCGCGGCCAGCAGCGACGGCGCGAGCAGCGGCACCAGGGTGATGGAGCGCGCGAGGTTGCGGTAGCGCATGCGGCTGCGCGTCAACGCATAGGCGAAGACGAAGGCGATCGGAATCGTGACGAGCGTGACGACGACCGACACCCACACGCTGTTCCACAGCGACTGCAGCAACGCAGGAGTCTTCGCATAGGCGACGAAATTCGCCAGCCCGACGTAGCGGCCCTGCGCGTCCTCGATCGCCTTTTGCAGGATTGCGATCAACGGCGCTGCCAGAAATGCGATCAGCGCCAGCGCAACCAGCAGCAGCGCCGCGTGCGCGAAGCGCTCGGTCCAGTGGATCTGCTGGCGAACCGGCGCGCCGCGCAGGGCGATGCTGCTCAAGAAAAGACCCTCATGCGTTCGGCCATCAGGCGCAGCTTGAGCCGGCTGCCCACCTGCAGTTGCGCCTCGGCCAGATAGTTCAACGACAGGTACACGGTGAGTTTGGCGCTGCCCAGGCTCTCTCCATGCACGCGCACCAGGCAATAGGGGCCCATGAACTCGATGGCGTCGATCTGTGCTTCGAAGACGTTGCTGTCGCCGTCGGGAATCGGCCGCGCGAGCACGTCTTCGGGCCGCAGGTAGACGCGCAATTCACGCCCTGCGGCGTGCCCGCTCAGCGATTCGTGTTCGCAGCGAAAGACCTGGGTCCCCAGGCGCAGGCCACCGGCTTCGAGGGTGGCCGTCAAGGCATTGATGCGGCCGACGAAGTCGGCGACGAACAAGGTCGCCGGCTCGCGATAGATCTGGATTGCGGTGCCGACCTGCTCGATGCCGCCATGGTTCATGACGACGATGCGGTCAGCCACCGCGAACGCCTCTTCCTGGTCGTGCGTGACCATCACCGTCGTCACGCCGAGCTTGCGCTGCAGGCTGCGGATTTCGCCACGCAGTTTGACGCGCACGATGGCGTCGAGCGCCGAAAGCGGTTCATCCAGCAGCAGCAGGCTCGGCGCGCAGGCAAGCGCGCGCGCCAGCGCAATGCGCTGCTGCTGGCCGCCCGAGAGCTGCGCTGGAAACCTGGCCTGCGAGCCCGGCAGGCCGACCAGCGCGAGCAGTTCCGCCACTCGTGCCGTGACTTGCGCCTTGCCGGCCCGGCGATTCACGAGCCCGTAAGCAACGTTGTCGGCAACGCTCAGATTCGGGAACAGCGCGTACGACTGGAACACGATGCCGTAGTCGCGCTCGGCAGGTGGCAGCCTGGAAATGTCGCGCCCGCCCAGTTCAATGCGTCCGGCGCTCTGCACCTCGAGGCCGGCGATGATGCGCAGCAGCGTCGTCTTGCCGCAGCCCGAAGGACCGAGAAAGCACACGAACTCGCCCTGGGCGATGTCGAGCGCGACATCGTTCAGGGCGGTGAAGCTGCCGTAGTCCTTGCGGATTCCACTCAGGCGCAAATAAGGAGTCGACATGGGGTGTCAGCGCCGGCCGGACCCGCAGGCTGTCATCCCGGCCAAACGCCGCCCCCGGTTCGACACGGTGGCCAGGGGCGGCTCTGCCCGCGTGACGCGCGGCAGGTCACTTCTTCGGCTCGCTCTTCGCGTTGTAGCGCCGCGTCCACTCCTCCAGGATGCGCTCGCGGTTGTCGGCGGCCCAACTGAAGTCCATCTTCACCAGGCGCGCTTCGTAGTCCTTCGGCACATTCGCCAGCGGCGCCGCAACGCCCGGCTGCGCCGTGATCGCGAAGTTCTTGCCGTAGAGCAACATCGCGTCCTTGCTCGAAGCCCAATCGGCCAGCTTCTTCGCCGCATCGAGGTTCTTCGTTCCCTTGTGGATGGCAAAAGCCTCCAGGTCCCAGCCCAGGCCTTCTTTCGGGAACACGAGGTCGATCGGCGCGCCCTTGGCCTTGTTCGTATTCGCGCGGTATTCGAACGAGATGCCGACCACGAACTCGCCAGCCCCTGCCATGTTGCACGGCTTGGAGCCCGAGTGCGTGTACTGCGCAACGTTCTCGTGCAGCGCGTCCATGAACTTCCAGCCGTCGCCCTTGCCGCCGTTGTCACCCCACAGCGAGAGCCAGGCCGTCACGTCGAAAAAGCCGGTGCCCGAGCTGGCGGGGTTGGGCATCACGACCTGGCCTTTGTAGGCGGGTTTGGTCAGGTCCTTCCAGGTCTCGGGTTTCGGGATGCCGCGCTTTTGCGCCTCGACGGTGTTGAAGCAGACGGTGGCGCCCCACACGTCCATGCCGAACCAGGCCGGTGGGTTCTTCTTGTCGATGTACTGGCTCATCAGCGCGTCCGCGTTGAGCGGCCGGTAGGGTTGCAGCATGCCGTTCTTGTCGAGCAGCGCCAGGCTCGACGCGGCGACGCCCATCACGACGTCGGCCTGTGGATTGCCCTTCTCGGCGAGCAGCTTCGCCGTGATGACGCCGGTGGAGTCGCGCACCCATTTCAATTCGATGTTGGGCTCGACCTTGTTGAAGCCTTCCTGGTAGGCCTTGAGCTGGTCGGTCTCGAGGGCGGTGTAGACCAGCAACGCCGTCTTCTGCGCAAAGGCGCCGCCGGCAAGCGCCAGCATTGCCGTGGCGGCGAGGATCTGGATCGGTCTCGGGGTTCGCATGGAGTGCTCCTGAAGTGGATAGGGTGGCCAAAGCGTGCAGGTCGAAGGGTAAGAGTGCGAGTCCTGCTCGCCAAGCATGAGAACCCGAAGTCAGGCCAATTTAGGGGCTGCATGAAACGCTGTCAACGGTATTTTGCCGAATGTTGACAATGTACAAACCGTGCGGTCCAATCCGAGCCATGACGCTTCGGGGATCCAGGAGCCTGTCGGGCTCGACCCCAAGCCCGACAGGCTCCCAGCGCGTAGGCCGTAAGCCGGCATGACTGCCCTGCTGAATCTTCTCGCGGCGATCGCCCTGCTCGTGTGGGGCACGCAAATCGTGCGCACCGGCATGCTGCGCGTCTTCGGCGAAAGCCTGCGCCAATGGCTCGCGGCCGGCATGAGTTCGCCGCTGCGGGCGGTGGGTGTCGGCGTGGCGGTGACGGGCCTGGTGCAGTCGGGCACCGCCACCGGGCTCATCGTGAGTTCGTTCCTCGGCCGCGCGCTCGTCACGTTGGCGGCGGGCCTTGCGGTGATGCTCGGCGCCGACATCGGCACGAGCCTGATCGCGGTCGCGTTCTCATTCGCTGCGTCGTGGTTGGCACCGCTGCTCATCTTTGGTGGGGTGCTGACGTTCATCTCGCACGAGAAGACGAATGCCGGTCGGCTCGGCCGGGTCGCGATCGGGCTCGGGCTGATCCTGCTTTCGCTGCAACTCATCGTCGCCAGCACCAAACCCTTGACCGACGCGCCGGCGATTCGCGCGCTGCTCGCAGCCTTGCCGAACGAGGTGCTGCTTGACATCGCGCTCGGCGCGGGCTTAAGCGTGCTCTCGTATTCGAGCCTGGCGGTCGTGCTGCTGACGGCGACGTTGGCCGGCGCGGCGGTTCTGCCGGCAGCGGCTGCGCTCGGCCTGGTGCTCGGCGCGAACCTGGGCAGCGGGCTGCTCGCCGTGCTCATCAGCACCAAGGCGCCGGTGGCCGAGCGCCGGCTTCCGGTCGGCAACCTGCTGTTCAAGGGCATCGGCTGTCTGTTGATGATCCCGCTGCTGCCTCAGGCGCTGGCCTGGCTGCCACGGTCGGGCGGCGATGTGCCGCACCAGGTGGTGCTGTTCCACCTCGGCTTCAACCTCCTGATGGCGCTCAGCTTCATCCGGCTGACGCGCCGGACGGCGCGGCTCCTCGAGCGCTTCATGACCGAGCCGCCGTTGTCGGCTGTGCAGCGGCCACGCCACCTCGACCCGTTGGCGCTTGACGCGCCGTCGCTCGCGATCAGCTGCGCTGCGCGCGAGGCGCTGCACCAGGCCGACGTGGTGGAGACGATGCTGCGCGGCATCGTGCCGGTGTTGCGCGACGATGACCTGCCGCTGGCGCAGCGGCTGCGCGAGATGGACGACCAGGTCGACGTGCTGTACACCGACATCAAGCTGTACCTGACGCAGATCTCGCGCGAGGCGCTGTCCGAGGACGAGAGCCGGCGCTGGCAGGATGTGATGGCGTTCACGATCAACATGGAGCAGATCGGTGACATCATCGAGCGCGTGCTGCAGGACATCGAGGACAAGAAGATCCGGCCCAAGCGGCGCCTGTCGGACGCCGGCATGGCCGAGGTCAGCCAACTGCACGAACGCCTGCTGGCCAACCTGCGGCTGGGCATGAGCGTGTTCCTCGACGGCAACCTGCGTGACGCGCGCAAACTGCTCGAAGAAAAGGCGCGTTTCCGCGACCTGCAGTACGCCTATGCCGCGAATCACATCGCGCGGCTGCAGGAGAACACGCCGCATAGCGTCGAGACGAGTTCGCTCCACCTCGACCTGATCAGCGATCTCAAGCGCGTCAACTCGCACATCTGCTCGATCGCCTACCCGATCCTCGAGTCGGCCGGTGCGTTGCGCGCGACACGCGTGCGCGCGTCGGTGTTGGCGCCGATGGACACCGAAGCGCGTTAACCCTAGAAACCGCAGTTGACCGCTTCCCCCCGCTGGCTACGCCGCATGAACACTGAGATCCATACCCACGACGACGCTCACCATTTGGGTGAGAGCGCTACGCACCCGATTGAGCCGCGCTGCGGCACGCTGGCCGCGTTGCTCCTCCTCGCGGGCACGAGCCCGCCGCGTCGTCGCGCCTTGCCAGCGCACCGCATCGCGGCCCACTCGGGCGCGTCCAACTGCGGTTTCTAGGGTGAGTCGGTTCCTCCGTTGCAGGGCGCGATGATCCTGACCTGGCCGATCGTGCTCGCGGTCTTGTGCGGCGCGCTGCTGCACGCGGGCTGGAATGCGCTCGTCAAGTCCAGCGGCGACAAGGAGGTCGACACGGCCCTGGTGCACTTCCTCGGCGCCGTGGTCGCGCTGCCGCCGATGCTGATGTTCGCCCTGCCGCCGCCCGCCGCATGGCCGTATATCGGGGCCTCGCTGTGCATCCACGTCGCCTACTACATCACCCTGGCCGGCGCCTACAAACATGGCGACCTGGGCTTGACCTATCCCATCATGCGCGGCACCGCGCCGCTGCTGGTGGCGTTGGGAAGTTCATTCGTGCTCGGCGAAAGCCTGACCACGCTGGCGTGGTGCGGGGTGCTCGCGGTGACCGTCGGCGTCGCGCTCGTCGGCCTGGCGCGCCATGCGCCAAGGGAGCATGACCTGCGCCAGCCAGCGCACGCAGCGCAGCAACCCGGAGCGTCCGGGTTTGGCGTGGCTGACGCATTGCAGCGCCGGCGTGCCCTCGGCTTTGCGCTGGCGAATGCGGCCGTGATCGCGACCTACACGTTCGTCGACGGTTCGGGCGTGCGCATCACGGTCGCGGCCGGCGAGCTCGCGGTCAGCTATGTGCTGGTGCTGTTCGTGCTGGACGGCATACCTTACCCCGCGCTCGTCTGGTGGCGCCGCGACGCCGCGGGGCGGCGCGCCATCGTCGCCTACGCGCGTGTGCGCTGGCCGCTCGCCGCGCTCGGCGGCGCGGCGTCGATGGGCTCCTACATGATCGCGCTCTGGGCCATGACGCGCGCGCCCGTGGCCTCGGTCGCGGCGCTGCGCGAGACTTCGGTGCTGTTCGCCACTGCCTTGAGCGTCTGGGTGCTCAAGGAACGGTTCGGCGCCCAGCGCGCTGCCGGCGCGGTGGTGATCGTGACTGGCGTGGTCGCGTTGCGCTTCGGCTGAGAGGCTGAGAGTCTTTCGATCATGCCCGCTCATCACGCCAGAAGACGCCTGCTCGTCGTTGCAAATGCTCGCCATAGCCCGAGCTATGCCTGCGCTTTGCGCCTAGATCATGCGCCTTCTGGCGCGCTGCTCGGGCACGCTCGAAAAACTCTCAGCCTCTGACCTGACTTTGACAGTTCCAAGTGACACGCGCTCGTAAGCCCGTGCTGTGCAACGAGTTTTCGGCCCCACGCCGGAGGGCCGTGTATCTATGGGGTTTGCCCGTATCAGGTGAGCTGAAGTACGGGCGGCGGAGGCTTGATCTGCAAGGATTTCAAGCACTTGGCCGCCTGCGGCGTCGGCTCGGTGACTTGCCAGACGGTGCCGTGAGGGCTCAACAATTGCGCAAGCTGGATACGCCGCAGCCGGTCCGAGACGTTGCGCCAGGTGTCGCCGCAGGCGTGCTCGACGGTGCGCTCCAGCAGCAGCGACAACACCGTGATCGCCACGTGCGCGTGGATGCGGTGCGGCGCCCAGTGGAACACCGGGCGCATGTCCAGCGTGCTCTTCATGTCGCGCCAGGCCTGCTCCACGCGGATCATCTGCTTGTAGCCCAGCGCCATGTCTTGGGCGCTGAGCGTGTCGTCGTTGCCGTGCACGAGGAACTTGCCGTCGTAGTGCTCAGCAGCCTTGATCGCCTTGGCATCGAGCTGCAGCCCCTTGTCGCCCAGCGTGAGGTACTTGCCCCAGCGGCTGGAACTGCGCAGCGCGGCCACGCGCTTGCTCTGTACATCCTGGGCGGCGTCCCCCATCGCTGCCAGTTCGGCTTCAAGATGATCGAGCAAGTGGCGGCGATGCGCTTGCTGCCGCGCGGCCTCCTCGGGGTTGAAGCACACCACGTAGCGCAGACGACGTTCGCCGTCTCCGATCACGACCTCCTTGATCTGCAGCCGCTGGTTGACTGTGCGGTAGCGGCCTGCGCGCGCGAGCACCTGCTGGGTCAACGCGTCGCCGCGACGCATTGGCATGCACATGAGGAACTTGCCGCCGCCGGCGGCCAGCGCCTTGAAGTTGGCCGCCGAGACCATGCCCGCGTCACCGACGAACAGACAGCGCGTGAGTTGCCAGTCACGCAGGTCGCGCTTGACCTGTGCCACCGTGGTGACATCAACCGTGTTGCCGGGGAACACCCAGTGCCGCACGGGGAAGCCTTCGCGCGTGACCGCCATGCCCACGACGATCTGCGGCGCGTCCCCTCGCCCGTTCTTGGACAGCCCGCGCTTGCGCGGCGCGCGGTAGGCCTTGGCCCCAGCGGCCTTGTTGCCGTGCACGAGGTCCTCGGCTCCGACACCCCCATCGTCCAAGTCGATCTCGAAGTGCAAGGACGTCGTGTCGTAGAACAACACCTCCACGTCCAGGTTCAGCAGGTCTGCCACGCGATGGAAGATCTCCCGCTCGATGGGCTCCTTGTTGGCCTCCAGGAAATCCATCGCGCGGTACAGGTGCTGCAGCGACAGGCCCTGGGTACCCGGGATGTGGACCTCCTCCTTGAGCCACTGCTCCCAGCAGTACAGCTTGGAGCACGGCGCGCAGGCGCGATTGGCCACCATTGCGAACAGCGCGCGTTCCACATCGAAGCCCAGGTGGCGGGATTGCGCCTGTGTGCGGATCACCTGGTCGATGCCCAAGCGCTGCCACAGCGCCTGCAGCACGTAGACCTCGCCGTAGGGCCAGGCGCACACCAGTCGCAGATCGCCGTTGCTGGCGCCCACGATCTCCTCGGGCGAGCAGCGGCGAAGGATGCTGGCAGCGAGTTTGCGCAAGCGCTCGACAACGGCCGCGTCGTCAGCGCGGCCACAGTTGTAGACCACATGCGTCTCGGAGCGGCGCCGCTCGGGAACCCACACGTTCTCGGCCAACTGCAGGTACGACACCGCACTGCCGTCGGCGCGTCGCTGCTTGGACTCACGCAAGTACATGTGCCCAAGCGTAGGCAGCATCACCGAGAAAAAGCAAGAGCTCCGCGGCGATCCGTGTATCTAGGCACTTGGCGCCGACCGACCCCTCTCACCCTCGCCAAATCAACAACTTACGCAACCTCGACGCGCCAGAACCGGGTCCCTGTGCCTCGGAACTGTCAAAGTCAGGTCTGAGGCGGCGCTTCGATTGAAGCTTGAATGGGGGGACAGTCCATGACCACGCGCTGGAAAGTCGTGCGTACCGACCGCGAACTCGAGCTCACGCGGGTGGACGCGCGGCTGCGCGAGCTTGGCGCCGAAGTGACGTTGCTGCACGACGCCACGCCCGAGGACGAACTGCTGCGGCAGCTGGCCGATGCCGACCTGCTGCTGATGTGCTACGCACGCATCACGCGCCGCGCGATCGAGGCCGCGCCGCGCTTGAGGGGCATCGTCAAGTACGGCGTGGGCATCGATGCGATCGACATCGACGCCGCGCGCGAGCACGGCATTGCCGTCGTCAACGTGCCGCAGTACGCCGAGGAAACCGTCGCCGAAGGCGCCTTCGGCTTGCTGCTGGCGCTGTTCAAGCGCTTCAAGCCGATCCAGCGCGCGATGGAAGTGCAAGGCTGGGCCTGGCCCGAGCCGCGCTGGTTGGGCAATGACCTGGCGGGCAAGGTGCTCGGCATCGTCGGCCTGGGCCGTATCGGCCGCAACATGGCGCGCATGGCCGCGGCGTTTCGGATGCAGGTGCTGGCCTATGACCCTGGGCTGACACGGGCCGACATGCCGCCGGGGGTGACGCTGTGCGAAGGGCTCGACGCCATGCTCGCGGCCTGCGACGCGGTGTCGATCCACGCCGTGCTCAACCCGCAGACGCGGCACCTCATCGATGCCTCGCGCCTGGCATGCATGAAGCCTTCGGCGTTCCTCGTCAATGTCTCGCGCGGCGAAATCGTCGACGAAGCGGCGCTGCTGGCGGCGCTGCAACAAGGGCGAATCGCCGGCGCGGCGCTCGACGTCTACGCCCAGGAGCCGCTGGCGCGGGCGGGCCATGCGCTGGGCGCGCTGTACGCGATGGACAACGTGATGCTCTGGCCGCACCTGACCTTCTACACCGAAGAGGCGATGCAACGCCTGGAACAGGAAACCCTCGAGCGTTGTGTCGAAGCGCTCGAAGGGCGACCGCTGACGGTGAAGTCGCACGACCCGCGGCTCAGAGCGCAAACGCGCGGGGTGCGCTTCGAGCCGTGAACTGCACGGCGCATCGGTGCTTGCCTTCCGATGCGCATTTGGCGTTTCGTATTTAGTTGACAATCTGCAAACCGCAATCTACGATTCCGGCGCTCGGCGCCACGCGGTGCCCACGAGGAGCGCACTTGTTGTCCGACACCCAGAAGCGACCCGCAGCGACCGCCACGATCGAAATGCTGCGCGAGAACTCGCTCGCCACGCTGGCGCAGCGTGAGCTCGCGCGGCAGATCATCTCGGGTGAAATCGCCGCCGGTACCAAGCTCAACGAGGCCGACATCGCCGGCGGGCTCGGGGTCTCGCGCGGGCCGGTGCGCGAGGCGTTTCGCGCGCTCGACGAGGCCGGGCTGGTGCGGGTCGAGAAGAACCGCGGCGTCTTCGTGCGCCAGGTCTCGCTGGCCGAGGCGAACGAGATCTACGAAGTGCGCGCCGTGCTCGAAGGACTGATCGGGCGCCTGGCCGCGAAGCGCATCGACGCCGAACAGGTCGAACAGCTGCGTGCGGTGGTGAAAAAGATGGCCGCGCACGACAAGACGCGCAAGGCCGAGTCGTACTTTCAGTTGAACGTCGAGTTCCACGAGCTGCTCGCGCGCGCGGCGCGAAACCAGGCGCTGCAGAACAACTACCGGCGCGTCGTCAACGAACTCGACCTGTACCGCCGCGAGACGATCGCGCGCAGCACCGACAACATTCCGGTCTCGACGCGCGAGCACGAGGCGATCGTGAACGCGGTGTCACAGGGCGACGAGAAACTCGCCGAACGCCTGATGATTGAACATGTGCTGCACAGCCGCGAGCGCCTGCACCATGCGCTGGCCAAACCGCCGGCGCGCGCCTGAGCACACCCCCGACCGCTGCGCTCAGCGCGGCCAGGTTGCGGCGGCACTCGAACCTGGCACCACTGCTTCCTCCTCCTCAACCCGACACTTGCCAATGAATCAAGCCAAAGAAGCGGTGAACGTGAACGGCATCTCCTATCGCTGGCCGTTGCGGCCGGTGGTGGTGGTGTGCATCGACGGTGGCGACCCGGCCTACCTGCAGCGATTCCTGAACGACGGCTCCACGCCGAACATCGCGCGTTTCATCCGCGAAGGCTTCGGCACCGTGGTCGACGGCTCGATGCCGTCGTTCACCTGCCCGAACAACATGTCGATCATCACCGGCATGCCCAGCTCCAGGCACGGCATCTCGGGCAACTTCTACCTCGACACCGCGACCTGGAAACCGGTGGTGATGACGGGCCCGGAGCTGCTGCGCGGCGACACCATCATCGCCAAGTTCGCCGACGCAGGTGCCAAGGTCGTGACCATCACCGCCAAGGACAAATTGCGCAAGCAGCTCGGCAAGGGCCTGGACATCTCGCAAGGCCACGTCTCGTTCTCGTCCGAATTCGTCGAGAAGTGCACGCTGGCCGAGCACGGCATCGAGAACGTGCTGCAGTTCGTCGACATGGAAAAGCCCGACATGTACTCGATGCAGCTCTCGCTTCTCGTGCTCGAGGCCGGTGTCAAGCTGCTCGAGCAGCGCCGGCCCGAACTGATGTACCTGTCGCTGACGGACTGGGTGCAGCACAAGTGGTCGCCGCAAGAGCCCGACGCGCGCTATTTCTACCAGGAACTCGACGCCTGTTTCGGGCGCCTGGCCGGACTCGACGCGACGCTTGCGCTGATTGCGGACCATGGCATGAACGACAAGAGCAACGCCGCCGGCGAACCCAACGTGATCTGGCTGCAGGACATCCTCGACGCCGAGTTCGGCAAGGATCAGACGACCGTGATCTGCCCGATCACCGACGCCTTCGTCGCCCACCACGGCGCCCTGGGCGGCTTCGTGCGCGTCTGGTCGCGCGGCAAGGTCACCGATCGGCAGATCATCAACCACATCGGCGGCATCGGCGGCATCGAAATGGCGCTCGACAAGGCCACGGCATGTCGTCTGTTCGAGATGCCACCCGATCGCGAAGCCGACGTCGCGGTCGTGGCGCGCCAAGACACTTGCATCGGCTCGTCGGCTGCGAACCATGACCTGACGGGCCTGAAGGGCCACCGCCTGCGCACGCACGGCGGGGTGTCGGAAGCGAAGGTTCCCTTCATCGTGAACCAGCCTCTGAATCATGCCTACCAAATGAAGGCGGCGTGCAACGCCTTGAAGAGCTACCAGATCTTCGACTTCGCGATCAACGGCACGCTGTGAGCGGGCCGGGCCGCCGGAAGCGCTCTTGCTTGCGCTCGGCGGGCTGAGGCGGGGTACAAACAGACCCGTGCATCGCGCCGACCCCTTGCGCGAAGGCGCCTTGCTTCACTGGGAGACTGAGCGCGGGATGGCAGCACGCGGCCTGCCACTGCGTCGCTACCTGCCCGCACCAGGCGCTGCGGGCCCGCCCGCCCGCGGGCAGGCCGATGCCAGCATGGGCGGGAACTGGCGTGCTGCGGCCTGCGCATCGGTCAAGGTCTCGAGGAAGGCGACGAGGTCGGTGGTTTCCTGCGTAGACAAGGCCGCCGGCCGCGGGCCGCTGTGAGCTGCGTCGTCTTCGCCCAACAAACCGGTGCGAGCGTGATGCCCCACCGCCTCGAACAAGGTATCGACGCTGCCATCGTGCATGTAGGGCGCGGTGACCGCCACATTGCGCAACGGCGGCGTGCGGAACCGGTAGCGTGACGCAGTATCGCCCAGGGTGGACGATGGCGCGGCCAACGGCCTCGGCTTCAGATCGCTGAAGCGGCTGAACCGGTTGTAGGGGCTTTGACGCCATTCGGCCAGGCCCGCTTCACGGCCGGCGTCCGGTGCGCGGGCCGACACTTCGCTGCGCGGCGCCACGGGGTGAAACGCGCCGTCGCTGAAATTCGGCCCCGAATGACACGCAGCGCACCTTGCCTTGCCGACGAAGAGCTCGGCGCCGCGTTGCGCCGCTCTCGGGTAGCTCGTGATGGCATCGGTCTCACCACTGGCCAGGGCATCGCGGAATTGATCGAATCGGGTGCGTCCGGTGGTCAGGGTTTCGACAAACGCTGCGATCGCCTTGGCCACGTTGATCATCACCTGTTCATCGGCGTGTGCCGTGGGCCATGCACCAAAGCTGCTGCGGTAGCGGCACGCCAGGCCGTCGCCGACGCGCACCACATGCGCCACGCGCGCCGCGTCCGAGCCGAATTCGCGCGCATCGAGCATTGGCCTCAGGCTGGCCATCCAAAGGCTGTCGGCGGCGCCGCCCCAACCGTACCAGCGCATCAAACGCAAGTTGGCGAGCGCCGGGGTGTTGCGGCCGACAGGGGCCAGGCCCTGGGCGCGCGCAATCGCATCCGTGAACGCACGATCGGTCTGGTGGCACGAAATGCAGGCCACGTAGCCGTTGCTCGACATGCGCGGCTCACGGAACATCCGGTAGCCGAACTCCACCGCCGCCGGCTGCCCCGAGACCCGGTTGCCCGGATCGCGACCGACCGCGACCGGCCAGGGGCCATGGCGCAGGATCTGAGTCGGCGTGTCGGCGCGTGCCTCGTGTGCAGCAGGCGCGGCGATCACGCACATGGCAGCCGCGCCCAGGGCGGCGGCGACGAAGCAGGCGTGAAAACGACGGATCGAGTTCCTGACCACAGCGCATGGTCGTGCAAGCCGGCGCGGAAATCAAACGATTCGTCATGCGCCCTCGGCGCCAGCCGCAACGGCGCAGCTGCCGCGAGCGCGCCCCGACGCAAGGCGGCAGGTATTTCGCCGGGCGATGCGTGCCCTGCTTCGGGCGTGCAGCCCCGGATTCGATTTGGCAGGTTGTTGATAATCCGCCGACCGCGGCCTGCGGTTCGAAACCTGCCCCAGGAGATTTCATGAGTGCCCGAGTCCCCGTTGTCGATGTCCCTCTGCGTGAAGCGATGCGTATCGGCGGGGACAAGGTCTACTCCGAACGCGTGATCGAGATTCGCTACCCCTACACCGGTGAGATCGTCGCCACCGTGCCCAAAGCCAGCGTCGCCGACGTGCAGCGGGCGTTTCGCATCGCGCACCAATACAAGCCCAGGCTGACGCGCCATGAGCGCTACAAGATCCTGATGAAGGCGGCTGACATCATCGCCGCGCGCAAGGAGGCGATGGCGCGCCTGATCACGCTCGAATCGGGCCTGTGCATCAAGGACACGCTGTACGAGGTGGGCCGCGCCAGCGACGTATTGCTGTTCGCCGCGCAGCAGGCGCTGGTCGACGACGGGCAATCGTTTTCCTGCGACCTCACGCACCACGGCAAGCAGCGCCGCGTGCACACGATGCGCGAACCGCTGCTGGGTGTGATCTCGGCGATCACGCCGTTCAACCACCCGCTGAATCAGGTGATCCACAAGGTCGCGCCGTCGGTGGCCACCAACAACCGCATGGTGCTCAAGCCCACCGAGAAAACGCCGCTGGCGGCGATTGCGCTCGCCGACGTGCTGTATGAGGCCGGCCTGCCGCCCGAGATGCTGAGCGTGATCACCGGCGACCCGCGCGAGATCGCCGACGAGATGCTGACGAATCAGTTCGCCGACATGGTCACGTTCACCGGCGGCGTTGCGATCGGCAAGTACATCGCGGCGAAGGCGGTCTACAAGCGCCAGGTCCTGGAGTTGGGCGGCAACGATCCGATCGTCGTCATGGACGATGCCGACGTGATGAAGGCCGCCGAACTCGCGGCGAACGGTTCGTACAAGAATTCGGGCCAGCGCTGCACGGCGGTGAAGCGCATCTTCGTGCACGAGAAGATCGCTGCCGATTTCACCGACGCGCTGCTGGCGAAGACGCGCGCCTGGACCTACGGCGACCCGCTCGACGCATCGGTCGACATGGGCACCGTGATCGACGAGGCTGCGGCCAGGCTGTTCGAGCGCCGTGTCAACGACGCGGTGGCACAGGGGGCGCGGCTGCTGCACGGCAATGTGCGCGACGGTGCGTCGTATTCACCGACGCTGCTCGACCGCGTGCGCGGCGAGATGGAAGTCGTGAAAGAAGAGACCTTCGGTCCGGTCTCGCCCGTGATCACGTTCAAGAACATCGACGACGCGATTGCTCAGGTCAACTCCACCGCCTATGGTCTTTCGTCGGGGGTCTGCACGAACCGCCTGGATCACATCATGCGCTTCGTCAAAGAGCTCAACGTCGGCTCGGTCAACATCTGGGAGGTCCCGGGCTATCGCCTCGAGTTGACGCCATTCGGCGGCATCAAGGACTCCGGCATCGGAGTCAAGGAAGGCGTGCAGGAGTGCTGCAAGGCGTTTACGAACGTGAAGACGTATTCCTTGCCCTGGTGAACTATTGCGGCAACCAGCGCCGCAGCCTCGCCAGCGCAACAACATCCTGAAATCGCGGCTGCGGCGCTTCGCGGCGCAGCGCCGGCCACAGCTTGAGCATCAGTTCGGCGGTGGCGAGCGTGTCGGCCGCGGCCTGGTGGCGCTGGGCACATTCGATTCCGAAGTGCGCCAGCCACTCGTCGAGAGCGCGCGCGCGCACCTCGGGGAAGAGCACTGCGGCAAGCGGCTCCAGGTCGAGCCACGGGTTGGGCAGGCGCTTGCCGAGCGTGGTGCGGCAGGCGCGTTCAATCATGGTTCGGTCGAAAGCGGCATGAAACGCGAGCAGAGGCGAGTCGCCGACCCAGGCTCTGAACGCCTGCAGCGCGAGCGCCGGTTCGGCGCCGCCGTGCTGCGCGCCCACGCCGATGCCATGCAGCAGGATGTTGCCTTTGTCGGGGGCGAGCGCCGACAGTGGCTGGCGCAACACGACTTCGAAACTGTCGCCCAGGTGAATTCGCGGCACCCAGGAATCGAAGTGGACCGCGATCGCGGCGAGCGCGAGCAAACGGTCGTGGTGTGGGTCGAGCCCGCTCGACTCCACGTCGAGCACGACCCAGCGTTGTTGATCGATCGCCGGCCCGGTTCCGAGCCAGCGCTTGATGGTGTGCAGCATGCGCTTGGCTCAGCGCTGGTAATCCAGCTCCAGCCTCTGTTGCAAGCGGCGCGCCACCTTGCACGCCTCCTTCAGCATGCTTCGGTCGATGTCATTCAGGGTGCCCATGTCGATCAGGTTCGGATTGCCTTGCGCCTGCGGCGATGTCGAAGCAGCCGCAGCGTCGGCTGCCTGCACAGGCCCCAATTGCAGTTGCAGGCGCAGCATCTGCAGGAATTCGAAAGCGCTGACCCAGGACTGCCCTTCCTGCGGCGGCACGCCCAGCAGCGGCGCCACGGCTTCAAGGCGGGCGCGGGTTGCCAGCGCCGGCACGCCATGGGCCAGCGCATACAGGCGTGCGCTGTCGACAAAGATCGCAGTGCCCTGCAATTTCAAGTCGAACATGTCGCGGCCATCCAGCTCTTGGGTGTCGATCGCGCCGCGCCAGTTCAGCGCCGCGCGCCGCGTCAAACAGTTGTCGGCCATCTGCTTCAGGAAGCGCGGCACGCGCGCCGCCTCGCGCGTGATCATGTCGCGCAGCGGCTGCACCAGCGCCGGGTTGCCGCTCAGCGTGCGCAGGTCGAAGTAGATGCTGGCGTTGAGCAGATCCTGCGGCGAGCCGTTTGCGATCCAGTGGCCGAAGCTGTGCTGCCACTCGTCAGGTGTCAGGCAGCAGGCCGGGTTGCTGGCCATCACATTGCCTTTGCACAGGGGGTAACCGCAGGCGTCGAGCGCGTCGTTCACCTCACGCCCAAACGCGAGCCAGGCGGGCCGGTCGCGCCCGGCATCGTTGGCCAGGAAGAGCAGCCCGTTGTCCTGGTCGGTGGCGATCGTCTGCTCGCCGCGCCCTTCGGAGCCGAATGCGAGCCAGCAGGCTTGAGTCAGGTCCAGACCACGGCGCGATCCGACGAGTTGCACCAGGCGATGCGTCAGCACGTCGTTCA
>Ga0315278_10001433_pt1 | contig 20866 bp, 17 predicted proteins | sample YL17G06_0_MG_FD_203880 | JGI IMG/M metagenome (GOLD analysis project Ga0315278, IMG submission 203880) | Sediment microbial communities from Yellowstone Lake, YNP, Wyoming, USA - YL17G06_0 | ecosystem: Environmental > Aquatic > Freshwater > Lake > Sediment | place: USA: Wyoming | collected... | reverse complement strand
ATTCACATTGCCATTTTTTCTTGCTTCTTTATCGGTTATCTCAAGGATGTCTCCATTATTCATGATGAATATGTTTTCTTTTGGGATGTCCGTTTTCTTTGCGAGCATTGAATGGTAAATAAGATGCCTGTATTCACCGTGAACAGGCATGAAGTATTTCGGCTTGATGAGGTTTAGCATAAGTTTCAGCTCTTCTTTTGATGCATGGCCTGAAACATGCACCTCTGATACCTTTTCATAGATAACATTTGCGCCACGCCTGAAGAGATGATTAATGATCTTTCCTATGGGACGCTCATTGCCGGGGATCATCTTTGCGGAAAGGATAACCGTATCTCCATCCTTGATCTTGATATGCTTATGTTCATCAGTCGCAATCCTTGAAAGCACACTCATCGGCTCTCCCTGACTGCCGGTCGTTATAATAACCACCTCATGGTCCTGCAGTTTTGTAAGGTCTTCCAGCTTAAGCCAGGTTTCCTGAGGTATTCTCAGATAACCCAGACTCAATGCTATCTGGGCATTTGATACAATACTCTTGCCGCAGAGGATAACTTTTCTCCCATACTTAAACGCAACATCAATCGCCTGCTGGATTCTATGGATATTCGATGCAAACGTTGCTATAACAATCCTGCCCTGCGTGTTCGAGAATATATCTTCAAAAGCCCTCCTGACTTCTTTTTCAGAGTAAGTGAAGCCGCCCTTTTCAGCATTGGTGCTGTCGGATAAAAGGAGAAGGGTGCCTCTTTCTCCGTATTCAGCAAACCTGCGGAAATCCATGAGCTGGCCGTCAACAGGGGTTGGGTCAAGCTTGAAATCTCCTGTATGCACAACAAGCCCCACCGGTGTGGTTATTCCAAGGCCTACACCATCTACTATGCTGTGAGTTACCCGTACGAACTCTACCGAAAATACGCCGATAGCAACAATATCCCTGGGCATTACAGGAATAAGCTCTCTATCTCCAAGATTATGTTCACGCAGTTTTTCCTTTACCAGGCCGAGTGTTAATGGCGTACCATAGACAGGGACAGCTATCTCCTTTAACAGAAACGGCAGTGCGCCCGTATGGTCTTCATGCCCGTGGGTAAGAATGACAGCCCTTATTTTTTCTCTGTTGTTTATTAAATAAGAAAAATCAGGGATAACAAAATCAACACCGAGGACATCTTCGTCCGGGAACATTAGTCCTGCATCGATAACGATAATATCCTGGTTGTACTCAAAGACTGTCATGTTGAGGCCTATCTCCTCAACACCACCGAGAGGGATTACAGAAAGCGTATTTTCCACTGTTTTTTATTATATCAGATTTTCAGGAGTGTTATTCGTAGGGGTCATCTCAGAAAACGCAAAAAGTCGCACATCAGGCAATTTTTGCGACAGTTCATTCCGAAGTATTTTGAATCCTTAGTCGCAGGTCAAAGTCTTACTCCCTCTCGAAGGTCTCAACAAGGCTTTCCTGCGCTGCCTTTTCGATGATGGTTTCAGCGTCATCCAGGAATTGTCTAAGCGCAGCTTCCTTTCGTGGACTGGAAAGATCTCTCCCGATTTCTACACGCACCGCGTTGCTGTTGATATCCACAATCGGGTCGCCGAATTCCGCGAGCCGCATGATGGCGACTGAGACCGTTGGATTCAGGAATTTTTTGGTAAATTCAGCTTCCGTGCCTGACACCATAAACTTACGGCTGAAATCACTCTCAGGCAACTGGATAATATCCTTGTCCAGCCTCCCGCTGAACTTATCCAGTATGCTTCTCTTACGTATCTCCAGCCAGTTGAGGGGCTGTATCATTCTTGCATTTAGGCGGGTGAAGGCGTTTTGGTTTTCGCTGCCTTCTTCAAAATCAACCTTTCCGATCCACGACTCTCTGGCGTAGAACAGTGCGGGAGACATTCCCTCAACGACCAGAAAAGCTCCAGGTCTCAGACCGGCCATGCGCTTGAGAACAGGGTATATCTTCACACGCCGGTTGAATTCCCTGAAACCCAGCGTAATGAGGAAAGGCACAAGGAATACTCCAAAAAAAACCATGATCTCGGTCAATGAAACAGGGAAATAGGTCTTGCTGTATTGCCAACCATAGTAGCACCAGTAGGCCATGGCTGAAAAGAGGAAAAGGTAAACCGGCACCGCCGGGACGCTCAGCATTGGAGGATGTCCGCTCTTTTGTTCCATCTGCCGGCGGAACTCTTCCGGACGCTGGAACTCCACGGGAAGATCAGTTGTGCCCACGTTGTCCCTGATCTTTGTTGGCTTCTCTTTCGCTGACATCCAGCTTCTTTGAAGCGTGTGTGTTGCATTTTTCAATCTCTCCCTGTCCGTTGAGCCACCCATCTCTTCCGCTACCCTTCGCACCTCCAGGCAAGTCGGTCCTCCCCGATCTTTGCGCCATCTCATTTCCTTCTGATATTGGGCAATAAACTCAGGGACAATCTTTTCTTTTGTTATTGCTATCCGGCCCGCCTCTCTCCTTTCAGTGAGGACCTTTTCAAAAAGTTCATTGAATGAACTCCCCTTACTGTAAAACTTTGTTTGTTGCGGCATATGGTCAAGTTCGTGTCCTCTCGGTGCGTTTGAAACGGTCAGACTTCCTCCATCATTGTAATGCACACCGATATCAACCCATATGCCAATCGTCGGATGGTCATAAATTACGCCGGCCATCTGCTCAGAGGGATGGACAAACCCTGAGATTATAAGAGAGGGAATTTCCGGGCATTCATAATCTCCCGCTGATTCAAAACCCTTTTGTTGAAATGCATTGATCAGGCCTGTGATTTTCGCCGTGTCTCTCCATTTCGGCTGATCAATCGGCAAGAGATTGATTTCAAGAATGGGTCGAGACATGAGGTTTCTGAGAAACTGGAAAGCAAAATATCCAGCAGTTACAACAGCTCCGGTTATAAAAAGAAGAAAAAATATATTTTTCATATCGTAATTTCAATAGCTCTATAACGAATGCCCTCATTTTCGGCGCGTATAGCAGCGTAAAAATGCAAGACTTTGTTAGCCGTCCCTTGTCAGTTCGTCCCCGGTTGAAAGGGGATGATGCCATGAATGTGGCACTAACGATTAATCCAATGTTGCTGTCATCCTGTTTTCGATGATACATTGCAGCATCTCAAGTTCATCAGCATCGAACCATGTAATATTACAAAAGCCGCAACGGTCAATTTCTATCAGATAGGCAAGGCTATAAAAAGTTCTGAGCATGGGATTATGACATTTTGGACATGATGTGAGCGTTTTTAATTGAGCTTCTGTTTTTTTCAGTTTTTTAATAGCAAGCTTTCTCTGGTTATCAGTTGTTACTGCCTTTGCGAGTGATTTTATCCTTTCAGTACATTCTTTTTCCCTTCTGGCGATTATCCTTGGTATCTTTGTATTGTCAACGAGCACACCTCTGCAGAAACCGCACTGATAAACCTTTGTCTTTTCATATGGTATCTCAGATAAGGATTGTTTACAGGAGGGGCATCGGAACTCTGACACCTCCTTGCCGGCTGTATTGAGGCGGTTGGTGAATATGGCATTTATCAGCGGATTTTCAGATGCCCTCTCCGCACTTTTATCATTGCCTGATCTGATCCATGTCAGAGGTAAAAGCCATGGAAGTGCAGCAAGTTCTGCAAGCGCATAAGGTCCCTGCCATTTATGCTTCAGATCAAATACATGATAAAGTGGTTCAGCAGCACTCGATGGTGCATTGACAGTTTGCGTCCCGGAATTGAGCTTTCTGTCAAGCTCAGCAATACTGACACGAACCATCTTCAGGAGGATATCTATCCTCTTCCTTATGGGTGGGTGGGTTGACATAAGGGTTGACCAGAAGCCTTCAGACTCGTCCAGTTCATTCTCCTGAGGGTTTATTATGCAGAGCATTTCGAGTCCGCTCCCTATCATTCCTGATCCTCTCCAGTTCCGTGAAATCAGGTGAAGGGCTTCTGCCATCGCCACAGGGTTCCGGGTCATGCGCACTGAAGCTGCATCTGCCCTGTATTCACGTTCTCTTGATATCAGCATGCTGAGCATCTGACTGAGCTTCAGCAATACCCAGAAGAGAAAAAATGCAGGATGTAAACCGCTGCGTTCTTCTTCCCCAAGATTCCGGAGTTTTTCCAGCATTGCAGCATACATGCCAAACAGACTTGTGGCTATGGTTGCTTCCATGCAGTCTCTTGAAAGGATATGATATGCCTCATGAGCCAACACTGCCTCGGTCTGAGACCTTGTCAATCGTGAGAGCAGTCCTTCTGTTATGGCTATTGCTGCATTATCTTTCAGATCTGCTACTGCTATTGCATTCATAGACAGGCTTGGGATGACAAAACAACCTATCTTTCTCGTCTGACCGGTAACAATATGTATCTCATCTATAATGTTCTTGAGACGCTTGTGTATACCGTCTTCAGGGTCGGGCGGAATCGCCCCAAGGCTCTTCATCACCGACTGGACAGCGCCGGAGGCTGAGAACCAGAAATGGATTCCGGCGAGGAGAAGTGAAAATCCTGTTATGAGTATGATATAGAGTGGATCGTTCCAGAAAACAAGAGAACCGGTCTTCATAAAATAAAACGGGAAGAAAAACAATATCCCCAGAAAAAGGGAAATAACAACAGAAAAATACATGACTAACAGAAGAAGGAAGAGTATGCCTATCCTCCATGTCTTCTGTTTCTCTATCTCAATGAAGGTTAACGGCATCAGTCGTCTATTTCGGCCTTGTGCTTAAGTCTGCAACCGGAAGGCTCCTGTCAATCTCTCCGATAGAATAATATTCTGCCTTGCGGAACCTGAAGATAGAGGCAATTATATTACTTGGAAAAGACTCTATCCTGATGGCAAAATTTGCAACAAGGTCGTTATAGAGCTGTCTTGCAAAAGCAATCTTGTTCTCGGTTGAAGTAAGCTCTTCCTGAAGCTGCAGGACATTTTCATTGCTTTTCAGAACAGGATAATTCTCGATCACTGCAAAAAGACCGCTCAATGCCTGTGAAAGCAGATTTTCTGCAGACACTTTTTCACGCAGACCCGAAGTCGATATAGCCCTTGCCCGTGCAGATGTCACCTTTTCGAGTGTTTCCCTTTCAAACTCCATATACCCTTTTACAACAGACACCAGGTTCGGGATGAGATCATGTCTTCTTTTCAACTGCACATCGATCTGTTTCCAAGCATTCTTCACTTCATTTTTCAGCGCAATAAGTTGGTTGTATGTGACTATTGCCCATAACAGGAATAAAGCGATGACAGCAATCAGAATCCAAATTTCCATAGCAGTTCCTTATAATATCTCCTGAGATGTATTATATCTTAAAACCTCGGCTAATGACTTTTCGATCATATTTATTTAAAATTAAGAAAAAAGGAGAGTTTGATGGAAGATCTAAAACACTCGGAAACCTGGAGAGTATTCAGAATACAGTCAGAACTCGTTGAAGGATTCGAGACGCTCAATGAACTCGGCCCTGCTGTTGCTATCTTTGGAAGCTCACGGATGGAGCAGGGTTCATACTATTATGAAAAAGCCGTCGAGCTTGGCAAAAGACTTTCCGATGCAGGGTTTGCAGTTATAACCGGTGGCGGACCGGGCATTATGGAAGGAGTCAATAAAGGAGCCCAACTGGGAAAAGGCACGTCTGTCGGTCTTAATATTGAAATTCCTGTTGAACAGCATCCGAATAAATACCAGGACCTGTCCCTGTCATTCAGATATTTCTTTGTAAGAAAACTCATGTTTGTTAAATACTCTATTGCATTTATCATTTTCCCGGGCGGTTTTGGGACAATGGATGAACTGTTCGAAGCTCTCACACTGTCCCAGACAAAAAGGATCGGTATATTTCCGATAATATTATTCGGGAAGAATTACTGGGAAGGTCTGATAGACTGGTTTAAGTCAACCCTTATTACTAATAAGACTATATCACCTGAGGACCTGGAACTGATCTCTTTTGCTGACGAGGTTGATGAAACATGTCAAATTCTCAGTAAATATAGAAAAGAGTTAAAAATCGAAATGCCTGAATGCAGTGAGAAATAAATCATTATTCTGATAGTGCATTAATCTCAGGCATCACTTTCTTGGATGTGTCCTTTTGTAATCCCTTGGTGTTTCCTTCAGTCCTTCCCCGCTCCAGATCCCGAGTCTTTTATTCCTTGCTTCTGTCTGTGCAGCCTTTAAATCACTGACATACTTTACATTCGGTGGAAACGTATAAAGCACCGCCTGTCCGTTCTTCACCATGGACAGATTCACCAGCGTTCCGTCTGTTGTCCATAGATATGCAAGGATGCGGCCATACTTGTCTCTTTTGTCAACATCATACTCCAGTCTTACTTTTGAGCCTGAAGAACTTATCAAACTCTCCAGATATTTCTTCGACTCAGCTCCCCAGGGTTTCTGTCCCAGTTCAGGCGCATCTATCCCGATAAGCCTTACCTTTTCTTTTTTACTGCTGAGCATAACGGTGACAGTATCCCCGTCAGCAACTGATATGACAGGCACAAAGCTGTCACTGTCGCCCTGCTTTGAGATGGAGGCTTTCTCGTAGATCATATAGAAGATCGCAATGAAAACAAAGAATGCAGCGGAGACAAGGTTTATTTTCCTTAATTTGCTGTTTTTTCTGTACATGTTTCTATTATATACTTTAAACCTTTCGCTTTTTAACAGTATAATTAGCCTATGATGACAACACCGAGCCCGGGCTACAGCATAACAATAAGGCTTGAAATAATAAACCAGGTCGGCATGTTCGGAAAGATCGCTACTGCGATCGGAGAGATAGGCGGCGATATCGGTGCAGTGGATATTGTCAGGGCCGGCAAGGGTTTCATTATAAGAGATTTCACGGTCAATGCACGGGATGAGATGCATGAGAAAGATATTATTGAGGCGGTAAAAAAGATTGAAGGGGTAAGGGTTATCCATGTCACCGACAGGACTTTCTTACAACATCAGGGCGGCAAGATCGAAATACATAATAAAGTTCCGGTAAAAAACCGCAATGATCTCTCGAGAGTCTATACGCCGGGGGTTGCCCGTGTCTGCATGGCTATCTATAAAGACAGGGAAAAGGCTTACCGTTTCACCATAAAAAGAAATTCGGTAGCCATAGTAACAGACGGCAGTGCAGTGCTTGGGCTTGGAGACATTGGGCCGGAAGCTGCATTGCCTGTTATGGAAGGCAAGGCTATGCTCTTTAAGGAGTTTGCAAATATCGATGCTTTTCCGATATGTCTTTCGACACAAGATACTGAAGAGATTATCAGCACTGTAAAGCATATTGCCCCTGTCTTTGGCGGCATAAACCTTGAGGACATCTCTGCTCCGAGATGCTTTGAGATAGAACAAAGGCTCAAACAGGAAATTGATATCCCTGTTTTTCATGATGACCAGCATGGAACAGCAGTTGTCGTACTGGCCGCGCTCATTAATGCGGCAAAAGTTGTGGGGAGAGACCTTGAAGGACTCAGGACTGTTATTTCAGGCGCCGGCGCTGCAGGGACAGCTTGCTGTAGTATTTTGCGGGAAGTCGGAATAACGGATATTATTGTTTGTGACAGGGAAGGTATTCTGTTCAGGGGCAGGGGAAAACATATGAACCCTGTAAAGAAGTGGATTTCAGAAAATACAAACCCGCGAAGGATCAAGGGAGGCATTTCAGATGCGCTCATTGGAGCAGATGTCTTCATCGGGGTCTCTGTGCCGAACCTCATTTCAGCGGATGACATAAAACAGATGGCTGCTGACCCGATAGTATTTGCCCTTGCCAACCCCGAACCGGAGATAGCGCCTGAGGATGCATATCCTTATGTCAGCATTCTTGCAACAGGAAGGTCTGATTACCCGAACCAGATTAATAATATGTTATGTTTCCCGGGTTTATTCAGGGGCCTCCTTGATTCAAGGGCAGCAACAGTCAATGAAGAAATCAAGCTCTCTGCTGCCAGGGCCATATCCTCAGTGGTTGATCAAAAGGAACTGGGGCAGGATTACATTGTTCCGAGCATATTTGACAGAAAGGTTGTAACAGCAGTTGCCTCAGCAGTTGCAGAAGCTGCACACAGGAGCGGAGTAGCAGGAAAAGAGAGATGAGGATAATTTAACCTATCCCGTACTTATGGAGCCTGTGACGGAATGACCGGAAAGAGAGTTTGAGCAATTTTGCTGCCTCTGTCTTAACACCGCCTGTTTTTTCAAGCGCCCGAAGCAGATACTTCCTTTCGATCTCTTCAACAATCTTATCTATATCTACCCCTTCGTCAGTAATCGCAGGGATACCTTTCATTTCAATAGCATATCCGGCCCCACCGCTAATTTCCGGTGGAAGATCTGATGGTGTTATTTCTTCTTTATCTGTCAGAAGTGCAACTCGCTCAATAACATTTTCGAGTTCTCTAACATTTCCCTTCCAGGGATTGTTTATCAACATCTTCATTGCATCAGATGTAATCCTTTTTGTATTGCCGGATATTTTTCTAAGAAAATGGTCTGCGAGCAATGGGATATCCTGCTTCCTTTCCCTCAATGGAGGTATAGTAATGGGCACAACATTCAACCGGTAAAATAAATCCTCTCTGAACCGTCCGGTTGACACCTCCTCTTTAATATCCTTATTGGTAGCTGAAATTACCCTTACATCAACCTTAATATCCGTCGTCCCACCGATGCGTCTGAATATCCCATTCTCAAGAACCCTGAGCAGCTTTGCCTGAAGGTTCATTGGCATTTCTGCAATTTCATCCAGCAGAACGCTTCCACCATCTGCTATCTCGAACAGCCCCTGTTTATTATAGATTGCACCGGTAAATGAGCCTTTCATGTGTCCAAAGAGTTCTGACTCAAGGAGCCCTTCAGGAAATGCAGCACAGTTTATAGTAACAAGATTTTTTTCTCTCCTTTGACTGAGGTTATGCATTGCAGATGCAACTAATTCTTTACCTGAACCGCTTTCACCTATTATCAGCACGTTCGAGCTGCTCTGAGCTATCTTCGGGATGAGCCTGAATAGTTCCTGCATATTCTGGCTTTGCCCAATAATATTTTCGAGAGAATATATCGTTTCAATCTTTGTTCTTAAAAGTTCAAGCTCCTCACTCTCCTTCTTTTTCTCGATCGCCTTCCTTACTTTTAATCTAAGTTCATTGATATTAAAAGGTTTGCTGATATAATCATAGGCTCCCAATTTCATCGCTTCAATAGCCGTCTCTGTATTACTAAAAGCTGTTATCATCATCACAATTGTGTCCGGTGATATCTCCTTAACCTTTTTTAAAATTTTAAAACCATCTGCTTTCGGCATCTTTATGTCTGTTATAACAAGGTCAAAGATGTCTTTATCCAAAGATAAAAGGCCTTCAAGTCCATCAGATGCAGTCGTTACCTCATGGGCTTCCTCTTCAAGAAGGATCTTCAGCACCTCCCGCATGCTTTTCTCATCTTCTACGATTAGTATTTTTCCCTTATGCTTTTTCATAGCTCCCCGGTAGTATAACCTCAAAAGTTGTGCCAATTCCAGAGTTACTTGCTACTCTCAAGATGCCGTTATGCTCTTCGACTATCCTGTATGCTATTGCAAGTCCGAGTCCGGTGCCCTGCTCTTTTGTAGTAAAAAAGGGATAAAATATTTTTTCGATATGCTCCCTGTCTATACCGCTACCGGAATCCTTGAATGTTATTTCTACAAGTCTGTCTGCATTTCTTGTAGAAACAATAAGTTCTCCTCCCCCGGGCATTGCTTCTACTGCATTTATCCCAAGGTTCCAGAATACCTGTCTCAATTTCTGAGGGTCAGCCTTCACTTCAAGGGTTCCCCCATATTCTTTCCTTATAGATAAATTACTTCTATCCTGATCCACATTTTCGAGAAGCTCTAATGTCTCGTCAAGTAGCCTATGGAGGTCAAACATTCTGAACTCTGCCGGCGTAGGTCTTGAATATGTAAGGAAGTCAGTAATAACGCGGTTGAGACGATCCATCTCCTTCAGCGCAATCTCCATAAGTCTCTCTTTTTGATTATCAGGTACAGAGCCTTCTTTGAGCATTTCTATAGATCCCTTGAGAGAAGCAAGGGGGTTCCTTATCTCATGCGCGATATTTAATGAAAGTTCTCCTATAGCAGCCCATTTCTCTTTCTGCTTCATTTCTTTCTCAAGCCGTTTCAACTGTGTAAGGTCCTGGAAGATTACGATAAAACCCTGCATGCTCTCTGCTAAAACCTTCAGCATTGATATGTTCAGTCCGATTATCTTCTTCTGACCATCGACTTTTATTGTCTCTTCTCTGCGCCCCTCGGAAAAAGGGCTGCGGAAGAAAGGGAGAAGGGTATCTATCTTCTGTCCAATGACAGAGCCCCTCTGGATGCCTGTTATCCTTTCTGCAGCGCGGTTGAACATTACCACTTTGCCGTCCATATCAGTAGTGAAAAGACCGCTCGGCATGTTTTCCAGCACCTCCCTGTTGAAAATTTCAAGGTCCCGTACGTCCAGATCCCTTTCCTCAAGTTTCTGGGCTGTCTTCTCAAGCCTTGATGAGAGATAACCACTGAGATAAGCAGTAACATAAAAGAAAATTGCGTGAATAAATATTTTGTACAGGTAATCCTTCTCTTCCATATACCCGCCGCTGGTTACAGGAAGCACACCATAAAACTGGAGGTTTACGAGTATCCCGTATAATATGCTGCTCAGCGTCGCAATGATGAAACCGGCTTTTTCATTCAGCACAACACTCGAAGCTATGATACTAAGCATTAGGGTAAAAGAAAACCAACTGTCGATCCCGCCGGTAAAATATATGAGGAATATCTCAAAGATCACATCCAGAACCAATTGGGTGTAAGCCAGAGGAACAATATCTCTCATTCTCTCAAGCAAATAGATATAAATGATAGTCGCCATAAAAAGAAATATAATGAGATAAGATATTGAACGGATATAAGGGAATCTTTCAAATCCCAGGAAAAAGAAAGAGGAACCAAAGAAAAGAGTAACGAAGATGATCCTGAATGCTATCAGGGCCTTTAACTTCTTTTTTAACACACTAATATCTTCAGACATGTATGCTGTATCGTTGATTGTTCCCCCTGAAGTCCTTTGAAGGGGGGGAAATCCTCATATTCATCTCTATAAATTATAAGAGTTTTTATTTTATGAGCGTAATCAGTTTGAATATCGGCAAATACATGGCAACAACTATAAAACCAACGGCGCCACCAAGAAATACCATGAGCATGGGTTCCATCATTGCAGTGAGGTTATTTACCGCTGCATCAACCTCATCATCGTAAAAATCTGCAATCTTTGAAAGCATTGAATCAAGTGCTCCGGTTGATTCACCAACTGCTATCATGTGTGTAACCATGGGTGGGAAAACCTTGGCCTTTGTGATAGGTTCTGCAAGGGTCTTTCCGCTAATAACTCCCTTTCTTACCTCCATAATTGCATATTCGATGATCTTATTCCCTGATGTCTTTGCTGTTATCTCAAGGCCATCGAGTATCGGCACACCACTGCTCACGAGAGTACCCAGCGTCCTTGTAAATTTTGCAACAGCGACTTTATTCAGGAGAGGACCGAATATCGGGAGCTTGAGCAGTATTTTGTCTGTAGCATATTTCCCCTTCTCTGTTCTTCGGAACTGTTTGATAAATACAACGAATCCGACTATTGCTGCACCGGTAAGCAATCCTCCTATCCCCGCAAGAAAATTACTCGCATTTATAATGATCAAGGTAGGCAGAGGAAGGGTTCCTCCAAGGGTTGTGAACATCTTGGAAAATGTAGGGACAACGAAAATCATTATGACTCCTATGACCAAAATAGCGATAGATGAAACAACAAAAGGATAGACCATTGCACCTTTAACCTTCCCCTTCAGTTTCATGGCCTTTTCAATATATGCTGCCAATCTGTTCAGGATTGTATCGAGTATACCTCCTGCCTCACCAGCTGCGACCATATTCACATATAACTCACTGAATATCCTCGTATGTTTTTTGAGCGCATCAGCATATGTAGCACCTGATTCAACGTCACCCTTTACCTGTGTAAGGGCATTGCTCAAGGCCTTACTTTCAACCTGCGTAGACAGGATATCGAGAGCCTGCACAAGTGGAAGGCCTGCATCAATCATTGTTGCAAACTGTCTTGTGAAGATTACGATATCTTTATCCTTTACACCACTACCTCCAAAGCTTAATTTGCCTAAGAGAGATTTCTTTGTTTTTTCTGTAACAATGGTAGCAGTAATATTTCTTTTCCTGAGCTGGGCAATTACCTCTTCTTTTGTTGCCGCAGTCATTTCCCCTGTTTCGATAATGCCCTTAGTTGTCTTGCCTGACCATTGAAATACAGTAGCCACTTTTGTTACCTCCCTCTACCAGATGTTGCTGGCATACTTTTCTGAATCATTTGTATTAATTCATCGGTCACCGATGATCTTCCAATAGCATCCTCGTATGTTATAAGTCCTTTTGTATAGAGATCCATTAATGACTGGTTCATTGTCTGCATCCCGAATTTTGCCTGGCCTGTCTGCATCATCGAATAGAGCTGGTGTGTCTTGTCCTCCCGTATAAGATTTCGTATTGCAGGATTCGGGACCATCAGTTCAATTGCAAGAACTCTTCCCTGTCCTGACTTCTTTGGGATAAGTTGTTGCGCAAATATTCCCTCAAGCACGAAAGAGAGCTGTACTCTTATCTGTTCCTGCTGATGCGCGGGAAAAACATCTATAACACGGTTTATGGTCTGAACTGCTGAATTCGTATGAAGTGTGGCAAGCGTCAGGTGGCCAGTCTCTGAGACAGTGAGGGCTGCTTCTATAGTCTCGAGGTCGCGCATCTCACCTATTAATACCACATCAGGGTCCTGTCTGAGAACGTATCTCAAGGCTAACTTAAAAGACGCTGTATCTGCATTTACCTCTCTCTGATTGATCAGACATTTTTTATGAGGGTGAAGATATTCTATCGGATCCTCTACTGTAATGATGTGTTCAGACCTTTCCGTGTTTATTTTGTCAATCATGGCCGCCAGTGTCGTAGATTTACCACTCCCTGTCGGCCCGGTGACGAGAATCAGTCCGCGGGGCTTTTTTACAAGCTCACCAACAATATCCGGCAGCCCGAGGTCCTTAAAAGTTCTTATCTCAAAAGGGATAGTTCTGAATGCTCCGGCAACCGCACCCCGCTGCATAAAGATGTTTGCCCTGAACCTGCTTAATCCCTTAACACCGAAAGAGAGGTCAAGCTCATTGTTTTCTTCAAATTTATGTTTTTGTGCATCTGTAAGTATGCTGTAGCAGACTGTTTTTGTATCCGTAGGTGACAGCGGCGGGTGATCAATACTTACAAGCTTTCCATCTATCCTCAGCCTCGGAGAACTCCCTGTCGTAATGTGAAGATCTGAGGCATTTTTTTCTATCATCATTTTCAGCAAGTCATACAGTGTAGCCATATTTAGCTCCTTAATTCATTAGTCTCCAAATGTAACTCTCATGACCTCTTCTATAGAGGTAACACCTTCTTCAACTTTCGTAAGACCACTCATCCGTAATGTTTTCATACCGAACCTGACAGCAGTCTTTTTCAGTTCATCTGCTGACGCGCCTTCAAGAACCATCTCCTTGATCTCGGATATGACAGGCATGACTTCATAAAGTGCTATCCTTCCCTTATATCCGGAACCACTGCATAAAGCACACCCCTTTCCTTTATAGCATTTTATAGATTCTGCTTCCTCTTCTGAAAAACCTAACTGGATGAGGGCGGGGACAGGCACTTTTTCAACTTCCTTGCATTCCTGGCATATCTTTCTTGCAAGCCTCTGGGCTGCAATAAGGACTAACGATGCTGATACCAGGAATGGTTCAATCCCCATATTCAGGAGCCTGCTTATGCTGCTTGGAGCATCGTTTGTATGCAGCGTGCTCAGGACAAGGTGACCTGTCAGTGCTGCCTTAACTGCGATCTCGGCAGTCTCAAAGTCACGAATCTCTCCAACAAGAATAATATCCGGACTCTGCCGCAAAAAAGCCCTGAGTGCAGAGGCAAATGTGAGGCCTATCTCTTCCTTCACCTGCACCTGATTCATACCCATAAAGTTATACTCAACAGGGTCCTCGGCAGTCATTACATTGATGTCGGGCTTATTGAGGTAACTCAATGCAGAGTAAAGGGTTGTTGTCTTTCCGCTCCCGGTAGGACCTGTAACAAGTATCATACCATAGGGTTTGCTCAGCGAATCAAGGAACTTTGCCAGCGCCCCATCCTCAAACCCAAGTTTTGTAAGGTCCGCCTGAAGGCTTGCTTTGTCAAGAATTCTGAGGACCGTTTTTTCACCAAAAAGGCATGGCAGAATCGATACACGAAAATCTATCTCCTTTTTTTTCCCGAGTCTCAGCTTGATCCTTCCATCCTGCGGGAGTCGTCGTTCGGCAATGTCGAGCTTTGACATAATCTTTAGCCTTGATGTTATAGGGTTTTTTATTTTTAAAGGAAGATTCATCGCATTAAACAAGACTCCATCAACCCTGTACCGAACCCTCAATTTGTTTTCATACGGTTCTATATGGATATCACTCGCTCCACCTTTAATGGCATTTATAAGTATACCGTTCACCAGCTTTACTATCGGCTCTTCAATCTCGGAACTTGCTGATTCGTCTTTATCGGTATACGCTTCTACACTGTCAAGGGCATCTCCCACGACTTTGTCAAATTCGTCGACATCGACTGAAAAGCCTTCATCAGGAGATGTCAATGTTTCTTCTTCCCTGAGTTCGTCATCTGAGAATGTATAGTCTTTTGCCTGGAGTGCCTTCGTGGAGGTCGTGTTCGCTTTCTTCGTCGTAGTCAGTGCATCTCCTCCTCCACGATAGTAGCTCGTTATAGCATGGATTATCGAAGATTCACTCGATACCACTACCTCAACATTATAACCCGTCATGAACTTTACATCGTCTATCATAAATACATTCGACGGATCAGCCATTGTTATTGTCAACGTCGCCCCTACCCTCGCAACCGGTATGATTAAATATTTCCTCGCTATCTCAACAGGGATAAGCTTCAGCACAGACGGTTCAATCTTGTAATCAGAAAGGTTTATTGCAGGGACCCCCCACTGCTTGCTCAAAAAAGCAACCAGCTTTTCCTCAGTTAGATACCCCAGCGTAACAAGGTTTGTCCCCAGTCTGCCACCTTGCTTCCTCTGAAGACCGATCGCCTCCCTGAGTTGCTCTTCTGTTATCACATTCGATGTTACCAGTAACTGTCCTAATTTTGTCGCCATACTATATTCAGTAGTTAGTTATCAGTCTCCGAATGTTACCCTGACAATCTCGTCTATAGAAGTAACACCAGTTTTTATTTTGGCAAGACCACTCATCCTTAATGTTTTCATTCCGAGTCTGATTGCAGTCTTTTTCAGTTCATCTGCTGACGCACCTTCGAGAATCATCTCCTTGAGTTGTTCCTTTAGGGGCATAACCTCGTAAAGTGCTATTCTTCCCTTATAACCGGAATTATAGCATGAAGGACAGCCTCTGCCTTTGTAACATTTTACAGTCTGAGCCTCTTCTTCTGAAAAACCCAACTGTATAAGGGCGGGGACCGGAACCTTTTCCTCCTCTTTGCATGATGTACACACCACCCTTGTAAGCCTCTGAGAAACAATAAGAATGACTGAGGCAGCAACAAGAAATGGCTCAACACCCATATTTAGCAGTCTGCTTACTGTGCTCGGGGCATCATTTGTGTGGAGGGTGCTGAGGACAAGGTGACCGGTCAAAGCTGCCTTGACTGAAATCTCGCCTGTCTCAAAGTCACGGATCTCTCCAACCATGATTATATCAGGGTCCTGACGTAAAAAAGAACGTAAAGCTGTTGCAAAGGTAAGGCCTATATCTTCCCTTACCTGCACCTGGTTTATCCCAAGGAAGTTGTATTCAACCGGATCCTCTGCGGTTGAGATGTTAACTCCTATTTTATTCAGATAATGTAATGCAGAGTAGAGTGTAGTTGTTTTGCCGCTTCCGGTTGGTCCTGTGACGAGAATCATGCCATAGGGCTTATCAAGAGCCTCCATTAAGTCTTTCAACGGCTCTTCTTCAAATCCGAGTTTTGTAAGGTCCACCTGAAGGTTTGATTTGTCTAACAGCCTTAATACAGTCCTCTCACCAAACAGGCATGGCACTGTTGATACACGAAAATCTATCTCCCGCTTATTCCCAAGTTTCAGCTTAATCCTTCCATCCTGCGGGAGTCTCCTCTCGGAGATGTCGAGGTTGGCCATTATCTTAATCCTTGAGGTTACAGCACTTTTTATTTTCACAGGCAGGTTCATGACTGTATACATCACACCGTCAACCCTTTGCCTCACCCTGAGAGAACTCTCATATGGTTCTATATGGACATCGCTCGATCTCTCTTTTATTGCATTGATAAGGATACCGTTAACAAGCTTTACTATAGGCCTTTCAACTTCTTTCAGTGTTTCATCTACACTCTCCTCGACAACTTCAACATCATCTAAGGCTTCACCCACTGCTCTGTCAAATTCATCGACATCGACAGAAAGACCTTCATCAGCAGTTGAAGAAAATGGATCCTCATCTTTAAATTCGTCATCTGAGAATGTATAGTCTTTTGCCTGGAGTGTCTTTGTGGAGGTCGTGTTCGCTTTCTTCGTCGTAGTCAGTGCATCTCCTCCTCCGCGATAGTAGCTCGTTATGGCATGGATTATCGAAGATTCACTCGATACCACTACCTCAACATTATAACCCGTCATGAACTTTACATCGTCTATCACAAATACATTCGACGGATCAGCCATTGTTATCGTTAACGTCGCTCCTACCCTCGCAACCGGTATGATTAAATATTTCCTCGCTATCTCAATAGGTATAAGCTTCAGTACAGACGGTTCAATCTTGTAATCAGAAAGGTTTATTGCAGGGACCCCCCACTGCTTGCTCAAAAAAGCAACCAGCTTTTCCTCAGTTAGATACCCCAGCTTTACAAGGTTCGTCCCCAGTCTGCCACCTTGCTTCCTCTGAAGACCGATCGCCTCCCTGAGTTGCTCTTCTGTTATCATATTCGATGTTACCAGTAACTGTCCTAATTTTGTCGCCATTATTTAACCATATATAAAATTTTACTCTCTGTCAACTTATCCTAGGTTAGAAGCAGTCATAAAACACAACAATCTATTCTATTATAAAATTTTATTCTTCCGGAAATCAAAATTTGTATTTATACTGTATATTCTGTATCATAAATTTTAGATATGATAAACACACAAAGAAATCTTCCGTCAGCCGATGATATTGAACGCGCTGAGAGGCTCAGAGAGATAATTGAGTACCTCCATGAGGTGAATAAAACAATCCCGGTAATTGTTGAAGGGAAGAAAGATGCCTCTGCGCTGAGAACTCTTGGTCTTGAAGGAGATATCATCACCCTCCATAACGGCAAAAATCTTTATGATTTCTGTGATGATATCTCTCAGAGGTTCGAAAGGGTTGTTCTGCTCCTCGACTGGGACAGGAAAGGCGAAGATTTGAACAGGATTTTATCCGGCCACCTGAAGAGCCATTGGGAAGAGTATTCTTCCTACAGGGAGCTCTTTAAGGTTCTCTGCCAGAAGGAGATTAAAGATATCGAAGGCATCCCGGCTCTCCTCAGAAGACTTGAGGGAGATATGGTCCCTTTTAAGAATGATGAAATCCCTTGGCAGTAAGGGCGAAGACCTCGCAGTCACATTCCTTAAGAAAAAAGGCTACAAAATCATATCAAAAAACTACAAAAACTATATCGGCGAGGTTGATATCATTGCACAAGACGGCGAAACAGTAGTTTTTATTGAAGTGAAGACAAGGGCAAATGATTCCTTTGGATATCCTTTTGAGTCTGTACACAAAAAGAAAAGACAAAAATTAAAAAACTTAGCACTGCTGTATCTGAAAAAACAGGGGGAAGAACTCCCGGTAAGATTTGATGTCCTCAGCATCACCTGCACAAAAAACGGCAACATGGAAATTGATCATATTCAGGACGCCTTTGAGGTCTGACGGCTCAATTCTATAAACACTTCTTTGAGCTTATCTTCCTCTCCCACTCCCACGCAGTCTGGATGATATATCCAAGGTCATCATGTTCCGGGGTCCACCCGAGTTCTTCTCTTATTTTTGTTGAATCTGCAACAAGCACAGGCGGATCGCCTGGTCGTCTGTCCGTATATCTGACAGGAAAATCAATTCCCGTAACCTCTTTTACTTTATCAACCACTTCCTTAACAGAATAACCATGTCCATATCCGCAGTTGAATACCTTGCTCCTGCCGCCTGATGCAAGATATTCAAGGGCAAGCATATGGGCATTAGAAAGGTCATCGACATGGATATAATCTCTTATACAGGTGCCATCGTCGGTAGGATAGTCTGTACCAAATATATCAAGATGACTTTTCTTGCCGAGAGCTGTCCTTAAAGACACGGTTATAAGGTGCGTAGCATCTTCTCTGGCCTGTCCGATCCTTCCAAGGGGGTCTGCCCCTGCTACGTTAAAATATCTGAGAGATATATAACTGAAATCATGCGATGCTGCAACGTCATCCAACATATGTTCAACCATTACCTTTGATGAACCATAGGGATTTATCGGCAGTAAAGGCATATCCTCTGTTACCGGGACCCTTTGCGGAATTCCATAGACAGCTGCTGTTGAGGAGAAAATGAACCTTTTTACTTCATGCTCTATGCATGTCTCAACAAGATTCAGGGCGTTTACAAAATTATTTTTATAGTATCTTAAAGGCTCTTTTACAGACTCATCGACTACAATCAATGCAGCCATATGTATGACGGCTTCAGGTCTTTCGTCCTCAAATATTGAATTAAGAAACTTCTTGTCAGCGAGATCACCTTTTATAAGTTTTCCGTAAAGCACTGCCCATTCATGACCATAGGAGAGATTGTCATAGACAACAATATCATGCGCCTTTTCACCAAGAGCCCTCACTATATGACTTCCGATGTATCCTGCCCCGCCTGTAACAAGAATCTTCATGGTTTAATGTCTGCTCAATATCATAAGTGTTTAAAAACAAGATTACTCCACTGCTTTCACACGGTTAGTATAGATTAGCACGTCTACAAACAAAAAATGAGAAGCGTCGGGTTTCACCTTCTCACTTCTCATTTAGCAATGTTTATATATTTAGCTGGACTTCTCTGTCTTTTTTTCTTTTGTCTCTTTTGATTTTTTTATGTCTTCATAGTCGACAAATTCAAGTACAGCCATTGGTGCAGAATCATTAACTCTGTTCCGGGTCTGTATGATTCTCAGATACCCGCCATTTCTTCCTGAAAATCTCGGGGCTATTTCACTGAAAAGCCTTGATATGACTGCTCTGTTAGGAATATACGAAAAGGCAATTCGTTTTGCGTGCAAGTCACCCTTAATGCCAAGGGTTATAATTTTTTCTGCGATCTTCCTAACCTCTTTCGCCTTAGCAACTGTTGTCTCTATTCTCTCATGTTCCAGGAGTGATCCCACCAGTCCTTTTAAAAGCGCCTTCCTCTGGTTGGCAGTTCTGCCGAATAATCTTCCATCAACTCTGTGTCGCATTTTGCTGAATACCTCCGCTTTGTAAAACAGCTTCCTTATGAAGGGCGTCAAGGTCAACTCTCATTCCGAGACGAAGCCCCATGGTATGTAAAATCTCTTTTATCTCATTCAAGGATTTACGTCCGAAGTTTTTTGTCCTCAGCATCTCCTGTTCGCTCTTCTGTACAAGGTCGGCAATAGTCTTGATGCTTGCATTTTTCAGACAGTTATACGACCTTACGGAAAGTTCGAGTTCTTCAACACTTTTCAGGAGATTACTGTTGAAAATAGGCTCCTCGTTCATCGCATGTGTCAGATTTTCCTGATCTAAAGAGATATTCTCCTCTTCCTCTTCCTCTTCCTCCAGTATAAACAGACTCATATGTTCAATCATGATGGAAGCAGCCTGTGAAATTGCCTTTTCAGGTGTTATACTGCCGTCAGTCCATATCTCCATGATAAGTCTGTCATAGTCCGTTGCCCTTCCAACCCTTGCCTTTTCAACAGTGAAGTTAACCTTCTTTAGCGGTGTGAATACAGAATCAACTGCGATCATATTCACCGGGAGGTCTTCCTCTTTATTGAACTCTGCCGATTGATACCCCTTGCCTTTCTTTATATACATCTCCGCTTCAAAGGCAGAATCCTTATCCAGAGTTGCGATAACCTGTTCGGGGTTGAGGACATCAAAGGATGCTTCTGATTGAATATCTCCGGCTGTCACACTTTTAGGCCCTTTTACCCTTATGGTTGCAGTCTTCCTTCCACTGGCATACAGTTTAAATCTGAGTTTCTTTATGTTCAGTATAATGTCGACAACATCTTCCTTAACACCCTTTATTGTAGAAAACTCATGGAGGGCGCCAGGTATTTTCACTGCGGTTACTGCTGCACCCTCAATAGAGGAAAGTAACACTCTCCTCAGGGTATTTCCCAAAGTGGTACCAAAACCACGTTCTAAAGGCTCAGCTATCAGTTTACCGTATGTGTCAGTCAGTGTTTCCTCATCAAACCGTATCGCATCGGGTAGCTGAAAGCCTATTTTTCTCAGGTCCATAAGGCCTCCTATACTTCTTAATAATTAGAAATGAAACGTAAGAAAAAGCAATGCGGTTTTTGTCTTGCTCATTACTTATTTCTCACTTTTAACTAATTAATATATTTATTTAGAATAGAGTTCTACTATGAGCTGTTCCTGAACAGGAAGTTGTATCTCATCACGATATGGAATATGCAAGAC
>Ga0315278_10001432_pt1 | contig 20869 bp, 25 predicted proteins | sample YL17G06_0_MG_FD_203880 | JGI IMG/M metagenome (GOLD analysis project Ga0315278, IMG submission 203880) | Sediment microbial communities from Yellowstone Lake, YNP, Wyoming, USA - YL17G06_0 | ecosystem: Environmental > Aquatic > Freshwater > Lake > Sediment | place: USA: Wyoming | collected... | reverse complement strand
CGCTATTTAGTGACTACATTATGCGCCCACAAAACCTACGGAAAGACACCGGTTTCGGCCAGAAAGTATGAAATCAGTTACTGTCGACAGCGCGGAACTTCAGACTAGTTGGTGACGGCTGACCGCGCCGGACTTCCGGCGACGTGGGACGGCTATCCTCGAACGGTTTCTGGCATGGGAGAGAGTACGGTCAGCGCCGGTCACTGCCCGATCACAGGCTAAGAGGGCCGGGCGGCGCGATCACCGGTCACTGGGGCCGGGGGTCGTGGTCCCCGGAGAGTGAGGCCGGACGTCGGGAGCACCAACCAGTGAGGTGGAGGTTCGCGAACGCCACACCAGTAGCCACCTTCGGCTGGCGCCTCTGTCGTGGTCCAAGTCGATGTCCGTCTATAAAGACCGCTCTGTCTGGCAACTTCGACGTACGCATCAAACGACAGTATCGGTGGCAACCACGGAACGAGTTTCGGATTAAGACTGATGATGAGGAGGTCAGGCCGCCTGGGGCCATGGACAATCTCTGGCGGACGCTCCATCCCTCCGCAGTCGGCCGTGAACCGCGCACTCTCCACACGACAGTCCCGGCAGCTGAAGATCCGGGACGAAAGTGCACGGAACTCCTGGTCGGTCGTCACAAGTCGAACTCCTTCTGATTGTCGCGGTGAAGGCCCGCAGTCTCGCCAATCGCCGAATGCTCGGCCAAGACTACCTCATGCTCTCAGGGTCACCGGGACCTTTGTCACGTATCTACGCCGCAATGCATCCACGTGGCCAGCCAGCCAGGCTGGACCGGCGAGCTGTTTCCAGGTAGTCCAGAGGTCCAGATAGCTGATCCAGCGGAAGGCGACCCGGTCACCCGCGACGGCCTCTGAGAAGGCTCCGAGTTCCTCGCGATGCTGAAGGCACGCACCGATCTCGGACCAGTTCTCCGGTTCCCAGAACACATAGCCCAATATCGCTCGGCGCGGTGGAGTGGTGGATGGAAACGTGTGCGCGAGTCCCATGTAGTGCTTGATCAACTGGGCGGCGTCCAACCGAACATACTTCTGGGGCGCCGACCGGAGAGACTTCAGTTCACGAAACCAGGCACTGCCCCGCCGTTCGTCGTTCTCGGAGTGGTCGCCCTCCAAATCGTAGACCTGAGAGAACGTCGCCGTGTGATCGTCGAAGTACTCCAGGCACTTCGACTCGACGCCAACCATGTGCCGAGGGCCGGTCAGGAGCACATCCAGGGTCGGTGGGGTACCGAATCCGTTCTCGCAGGGTCTCTCAAACCGAAGTGACTCGAACTCAGTGGCGCCGAAGATCCCGAATTCCCCGGAGTGAGACTTCCACAGCGCGAAGGTATTGACAGCGAGTGCGGCGGATGAATGTACGGCGCAGAACTTCGGTGGGTGGCCGTCCTTCCGGACTTTGAGTTCGGACCCGCCCGCTCCGTCGAAATCGGCGACGAACAGCTCGCGGTCGATTCCAGGCAGCAGATTGTCTTCAATGCGTGCGACGTACCCAGGTGACTCGATCGTGGCAGACGCGGCGTGGTTGTACGCATTCCGCAATGCTGTCGCTGCCGCTCCGCGAAGTGACTTTGTCACCGTCTATCCTCCCCTGGGTGTCGGAGGGGATACTACCTCGCATTCGACGCCACCTTGAACACCAGTCGACGGATTCCGTGATGGGCCAGGGGCGCCGAGGAAGCCCTGCCTGTGTGTCTGGACTTTCGGGATCTCCCGGCAACGGGTTGAACCCGGGCAGGTGAAAGCGGCATTCGCCAAGGACGGGTTCGCCCTGACCCTCGTCGCAACGCCAATACCGGCAGGTTGAACAGAGGCGCGAGACCTGCGGAGTACTTCGGAATATCTTCATGAACCGATCATGACGCTAGTGTGTGACAGGGCAGGTCACGGCGCTGCACCAAGCGATTTGTTGTCTGAACGTGGGTAGCCCGGTTGCCCGAGATGCCGGGCAGTAGCGCCGGCCACTCGCCTGGAACCAGCCCCCGCGCAGGCATCGACGGCGCGGAAGGGTGAGGCCGGCGGCTACGTACCCTGATCACAGGTCCAAGAGGCCGGTAGTCGCGAACACCGATTCAGGAGGCCGAGAATCGGGATCCCCAGTCATGCTGGCGGGAGGCGGCGAACTCCGTAACTCGCATCCGTTCGGTCGGACCGGAGGCACACGCGCATCAGGGTCTCAGTTCTCAGGCGATACCTGCAGGACGTCAAGTGGACCGCCCGAGCACGAACCGGGCGCGCTCGAGACGGAGCATTTCATACGGCGTCATGCACCTGACGCCAACGCCAATGCAAGCATTGGGTATCTTGATCTTCCTGATGGACGGGGTGGCCACCTCGTGAGTGACGACCGTGTGCCCATGCGCGAGCGCATGGGCCACAAGGTAGTAGTCGGCGACCTGCAGGAATGTGTTCACGGCCGCAGGCTGGTAGCCCTGTCCAGTTGCCCAGGCACTCACCGACGCGAGCGCGGACAGCAACGCGGAATCCGGCTTGAGAAAGAACGCTGGTCCGCGGGCCGCCGCCCAGGTGGACAGTTCGTCGGCGCCCGCCGCGATCTCGTCGCCGACCTTCTCAATACTGAAGACCGTGCTGGCCGCGTTCGTCTCGATCAGCCAGTCCCAGAACGCCGGACAGAAGTCGAGGCCGTAGTGGAGGTTCTTGGCCTGAATAAACACATTGGCATCGAGCAGGTACGCCATCAGGCCACGCCCAAGCTATGCCCAAGCTCGCGGAACGTCTCAAGTTTCGAGAAACCTAGTAGGCGGAAGGCATCGCGGTGTAGCGTCTGCCCCTCGAGCGTGCTGACCACCAGCGCCCGGGCGAAGCGCTTGCTGACCCGGACCGCCTGGGTGAGGTAGAAATCACCACCACTTGCCCGTGGAATCGCTCGGAGTCGAGCGACCTCCTCGTCGTAGGCCTGCCACAGATCCTCGCGGCTCATGACACCGGCGTCGTGAAGGCGGCGCAGAATGACCAGCGTGCTCACCTTGAAGAACCGCGCCAGACGACCACACTCCTCGTGCAAGCCGCTAGGCTGGCGGTACTCGGTCCGAAGCTCCTCCAGCGGTACCAGGAACTCGGCTGCTACCTGGTTGCACCAGATCTCGACCCGGTGCGAAGGGGCCGACGCTGGGTCGACATCCGACAGCGCCGACTGTCCCAACCAGATGTGCGCCAGCTCGTGGGCCAGCGTGAACATCTGTGCGGCCTTCGTGTCGGCGCCGTTGATGAACACCAACGGCGCGAGAGCATCGGACAGGGCGAACCCGCGGAACTCGCTCGGATCCAACTTCCGCCGATTGTTGCTGCCGACCACGCCGCTGACCATCACGAGCACGCCCAGCAGGTCTGCCTGCTCGATGAAGCGCCGAAGGGCATCGGTCCACGTCGGTATCCGGCGGCGTTCCTCGATGCTGAAGCCGAACGCCGCCCTCATCCGGGCCGCGGTCTCCCCGATATCGCCGGTCAGTGCCGACGAACCGACGAACGGCAGACGATCTTCGCCCTCCGACCTGGCAAAATCGCGATACCACTCCTGACGCTGCTGGCAGATATAGACGGTGTCCAGCAGGTCCGGACTGGGCCGGTTGACCCGGATACTGGCGAGGGTGCGGAAGTCGGGGATCGGTATGCTTTCAACGGGCGGCTCCGCGAGGAACAGGAAGCCCATGGGCGCGTAGGTGGCCTTCGCGAACTTCTCCATCTGCCTCAGCGTCGGCTGCGCCTCCCCCTGTTCCCATGCCGGGAGCTGGGGAATCCGACGAGCCAGTGCCTCAAGCGAGAAGCCGGCCCGTTCTCGCGCCCACCGAAGCAGCTCTGGCCGTACCTGTACGCGCATGACACCTGAATGCTACCGCAACTGCCGTTGTGCCGGCTGAAAATGCGGAGTTGATCGCGACGGTTGAAGTGGCCCAGACGCCTCATCGAGAGCACGGGACAATCGGCGGCGCGCGACGTCCTGGGACGGGCGGCCCAGCACTGGCCATTGGCCGAGGAGCCTAAAGCGGGAGGACGACGTCGGATTGGCTCGACCGCCTGAACAGTGCGTACCGTTCTTCGAGGAACTCTGGCTTCGGCCTGTGAAGGGGACGATGCGGCGTTCGTATGCGCTCGTGATGGAACTTCTGGAGTCCGTGTTTCAGCATCGGTCCATCTGTTTCCTCAAGCACGTCCAAACGGATCTCGATCTGATAGTCGGGCCGAATGCCGAGGATATGCGCATCGAACGCCGCGTGGTGCAGCTTGCAGAGCGCGACGCCATTTGGAACGACCGGATGCCCTTGCGGATGGCCGTCGGGCAGAATATGTGCGGCCTCGAGGAGTTCCTCATGCCGCAAATGGCACACCGCGCAATGCGCCTGGTACGCGGCCAGTACGCGCTGGCGGAACCCCTCCTGGTGGAGTCGTTGCTGGACCAACCGCGTCACGTACCGCCGGCGACCATCCGTACCCGAGTCGTCGGTGTCCATGACACCGAGTGATGCTAATTGGCGGTCGTCGACGGAAACCGTGAAGGTCAGTTCCGCTGTCGAGTCGCCCACGATGAACACCGGCCAGACGGCGACGTAATGCCCAGGAACCACACCGTGACAGTAGATCAGTGGCGCTTGGCGCTGCCTCGCGAGCCGAAGGCCCACGTTATCGCGGTGAGTTGGATCCGTCCCGCGGTAACAGTATTGCAACAAGCCATCGTGGCCGATCACGTCGCGATAGGGAGCCGCGGCCCCTTCTTCGACAGGAATCGTCGTGATGCTGAGCGGAATGTCCGGCAGGATGGCGGGCTTGAAGATCCCCTGCGGGCCGAGAATCGGAACGCGCCGACCGTCGAATTGGAATCCCTGCGCCAGTAGCGCGCGGGGCAGAACGTCAGTTCCCGCGCGGCGCGTCTCCGCCTCCAGAAAGGCGAACGCCGCCGTGCGCACGCGCGAGTCGAGGTCGGCGTTCATGTCCAGCGTGATTCCGCTCTAAGACAGAAACACGTCCGTATTGTGCCAGTCCAGACAGTCCGCGCCCGGCTGGTCCGCACGACCATCTGGACGGACCATGAGTTCTTTGCCGTCGAAGGGGTAGTAGCTCTTCCCATTTTCGTAGTCGGATTTCAGCCGCTGGCTGACCAGGATGCGATGTTCGGGCGTCACCGTCACGTAGCCTGTGTCGAATAGTCGGTGAAAGTCGGACCTCAGCAGCAGGCCGTTACTGACTTCGTGCTCGCCACCCTTAGCGTATGGCCGAATGTGCGCCGCTTCGAGCGCCGGCAGTGAGTGTTCTCCCGTGACCGCGCAGGCCCGGTGATATGCACCGGTAACGGCTACCCGGAACGTGCCCTGGCCGAGCCTCGGCCGGACGAGCACGGGGCTCCCGAATCGCTCGGACTCCCGGACGAGCATCGCTGGCGCGGCCGCCCATTCATAGGCTGCCCTCAAGGTGGCCGCCCGTTCCAGGCATTGTTGCCAGACGCGCTGGCCCTCGCCAACGGTGAGGTCGTATCGTTTGCTCCGGAGGTTCTGCGGAGGCCAGTCGTTAGGCTGCGGGATCCACATATCTGGCGGGAAGAACGTCGCATCTGCGAGTAGGATGCATCCGATCTGGGAGACCCCGGAACGTTCCGCCATGTGGTTCCGTTCCCGGATGTGGCTTAGGCGTGCCTGCATGTCGTCCAGCGTCGCCGCTCCGTTGCCTTCCCTGAAACACTCCCACGCCAACCACTCGGGGAGCTTGTCGAACCTCGAGAAGAAGCCAAAGCCGCCGATCGCGTTGCGCGGCGACTTGAGCTTGAAGAGGAACGGCGCGCCGGGAGTGCCGCGGAAGGCATAGTGGTCCGATGGCGTCCAGAAGTTGACCTCCTCCCAGGTTCTCTTTTTGGAGAGAAAGTCAAACCACCCGTGATGCGTGACCGCGACCCAACCTTCCATGGCTAAGAAGCCTCAGTGAACAGGCACACTATAGCCGGTTCCAGGCTGTCCTCGCTGATCAAGAGCGATGGGCTTCGTGTTTGCCGGGCAGAACGTCGGCGTCCGACAAGTCGGCGACCAGATCTGGCTGGTGAGCCTTATGGATTGCGATCTCGGATACTTCGACGACGAGACCTGTCCGCTCGAGCCGATCGCGAACCCGTTCAGTCCGAGAGTGTTACCCATGTCTCCGGAATGATCTGTTAGGTGAATTCAATCGGTCAACGCAACACCATATGCGAATGGAGGCAGCATGGGGGTGCGTTGGTCGAGGATGTCATGGAGTGAGAAGAACGAGCTCTGGGCTCGGTGGCGACGTGGCGAATCGTTATGTGAGATCTCCCGCGCGTTGCATCGTGTCTCGAGCGTCGTATACGAGGTCGTGGGAGCTGAAGGCGGCGTCGCGCCGCGCCCGCGCCGGCGGTCAAGGCTGGCTCTGACGACGACCGAGCGGGAAGACATCTCCCGCCAATTGGCGCGCGGCCTTTCGCTGCGTGCCATCAGTCGGCTGCTCGGTCGCCCGCCCTCAACCCTGAGTCGCGAAGTCGCGAGAAATGGTGGACGCGGGCTGTATCGGGCGGCTACCGCCGACCGCCACGCCTGGCGCCGAAGTCGCCGTCCGCAGGCCTGCCGATTGTCCACCCGTCCTGCGCTTCGGCGCGCTGTGGCCGGCAAACTCGCCCAACAGTGGTCCCCGCAGCAGATCTCGGGCTGGCTTCGACATACCTTTCCGAGCGATCCTGACATGCAGGTGTCGCCCGAAACGATCTACCGGAGCTTGTTTGTCCAGAGCCGCGGGGTGCTCAAACGCCATTTGATTCAGCACCTCCGCCGTCAGCACCATTTTCGCCACGCGCGCACGAGCGCTCGACGTCATCCACGACAGGGGCAGATCCTCGATGCCGTCTCGATTCGGCAGCGGCCGGCAGCGGTCGAAGATCGCGCACTCCCGGGGCACTGGGAGGGTGACTTGCTGGAAGGCGCTCGTGGCACCTTCGTCGCGACCTTGGTGGAGCGCCAATCGCGCTACGTCATGCTCGTGCGCTTGCAGAACAAGGAGGCCCAGACGGTCACTCGCGCATTGGCGCGGCGTATCCGACGGCTGCCGCACGGGCTCATGAAGTCGCTGACGTGGGATCGTGGCTCGGAACTCGCGGCGCATCGCGCGTTCACGATGGCCACGGACGTCCAAGTCTACTTTTGTGATCCGCAGAGCCTCTGGCAACGCGGGACCAACGAAAACACCAACGGCCTGCTGCGGCAGTATCTACCGCACGCCGTCGACCTCACGAACTACAGCCAAGCGCAACTCGATGCGATCGCACGACGCCTGAACACTCGTCCCCGAATGACGCTTGGTTATCGAACGCCAGCGGTTACACTTGCGGAGATCGTTGCGTCGACGGGTTGAATGCGCGTTACCTATGTCTCCGGAATAGACCCGGCGGAAACTGGCGCGCCCGCCCGCCTTCGCAACTCCGTTGCTACGGCGGACTGTTGGCCTGGCCAGCCGTAGCTCGCCAGAGGAAGGTGGCAGGCCGGAAGGCGAGCGAAGGCTGGCGCGCCCGCCGCGACTCGAACGCGGGACCCCCGGCTTAGAAGGCCGGTGCTCTATCCAGCTGAGCTACGGGCGCGTGACCGACTCTCATCATTCTACGACGAGTACACCCGATCGGACCGTCTGCCGGGCTGGCCTTCCACGGGCTCAGGCCTGGAAGCCCGTCCTTCGGCGTTGCTCAGGACGCCCCGAGCAAGGTCGAGGGGCGGCGATCCCAGGCGTGTCAGGCGGACCTTGCTGAGTGCTCACCCACGCGGCCAATCTCTCCTCCCCGCACGTATCGCGACAGCGCGACAAACAGCACCAGAGCCGCCACGCCGACCAGCGCTTCGGTGTACAGCATCGCGTTTGTGGACCAGGCATCGTGCACCCGCCCCACGAGGCGCAGCATGCCCAGGCTGAACAGCGTATTGAGCGCGAAGAAGAGATTGATCTTGGTGGCCGCCGCAGTGTCGCCAATGATCGCCAGCACCAGCCCGGTGAACGACGCAGAGACCATCCCCAGCGTGAAAGTGTAGAACAACGTGGACACCGCGTAGCCTTCCGACGATCGCGGCGACAACGCGATCACCACACATGCGACCAGGCCGAGCCCGCACGACACTGCGTAGGCGGTAGGCTTGGCCACGCGGTCGGCCAGGCGCCCGCCAGCGATGCAGCCGAGGACGATGGCTACGCCGCCGCCCAAGCCGAGCACGGCCGACACGACATCGGCCGACGCATGAAACTCATTGCCGATCGCACTGAACAGGAACATCGCCGCGCCGGTGCCGATCGGCAGAATCGCCAGAACGAGCGCCAGCCGGCCAGCCCTGGCCCGCAGCACAGAAGCCAACTCCTTCCACGCATCCCGCGCGCGACTGCCGACCGACGCACCGCTCAATGCACGGGGAGGTTCTTCCAATCCCGAAAGCGGCAGCGCGCAGGCAAGCACAATCGCCGCGAGCGCCAGGCCGGCCATCCATGTCGACGGTGCATGCACAACGAACCACAGGCCGATCCCGCCTCCCGCGGTCTGGCCGAATTGATTGCCCGACTGGAACCAGCCGGCCGCGCGACCGCGCGCGGCAGCAGGCGTGTTATGCGCCATCAGCCCCTCGGTCGCAAACGCAATGAATGTCGCGGCCACCGTCGTGAGCAGCGTCAGCATCGAAAGCAGCCCCGTCGTCTCGCTCGACACGGGAACGACCGTCAGCGCGACAAGGCCGATGGCGACAAGCGACACGGCAATCAAGTACCAGGTCTTGCGCGACAGCGTGTAGTCGCCGATTGGCGCCCACAGGAATTTCCAGCCGCTCGCGACAAACGTCATCCCGACAATCGTGGCGACCGCGTTGACGTTGAGTCCGGCGCGGCTTCCCAGATAGCCGAGCGCGACCGCCGGGTACCCGATGGCCATGCCGAGCGGGAAGTAAAGAACGGCCCACACCCATGGATGAGGCGCGACACGGGGCAGATTCGCGGACGGAGGGGCGCTCTCTATCATGGTCCGCGCATCATATACCCGGATCTCGCACGTGCCGTTGGCGCGGTCAGCGTCGGGTGCTCGTGACGGCGGTCCGCGTCAAGGGCATCGCCTTGCATCCCCTCGTTTCACCTCGCCTGAACTTGCGCCTGAACTTGCGCCGATTGACATCTGATGCGTGATGCGAGATGCTTGCCCCATGAGAACGACGCTCGACATCGATGACGAGGTGCTGCAGGCGGCCAAGGAACTGGCGAGCGCTCATGGCACCACCGCCGGGAAGATGCTGTCGGATCTGGCGCGTCGAGGGATGGCACGCCCGCGCGCTGCGAGGGAACGCAACGGGGTGCCCTTGCTGGCACGTCGATCAGCCGGTCGTGAACGGCCGACGATGAAACTGGTCAACAGCCTGAGAGATGACGTGTGAGCGAGGTGTGGTTGCTCGACGTGAATGTGCTGGTCGCACTCTTTGACCCGGATCACGTCCATCACGACATCGCCCACGATTGGTTCGCCGGCAACGCCCGGGCGGGGTGGGCGACGTGCCCGACGACCGAGAACGGACTGGTCCGGGTCGTTGCGAATCCATCCTACGGGTCGCCGGACGTCGGCGCCGCAGAAATGGTAGACCGATTGCGCCGCTTCTGCGCCAGCGGCGGGCATCAGTTCTGGCCTGACGGCCCTTCGCTCCGAGACCGCACCGTGTTCAACGTGGCTTGCCTCGCCGGTTATCGCCAGATCACGGACATCTACCTCCTCGCCGTCGCTCGCGCGCATGGCGGCCGACTGGCGACGTTCGATCGCGGCATTCCCATCCGAGCCGTCCGGGGCGCCACTGCCCACGACCTCGCTGTGCTGTCGGCAGCAGACCACCGAGACGCCACGCCCCGTCATTGATTGCGACATCCCGACCGCGTTTGCTACACTGGTTCTTCTCCGCACGGTGGGTATAGCTCAGCGGTAGAGCGCCGGACTGTGGCTCCGGAAGTCGCGGGTTCGAACCCCGTTACCCACCCCACTCCCCTTCTCCAGCTCCTGCAACAACTTCGCGTCGTCATGAGGTTTGCTCCATCGTTGTGAGGACCCACGGCCCGCCGGGGCTCCAATGTGCGTCGTAGTCGAGGCCCCTTGCAGCGGCCGCGAGCACAGGCAGCAGGAATGCACGCAAGTCCCCGGTCAGTACGAAGGCGTCCACGGGAGCCGACAGCCGTCCCCTTCGCAGAAACGCGCGCCACTGGGTTTGTCGTTCTGGGGCCGTCAGGAATCCCGACGACAGCACGAGCGGCGCGCCCTCCGGAACGGCGATTCCCCGCTGCTCGAACGTCGCTAGAATCGCGCGCCTCAACGTGGCGCCCTCAAAGGCTGCCGACCACGCGAGGTGGCGCACGTCGTAGAAGTCCTTCATGCGGCTATTGGTCACGCCCAGCGACACCATGGCTTCCAGTTTCTCGGCGACAACCGCTTCCCGCGGATAGACGAGCACGCGCGGCGGCGGGTGGTCGAGCAGGGTCGGATAGACCTCGCGGGTGGGCCGAGGCACGACTGCGTCGCCGAAGCCAACGTCCACCTGCACCGGAATGCGCGCCTCGGCGAGCCGTGCCTCGAGCCGAATCCGAACGCCCGTGTACTCGTCGGGAATGCGGATCTCTTCTCCGCTCACCGAGGCCGGATCGAACACGATCCCGTCGTCTACTCGTACGCCGCAGAGATCCCGCAGCACGGCCATGACGTCGGCCACCGTACTCGCACCACGTCCGAGGAGATCGAGGTCCCACGTGGCGCGCCCGCGGTCATCGGACCATAGTTTGAAGAGGGTGGCACCCTTCAGCACGAACCGATCCACGTGCGGCGAGACGGCAAGCCGGTAGAGCAGCCGCTCGATCGCGAAGTCGGAGAGCATGAGTTGAAACTCGACGCCTCTCGTGCGAGCGAGGTCACGCAGACGAGCCCGCACCGACGCGGCAACGTTCACTACTGGCCGTTTCGGGCTTATCCGACCGCCTCGAGATAAGGACGGATGACGCGCGCGACCCGGTCCACTTCGGCGAAGCGCCACACCGCCTCGAGCCGCTTGGGATAGACTTGGCGATACTCGCGCAGCGCCTCAACGGCCACGTCGGTCCCGATCTTGTTGCGGAACTTGAAACAGTCCGCGACGGTCCTCGCCGCGCTGAAGACGCGCACAGGAACTCCGTCAACAACGTGATCTTCCACGCCGTCGCGAAGCGTGGATCCAGAGAGGTACACAATCCGCAGCGGCGGATGCTCCAGACGCGGGCGCCAGGCCTTCCGGTCGATGGCCAGCCACACCTCGAAGGGATTCTGGGTCGTCAGGTTGTGGAAGCGCAGGGCGGACAGGAGACAGACGATGCCCCCCGGCACGAGGCGAGCCACCTCCGCGAGGTCGTTGCGCTCGGTGAGGGCGGCAGCCGGGCTCCGGTAGAGCCCACGGCCTGCGCGGGTGATCGTGCCTTGCGCAAGGAGGCGGCGAATCTGGGTTCGCGAGACTCCTGCGCGCTCCAGGTCTCTGGAGCGAATGGTGCCGGCCTTCTTCAGCGCGGCGATGGCGCGATTGACTGGGCTCCTGGATGTCACAATACCTCGGCTAAACTTCATAACTGCCGATGAATTGTAACATTCGGCAGCAGGGCCGTCAATGGCCGGGCACGATGCCGACGAGTTGAAACGAGAGCGGTCAACCATCGTTGACGCCCGGCCTGCTGTGGCGCCTTCTGACCCTTCGCAAGCACTCGCAGCTTCGAGAGGAGCTCGGCAGGCGTCATGTCGTCCGTGTTGACCGACGAATTCCGGCTGACGACTTGGGTGCCTCGGACGAGAAATACGCCGAAGGGACCGGCCAGACGCCCAAATCCTCGGCTCCGGGCCGCGAGGAAGACGATCATCTCGTCTTCGATCTGGTATTGAGCGCGCTCGCCATCCCAACTCTCCTGCACAAACGTGACGGTCCGACCCATGGGAGTGGAGGAGTTGGGCTTGAGAACCTCAAGAACGGTAGCTGTATGCTCGATGTCGTTGGATGGGCACGGGGACGCGGAACGAACCGGACTTGTTCCCACGATCCGGACGTGAACAACGGCCGTCGACGCACCAATGGCGACCTGCATGAAGGGTCGGTGTCCGGGTGCTACCCTAGCCGCCGAAAGGGAATCTCACTCACTCTCGGCACCCTCGCGGGTAGATTTCTCGATGCACTTGCAATTCTCTTATCTGTCGCCCAGTGCGGTCCAGCTCGACAATTCGCGTTTGGAGTTCCGTTCGGCAACGCTGCGTCTTCACGTCACGCGGCAGCATCTCCAGTACGAATCGATGGCCGCTTGCTTCGGCAAGCAAATCCACACGTTCCGGTTTGAGAGTATTGACCGCAGGACTCAGTTGACCGAGGTTTGGAACCAAACCGGAGGGTGTCTTGTCAGATAGTGGCATCCGTTGCATCGCGTGCGGACGGAGTTCGCTGTCGAGCGGAACCAGCAGCATTGCTGTGAACAGCCGTATTTCAATCCGATCGTCGTAGCAGCGCATCCCGTGCACTTGAGCGAGCGGCATCTCTATCACGTCAGGCTTACCGATGCCCTCCCGTCCACCGAGTCGGATAACCGTGAGTTGGTGCTGGCCAGTCGGATAGTCGACGCCAAACTGGTAGGCAATATAGCGGTGTCCGATGCAGTAGTAGCCGTCACTGTCGGCCCGAGCAACACCAGTTACCAGCATCATGACGAAGGCGAACGCGCAGATGCCCCCGCGTGTACTCATTCGCGGCTCCTCGGGCAGCGGGAAGTGTCAAGACTGGGTCGATCGGCTGGCGCGATGCCAACCGCTCAGGAAGGATCATACACCTCACGGCACGCGCATCACGGGAGCGGTGATCGACTTCAGCCCGAAGTCGCGTACCCGAGCGACGGCCCCGTCCCGGAGGTTGCCTTGACCGGAGATCGTGTACCCCTCGAACGCCGACGGCAGAGTGCTGCCTCGTACCACGTATTGAAAGCGCAATCACTTGCGACGGTTCTAACGCCCCGTTCTTCGTCGAGCGTGAACCCGGCTGGGCTGAGAACCGTCAACGGTCGCCGCGTCTGCTTAATCGAGAACTGCATGTACAGCGCCTTCGCATTGGCCAAGATCGAAGCGTGGCGTGTCGACTATAATCAGCGTCGGCCACACAGCGCGCTCGGCCGCCTGACGCCGAACGAGTACGCGGAAACGTGTTAGGAACGACAGAACGCCTGAAGCTGGGTTTCTCCAGTGCCGGCTGTCGCGTTTTGGGACCGACGTCAGGGGCAGCAGAACGAGGCGGCCATCGCTGCCGTCCTGCGCAATGCCGCCCGCGTCACGAACATCAACATCAAGCCCTGGCCCTGACAAGGGCGTAACCAGCCGTCATGGAAGCAGAGTCAACGGGTGACACTTGAATATGGCGCAAGACTACCCGCGAAGGCCACGATGCACAAGGCGCTGATTGTTCTCCTGCTGCTTGCCGGGGCGGCAGGCGCGGCGATGCTGGGAAGCTGCGGACGTGGCAACGGATTGCCCGAGGACTTGATCGGTCACTTGGCGGGGCTGGGCATTACCATCACACCCACACGGGTCCATGCCCCGTTGTCCTCCCGTGGCGGTTATGTGGTGGCGCAGTACTCCGCCGCGATCGCCGCCAACATCGTGACGACGTTCAAGCTGCAACGGATCACACCTGAGGATGCGCATTCGGTGATTGAGCGAGCCGGAGGCCTGACCGGCGTGAAGGAGATCTGGGGCCTCACGAACCGACCGGCTCAGTTCCGACTGAGGGGCGGCGCACAGTTCCAGTATTTCTATCTGATTATCACGGAGGACGGCTTCATCTACCTCGTGGCGGAGTATGCCTATGGATAACGGTGGTGCCGGTCGCCCGACCAGGATCGCCGCAGGAATGTCCATCCTGATCAATTTCCTGCTTTCTTGGACACTCTTGCCTTTCGGTATCCCACCCTTCCGCAGCTACTCACTGCGCGAGTTGATCGAGGTACTTCTCTGGCAAGGCATGGGGGCGGTGGGCTGGCCCTTGGGGCTAGTGGGCGGGCTGGCGAACTTGTGGTTGCACCGAAGGTCATCGGATCTGGCAGGTCTCCTGTTCTTCGCGATTTATCCACTGATGTTCGTGCTTCTCATTCTCGCTTTGTACCCAAGGCGGCCCAAGCGGTGGGTGTTGGCCCTGGCGCACCTGTCGTTCATCGTCTCGTTTGCATTGGTTTGGTACAAGGTTCTCAACGGATATGATTTCATGAAGGGTTAGTCAGGCCAATGCCAGTGAAGCGGCAAGCGAGTGACCAGTCTTTTTCGACTGTGGCTCCGGAAGTCGCGGGTTCGAACCCCGTTACCCACGCCACTCCATGCCTCGATTTCCTCCACCAACCGAGCGTCGCTCGCGTTGACGGCCCCCGGGGGTGGATCCACGGGGACCGACGAGCGTGCGGTCAGTCGTCGCGGTGCCGCGGGAACATCATGCGCACGCCGTAGCGCTTGATGCGGCGCCAGAGCGTGACGGTGCTGATATTGAGCGCCTCGGCCGCGCGCCGGCGGTTGCCGCCGAACTGCGCGAGCGCCCGCTCGATCAGATCGCGTTCGTGCTGTTGAAGATCGAAGGATGGTCCCGCAGGCGCACCGCCGTCCTGGAGGCGAAGGTCGGGCGGCAACTCGTGCGTCGTGATGCGCGGACCGGTGGCGAGGATGGCGGCGCGATCGATGGCGTGCTGCAGCTCCCGCACGTTGCCCGGCCATGGGTAGTCGAGCAACACGCTCATGGCGTCCGGTGCGATCGTGTGCACGTCCTTGTTGAAACGCACCGCCGCCTGCCCGAGGAACTCCTGCGCCAGCGCCGGGATCGCCTCGCGCCGCTCGCGCAGCGGCGGAACCGTGATCACGAACGCGGCCAGCCGATAGTAGAGATCCTCCCGAAACGTCCCCGCGTGGACGGCAGCGCGGAGGTCGCGATTGGTGGCGGCGACGATCCGCGGGTTGGCCTTGATGCTGGTCTCGCTGCCCACCCGGCGGATCTCGTGCTCCTGGAGCGCGCGCAGCAGCTTCGCCTGCAGCGCCGGCGACATCTCGCCCACTTCATCCAGAAACAACGTGCCCGCGCTGGCCACCTCGAACAGCCCCGCTTTGTCGCGGACCGCGTCGGTAAACGCGCCGCGCACGTGGCCGAACAGCTCCGACTCGAGCAGCGTCTCGGTCAGCGCCGCGCAGTTGAGGCTCACCAGGGGCTGGCCGGCCCGAGCACTCTGCTCGTGGATCATCCGAATCACGAACTCCTTGCCGGTGCCGCTTTCGCCGCAGATCAGCACGCTCGTGTCGAGCGGGGCCACGCGGGCCGCGAGCTCCAGCGTCTCGCGCATCCCATGGCTGACCAGGACGATGTGCCCGCGACGCGCGTATTGCTCCACGCGATCGCGGAGCGCGTCGATTTCGCGGGTCTGGTCCGTCTGCCGGCGTTCGCGACGCGCCGTCGTCTCGTGGCGGCGATGTTCGTCCTGGTGCAGATGCTCCATCTCGGCGGCGAGATCGGCACAGTGGAAGTCGGTGCGAAGCCGAGCGCAGTCGTCCCCCCAGCCGTCGGCGTCTTTCCCCACCACGACGCAGTGGGAGCCTGACACCGCCGCGCACTGCGTCTCGCGGAAGTAAATCTCGCGCCCCAGGCACGCGCTGGCAAAGCCGCTCGCGTACCCGGCCAACGTCCAGCACACCGGCTCGACCGCCGTCCCGAAATGGTGCAGGTGCTGCTCGACCTCGTAGGAGTGCCGCCACAACGCCTCGGCTTCGAAGCGGCGCGACGCTGGGTCTTCGGTGAACCGCACCAGCTCGGCATGCACGATGCCCTCGAGGCTGTGGAGCATCGGGCCCAGGCGTACGCCGTCCAGCGGGTCATCCCACTGGAACTGGGCGCGCAGGCTGATCGCGTCTTGGTACCCGTTGGCAAAACCGAATCGCAGGAGGAGCGGGCGGGCCGTCTCGATCCCGACCGTGGCGATCAGCTCGCGCCGCAATACGCCGACGGCCGCCGCGCTCACCACGAGCACGCGTTGCTCGTGAAGTCGGATTTCGCCGCCTTCGGGCCGGAACTCCAGCACCTCCGGCAACTGCAGGTCGTGATCGGGTCGCATCGCAGCACCACGCAGGGGCGCCGAGGCCTGTGCGGGGGGCTATCAGGCTGCGAACAGGATACATCCACTTCGGGCTCGGCCGTGCATTCTGAAACCCAGCGTTTCAGTAAGTAATTGCGTGTACGTTTCGTACACACCGTGTCCAGCCCGCAAACACTTGCCGGCGCTTGACTTAGCGTCGTTCTGAAGATCGCACCGGCTGGCCCGATTCCTGCTCCATTTTCATCTCTAGGGAGGAGTGTCGAACGTGGACAAGCCTCGGTGGCAGCATGCCCTCGGCGAGATGCGCGACGCGGCAGCATCCCTGCGCGCAATGTTGGCGACCGATGTGTCGTTCGAGCCGCTGCCCGGCCCTCAGTCGCAGGAGTGGATGGCTGTTCACGAAGAGCACGGCCAGACCTTCAACCAGTACGTGCAGGCCCTGACGCGGCCGACCGCCGCCGAGCGGACCATCTACCTCCAACCCGTCGACGACGTGGGAACTCTCTCTGACAAGTGCCTGTCTTCGCTGGCCGTCTTTGCCGGAGCGTTCTTCGGACTCGACGTGCACGTTCTTCCGCCGCTCGTCCTGGACCCGTCGACCCTGACGACCAGGGTGGCACCCGACGCGGGCAACCGGCAGGTGTACACCGGTGACATCCTGAGCCGGCTCTTTGCCGGCAAGCCGGCCAACGCGTTTTGCGTGCTCGGCATCACCGCCCACGATCTCTTCCCTCATCCGATCGTGAGCTTTGCGTTCGGCGAGGCCTCTGCGTCGTGCCGGGTCGGCGTCTGCAGCGTCGCGCGCTACGGACCGCCGTTCTGCGAAGACGCGCCGGGCAGGCAGCCAGGTGCGATGAGGCGCCGTTGCTGCCGTGTCGTCGCCCACGAGATCGGCCACATGGCAGGCATCCTGCACTGTGTCCAGTTCCGGTGTCTCATGAACGGTTCGGCGAGTCTGACGGAAAGCGAGCGGCGGCCGCTGCACCTCTGCCCGGTCGACCTCCAGAAGCTCCAGTGGCTGCTCGGATTCGATCTCACGGAACGCTACCGCCAGCTCCAGCAGTTCTGGCGCGATGCCGGAGACGACCAGGAAGCCACCTGGATCGCCAGCCGTCTGCGGGGATCCACAACTGGCTGGCGGAAGCTCGCCTCCTTGGTTGGCCGCCGCGCCTGATCCCACAGCAGGCGACGTCGTCGCGCCCCAACGGGACCGGTGGGCGGGCACGATGAATCGCGTCCCTACCTGACGCGCGACGCGCTAGAGATGACAGCACCCGCGCGAGCACAGCCTCGATTGCCGTTTCTGCCAGATCGGTCATTCGCGTTCTTCGCAGTTCCTTCAACCCGTTCTACACCGACCCGCTGGTTCCTCAGGAATCCGGGCGGTCGCTAGCGGCATGCACCGTGCAGAAGCCCAACCGGCGCGAGGCGCGGCGGCTGGAACGCCGTTGGCCGAAGGCGGGGACACTTGACATATGAGCATCGTTATTGATATGTCTAGACATATGAGAACGACTGTTCGGCTCGATGATGCCCTGCTCGAGCAGGCGCAACGGGAAGCGAGGCGGCGAGGTCAGACGCTCACCGCGCTGATGGCGGAAGGCCTTCGTCTGATACTCGCCAAAGGCACGGCTGCGCCAAAGCGGCACCTCGTTGTGCTGCCGATGTGCAAGGCGGGCGGCGGCACGTTGCCGGGTGTCGATCTCGACGATTCCGCGGCACTCGTCGACATCATGGAGGAGCGATCGTGATCCTCTCCGATGTCAACGTGATGGTCTATGCATTCCGGTCGGATGCGGCCGGCCACCATAAGTATCGCGAGTGGCTGCAGGCCACGGTCAACGGCAATGAAGCCTACGGCGTCGCGCCCCAGGTCCTCTCGTCGTTTGTGCGAATCACGACGAACCGGCGCGTGTTCGCGAGGCCGAGTAAACTCGAGGAGGCGCTGCTGTTCTGCCGCACGCTGCTGGAACAACCGCACTGTCAGATCATCCAGCCCGGCCCGAGGCACTGGAAGATCTTCGCCGACCTGTGCCGGCATTCGAAAGCCACCGGCAACCTCGTGGCGGACGCCTGGTTGGCCGCGCTGGCAATTGAATCGGGATGCGAGTGGATTACGACCGATCGCGACTACGCACGATTCGAGGGGCTTCGGTGGAGAACGCCGGCGTAAGGCAGGCGGGCACGGCGTGCCGTGCCCCTACTTCGCGCGCGAGGCGCTCCACTTCTCGGCCTTGCCGTTTGACGCGACCGTCCCCTCAATGGTGCTGCCGTTGACGCGGCCCGCGTAATGGGCGCTGCCTGCCGTGAAGCTGATCTGATCGCCGAGCAGTTTGCCGCCGGCAATCGGCGTCGACACGACGCCGTTCTTGAGCGACCCGGTCACCATCTGGAATTCCTGCCCCAGCGTCAGCTCGCCCTGCGCGGACTGCCACTCGCCCGCCGCCTTCGCCGGCACGATCCAGAGATACGCCGTGCAGTACGTGGAGCAATCCTCGGTCACCGTCACGGTGTCATCGGCCGTCCACTCGCCCATCGTGAACGAATTCGACACGATGCGGGTGCCCGGCTTCAGATCCAGGATCTTCGGCCGCAGCCTGAGGTTGATGTCGGGCAGCAGAAACATCGTGATGACGGTGGCCTTCGAAAAGTCCGTCTCGAACAGGTCGGCCTTCTCAAAGGTGGCCTTCTCGCCCACGCCCGCCTCCGCCGCGGCGCGTTTCGACAATTCCACCATGTCGGGGTTGTATTCAATGCCGAATGCCCGCGCTCCTCGCTTGGCGGCCGTGATGACCGTGCGCCCGTCGCCCGATCCGAGGTCGAAGACGACGTCCTGCGCGGTCACCTTCCCGAGATCGAGCATCTTGTCAACCAGCGTCTGCGACGTCGGCAGCCAGATCACGTCCTTGCCGGCCTGACCTTGCGTGGGTTGAAACTGGCCGGGTGGCGGCTGCTGCTGCTGCGCCTGCGCAAACGCTCCTGCGACCAGTACGATCAGAGACAGAATGAGGAGCGCTCGGCGAGCGGAATGCGATGCCTTCATGTGCGTTCTCCAGCCAGTTATGGGGTCATCCGTGGATCCGTCGACCCTGAATTACTTCTATCGGCGCTATCCTACCAAATCGAGCGAACTTCTCGGCACCCGGGCGGAAGCAGGGGTCCCCGACCCAACTGCCTCGTGAGGGTGGCATTCTGGGTTCAACCCTGGATTCCGGCGTTCGCCGGAATGACGCGCCAAGAGGGCGCCTTCAGGCACGGAGATCGCCCCGAGGGCGACGGCGATGCTGACATGCCTGCCTATGTGCTCGCAATCGTCTCGACATGCGCCAGGTGATGCAGATCGTGGCCCGCCAGCAACTCCAGGATCCACGCGACGCGCATCTCGCCCCGCTCGGGATGCAGGAACACCCGCGTCAAGTCCCTGGCCGTGAGGCTGCGGTACAGCGGCAGATTGAACTGCCGCAGCGACACGTACGCGCCGAGCGCGTCGCGCCAGCCAACCAGCGGCTCCCGGCGCATCCACTCGTCCTGATCGAACGGTTGGACCACGTAGTGGTCGCTTTCGAGCGCCATGCGCAGCCTCACGCTGAAGGCGAGCTCGGTCTGTGCCAGGTGAAGAAACAGTTGCGCGGCCGTCCACTTGCCTGGCGCATACGACCGGGCGAACTGCCTGGGGGTCATCCGCTCCGCGAGCGAACGGTAACGCCCGGGCGTGCGCCCGAGCGCAGTCACGGCATCACGCTCCCCGAGCGATGCCCGATACGGATTGTTCCCCCAACGCTCGATGCCCCGGCGAGATGGCGTGCTCATGACACTCTCCTTCCTGATCCCCGCGCGTGCGTCTGATGCAGCAATTGCCTGGTTGCGGGATGTTGCGGGTTGGTCAGCACCTGCTGCGGATCGCCTTGTTCAACCACGCGCCCCTCCGCCATGACGATCACGCGATCGGCGTAGTCGCGGACGAAGTCGTCATCGTGGGTCGCGACGAGCAGCGTGCGGCCGTCGGTCGTCAACCCCATCAACGTGCCGCCGAGTTCGTCGCGCCGCGCCGGGTCGAGCGACGCGGTCGGCTCGTCCATCAGCAGCAGGGGCGGGTCGACAGCCAGCGCACGCGCGATGGCCACGCGCTGCGCTTCGCCGCCTGACAGTTCGCGGGGCAGCGCAGAGGCACGGGCACCCACACCCATCTGGTCAAGCAGTTGCCGGGCCCGGCCTTCCGCCTCGCCACGATCGATGCCGTACGCATGCACAGGCGCCAGCCAGACATTCTGCAACGCGGACATGTGCTCGAAGAGGTAGTGAGACTGGAAGACCATGCCCACCTTGCGCCGCAGCGCGCCAAGAACGGGCTGGCGCGGCAACATTCCGGGTTGCAGCTCGACGCCATCCACCGCAAGCTGGCCCCGGTCGAACGCCTCGAGCCCGGCCACCGCGCGCAGGAACGTCGTCTTCCCGCCGCCAGACAGTCCCATCAACGCCACGAACTCGCCGGACCCCACCTCCAGGTCCACGCCGAGCAACACGTCGCGGGCTCCGCGCCGCAACTGCACGCCGCGTGCCCGCAACAGGACCCCATCTACGCCGTTGGTGCCTTCCACTTGGCCTCCAGGTTCCGCGCAACCCGTGAAAGCGGCAGCGACATGCCGAGATACATGGCGGCGCAGAGCGCCCCCGGAATCACCCAGCTCCCGATGTTGGCCGCGAAGATCGACGTCTGCTTGGTCAATTCGACCACGGTCAGCACCGAG
>Ga0315278_10001431_pt1 | contig 20884 bp, 11 predicted proteins | sample YL17G06_0_MG_FD_203880 | JGI IMG/M metagenome (GOLD analysis project Ga0315278, IMG submission 203880) | Sediment microbial communities from Yellowstone Lake, YNP, Wyoming, USA - YL17G06_0 | ecosystem: Environmental > Aquatic > Freshwater > Lake > Sediment | place: USA: Wyoming | collected... | reverse complement strand
AAACGATCAACAGCACCGAGATGATGCGGGCCCTGGCCGAATGCCGCATCACGGCGTTCTGCGTGGTCCCGCAGTTCTATTACCTGCTCCACCAGCGCGTGATGGAGCGGGTCCAGGCCTCGCCGCTTCCCGTTCGGATCACCTTCAGGACACTGCTCGGCCTCAACGGCTGGCTGCGGAGGGCTCTCGGGGTCAATCTTGGCCATGTGCTCTTCAGCCGCGTCCATGACGGGCTCGGTGGACGCATGCGCGTGATGGTGACGGGAGGGTCGCGCCTGGATCCGAAGATCGGGCGCGAACTGTTCGCCATGGGCCTCAATATCCTCCAGGCGTACGGCCTGACGGAGTGCTCTGGAGCGGCGACCCTCAACCGGCAGGGAGATCCCCACATCGACACCGTGGGACTGCCTTTTGACGGCGTCGAGGTCAGGATTCTCGACGAACCGGCCGAGACCAATGCCCGCGAACACGGTGACGGCGAAGTGCTGATCAAGGGACCGATCGTGATGGCGGGGTACCACAACCGCCCCGATGCCACCGCCGAGACGATCCGGGACGGGTGGCTGTACACCGGCGATCTGGGGTATTTCGACCCGACGGGACGCCTGCACATCACGGGCCGGAAAAAGGAAATGATCGTGCTGGCGTCGGGAAAGAACATCTATCCCGAGGAGATCGAACGGGTCTACGCCCAGTCGCCATTCATCAAGGAGATCTGCGTGATGGGCGTGGCGTTGCCCGACGAACCCGCCGCCGAGCGGCTGCACGCCATCATCGTTCCGAACCTGGACGTGATGCGCGAGCGGCGGATCGTCAACACGCGCGAGATCATCCGATTCGACATCGAAGGGCTGTCGCTGCAACTGCCTCATCACAAGCGCGTACTGAGTTTCGATGTCTGGCTGGAGAACCTGCCGCGCACCACGACGCAGAAGCTGAAGCGGCACGCGATCGAGCAGATGTACCGGTCGAAGCAGTCCGAATCGGCCACTCCGAGGGAATCGATCGAATGGAGCGATCCCGACCAGATCTGGGCCGCCGATCCGCACGTGTCCGCCGCGTTGCAGGCAATCCGGACAACCGCCAAACCCCACGCCGTCGTCACCCCAGATGCCAGCCTCGAACTCGACCTCGGCCTCGATTCGATGGAACGCGTCGAGTTACTCGCCAGCCTCGAGCACACGTTTAACGTCGATGTGAGTGATGAAGCCGCCCACCGCATCTATACCGTCCGCGAACTGGTCGAAACCCTCCGCCCGACCGGCGGTGCGGCAAAGGCCGGACCCGATGTGACCGCTGATCCCTGGGCGCGCATGTTCGAGCAGTCCATCGACGATCCCGCGATCCGGACGATCCTGACCGACCGCCCTGTCTTGACGCCCCTCACCTTCCTCCTGATGCGGGCGGTCAACCTCGCGGCCCGGGCCCTGTTACGACTCCGCGTATCGGGACAGGATCGCATCCCGCAGGAGGGGGCGTTCATCATCTGTCCCAACCACCAGAGCTATCTCGACGCGTTTCTGCTGGTAGGCGCCCTGCCCTACCGGGCGTTCAAGCGCCTGTTCTTCGTCGGGGCGAGTGAGTACTTTGCCACACCGTTCACCGCGAAACTCGCGGGGCTGATGAACGTGGTGCCGGTCGACCCGGACGCGAACCTGGTGCGGGCCATGCAGGCAGGCGGCTTCGGCCTCAGGCGCGACAGGATTCTCGTGCTCTTTCCGGAAGGTGAGCGCTCGCCCGACGGCGCGCCCAGGAAATTCAAGAAGGGCGCCGCCATCCTGTCGCACCAGTTGGGCGTGCCCATCCTGCCCGTGGCCATCGATGGGCTGCAGACCTTCTGGCCCCGCGGCAAGCCGCCCCAGTGGCGAAGGTTGCTGCCGTGGGCCGCGACGCGGTCGGCCATCGAGTTCGGAGAATCGATTCGCCCGGAATCGGGCGCCGGCACGGCGAGCGAGGACCGCTACGCCCACCTGACTGGCGTGCTGCGGCAGGCGGTCGTCAGGATGTGGGAGAAGTTGGCCAGCCACCAGCTGCGGTAGTGGGGTCAGACCCCAGAACACAACATTCTACAGTTCCCTGGATCCGGGTTCTTGGAGAATGTTGTGTTCTGGGGTCTGACCCCGCGACGCCTATTGTTCCCAGGGCAGTTCGGGCTTGCCGAAGTGCCCGTAGTTGGTCGTCTGGCGGTAGATCGGCCGGAGCAGATTCAGCTGGTTGATGATGGCGCGGGGCCGGAAGTCGAACGACTTGACCAGTTCGACGGCGGCTCTCTCGTCACCGGTGCCAAACGTATCCACCTTGACCGAGATGGGCTGCGCCATGCCGATTGCGTAGGCCACCTGGATCTCGGCACGCCTGGCGATTCCTTTCTTCACAATCTGGCGCGCCACGAAGCGGCAGAAGTAGGCGCCGGTCCGATCGACCTTGGAGGGGTCCTTGCCGCTGAACGCCCCGCCACCGTGACGCCCGACACCGCCGTACGTGTCTACGATGATCTTGCGGCCGGTCACGCCACAGTCAGCCGACGGACCGCCGTGCACGAAACTGCCCGTCGGATTGACCAGCACCTTGACGTCGCTGGTGAACCACTTGCCGAGCACGCGCGGCGCCAGATCCGACTTCACGTAGTCGAAGATGCCGGCCTGCTCGATGGAAGGTGCGTGCTGGGTCGACACCAGGACGTGTGACACCCGGACAGGCGCGCCGTTCTCGTACACCACCGACACCTGCGACTTCGCGTCCGGGCGAAGCCAGGCGTACTTTCCCGCCTTGCGATCGTCGGCGAGGCCGCGCGTCAGCTTGTGCGCCAGAAAGATCGGCATGGGCATCAGCTCGGGCGTCTCGTCAGTCGCGTAGCCGTACATCATGCCCTGGTCGCCGGCCCCCTGCTCCCCTTCCTTGTTCCGGTCCGCCGTCACGCCCTGATCGATCTCGGACGACTGCTTGCTGATGGCGATAAACAGGGACACCGTGCCCGCGCTGAACGGTTCGGTGTCGTCGGTGTAGCCGATCTCGCTGATCGCCTTCCGCACCAGCTCCTCGTACGACACTTTGCCCCTGGAGGTGATCTCACCGCCCAGAATCACGAAGTTGCTCTTGCACATGACCTCCGCCGCCACGTGGCTATCAGGGTCCTGGCCGATGTACGCGTCGAGGATCGAATCAGCGATGTAGTCGCAGACCTTGTCGGGATGCCCTTCCGACACGGACTCGGACGACACGGTGTAAGGCAGATGCTGCATAAATCCTGGCTCCAGCAATCGGGGGACCGCCACGGGCGCCGTATCCCCTCAAAACACAAAAGGCTCGACGACAGAATGTCGCGAGCCCACCCGCGACTTAGACAGTTCGGGGTCAGCCACCTGGGCTGACCTCACGCGGCCCTCAAGTCGGGGAAATCGCCGCGCACCCGAAGCTACCACTATGACCGGCGGGAGCAAACCCTGTCAAGCGTGACTCATCCGGTATGATCGAGGCTCCTGGTGGTGTCACTCTGCGAGATGGCGCGATCACGGCAGCGGGACGGCCGGATCGACGATCGCAGCGTCATGGGGGTGGAGCGGGTATGCGAACGCTGAACGGAAAACTCGTCCTCGTGACCGGCGCGGCATCGGGCATTGGCCGCTGCCTGGGCCATCGCTTCGCCGCCGCCGGGGCTCGTGTCGCGATTGCGGACCTGGACGTGCCTGGAGCTCATCGGGTTGCCGCCGACATCGTCTCGAACGGCGGTCAGGCCTGCGCGTTTGCGCTGGACGTCACCAGTGCCGACAGCACTCGCGCGCTTCGGGGACGTCTGCTCGACCAGATGGGACCGCTCGACGTGCTCGTCAACAACGCGGGGATTGTGCATGGCGGAGCGTTTCTCGATGTGCCCCTCGATCGCCATCTCGAGACATTTCGCGTCAATGTCGAAGGCCTGGTCAGCCTTACCTACGTGTTGCTGCCAGATCTGCTGACCCGTCCCGAAGCGCACCTGGTCACGATCGCGAGCGCATCGAGTTTCATGGGACTGCCGTTCGGGTCAAGCTACGGGGCGAGCAAGTGGGCGGCTCTCGGCTTCACCGAGTCGCTGCGTCTCGAACTGCACCAGCTTGGCCATGCGCACGTCGGTCTGACGGCTGTCTGTCCGAGCTATGTGGGAACCGGGATGTTCAGCGGTGTCACGCCGCCGCGGCTGACGCGCATCCTCACGCCGGAGCGCGTGGCAGACCTGACGGTGAGAGCGGTGCTTGCCAACAAGGCCTATGTGCTGACGCCCTGGCTGGTCAAACTCACGCCGTTTCTGCACGGCATCCTTCCTCGGCCCGTGTTCGAGGCGGTCGCAGCCGCGTTTGGCGTCAACACGAGCATGGCCTCGTGGCGCGGACGGGCGAAACGGGATCGGACCTGACTTCCCTTCCGGCCGCCGGCTTGCTATCCGGCAAGCAAATGGGGTCCGGGGGCAATGGGGTCAGACCTCATTTCTTGCAGCAGTTGGGGTCTGACGCCACCTGCTGAACTGGCGCTCAGTCCCGATCCAACGCGGCTGGGGACGCGGGCACGACCTCGGCATCGAGCGCGGCCGGCTCTCCGCCCGAGCCGGCCAGTTCCGCCGCCTGCAGCCGGCGCGGCACATGGTCGACCGGCTCCAACACACCGAGTTCTTTCGCCGAACTCACGCCCAGGTCCCGCAGCTTGCGCGCCGGCGCGAGAATGCGCCCCTCGATCGATCCGACCGTCGCGTTGTACGACTGGATGGTGCCCTCGAGTTTCTTCCGCAGGTCCACCAGGTGGTCGGCCATCGTGCAGATGCGCTCGTAGAGGTCGCGGCCGAGCGAACTGATCTCGCGCGCGTTGTCGGCCAGTTGCTCCTGCTTCCAGCCGTGCGCGACGGTTCGCAGCAGCGCCAACAGCGTCAACGGGCTCGCCGCGATCACATTGCGTTCGGCCCCGAATTCGATCAGAGAGGGATCGACCTGCAGCGCGGAGCCGAACAGCGCTTCGCCCGGCAGGAACATCACGACGAACTCCGGCGCGCTTTGGAACTGCTGCCAGTAGGCCTTGCTCGACAGCTGGTCGATGTGCGTCCGCACCTGTGACGCGTGCTGCTTGAGCCGGGCCTCGCGCTCGGCCTCATCGCCGACGTCGATCGCGTCGAGGTACGCCGAAAGCGGCGCTTTCGCGTCGACGACGACGGACTTGCCGCCGGGGAGATGGATGATGAGATCGGGCCGGTGCACGCCCGTCTCGTTCCGCACCGACACCTGTTCGTCGAAATCGCATTTCGCGACCATGCCGGCCATCTCGACCACGCGTCGAAGCTGGACTTCGCCCCAGCGTCCGCGCCCGTGCGGCGTGCGCAGGGCACGGACCAGCATCGTGGTTTCCCGGTCCAGGCTCGTCAACTGCTCCGCCAGGCGCCCGTAGTCCTCGCGACGCGAATTCTCGACCTGTCCCAGCGTCGCCGCCACCTGCCCAAGGGATACCTTCATGGGCTGCAGCAGTTCGTTGATGCTCTGGCGTCGCGCATCCAGATCCATGCGGGCCTGGCCCTGGAGGTCTTCGAGCTTCTTGGCCGCCAGCGTCAGGAATCGCTCCGAACTGGTGTTGAGGATTTCGCTCGACAGTCCCTTGAACGCCTGTTGCAGTCGCTCTTCGGCATCCTGGTAGACCTTGACCTTGTCGTCGTGCGACGCCCGTTCGGCGGCGAGCGTCGCCTCAACGCGGGCCTTCTGCTCCGCCAGCTGCGAGACCGAATGCCCGAGGCGTGCCTCTGCCTGCGCGACGGCGAGCGCCCCGGCCTGGCGGGCACTCAAGCCAGCCAGGTACCACCCCGCACCGAATGCGAGGCCCAGCCCGGCGCCCAACGCCAGCGCGACTTGAAGGAAGATATCCATACCGGTTGATGATGGACCGCGATCCCCTCGCGGTCAAGCACGCTCTGAGTGTTGCGCCCGCTCCCCCCGTGGGATAAGGTAGCGCCACGATCGGTACGAACCCGGGAGGAAATGATGAGCGACCATCCAGCCAATGACATCGACCGCCGCGGCTTTCTGATTGCCGGCACGGCCGGCGCCGCCGCCGCGTTGGCCACGCTTCGCGCCCAGGCGGCCGAGCCGCAGATGAGGGACCCTGGCTCGTGGACCGAGTTCCGCGTGCCGAAGATCGACCCGGTCCGGATCGGCTATGTCGGCGTCGGGGGCATGGGCTCCAGCCACGTCAGGAACCTGCTGCGCATCCCGGGCGTCGAGCTGCGGGCCATCTGCGACATCGTTCCAGAGAAGGTGGAGCGCATCCAGAAACAGGTGGTCGCAGCCGGACAGCCGATGCCTGACGGCTACTCAAAAGGCCCGCTCGATTTCAAACGGCTGTGCGATCGCTCCGACCTCGATCTCGTGTACAACGCGACGCCGTGGGAGTGGCACGTGCCCATCTGCCTGGCCGCGATGGAGTCGGGCAAGCATGCGGCCACGGAAGTACCCGCCGCGACGACACTCGAGGAGTGCTGGCAGCTGGTCGAGACCGCCGAGCGCACGAAGAAGCACTGCATCATGATGGAGAACTGCTGCTACGACCGGCCCGAGATGTTGTGCCTGAACCTGGCGAAGAAAGGCCTGCTCGGCGAGATTCTCCACGCCGAGGCCGGGTATTGCCACGACCTGCGCGCCATCAAATTCAGCAACGAAGGCGAAGGACTCTGGCGGCTGGCCCATTCAATCGCGCGGAATGCGAATCTCTATCCAACCCACGGCCTCGGACCGGTGGCCCAGTGTCTGGATATCAACCGCGGCGACAGGTTCAGCTACCTGGTCTCGGTCAGCAGCCCGTCGCGGGGACTCTCCCTGTTTGCGGCGAAGAAGTTCGGCGCAGCAGATCCCCGCGCTACACAGAAGTACAAACTGGGCGATGTCAACGTGAGCCTGATCCAGACCGCGCTCGGCAAGGTGATTACGCTCTATCACGACACCAACCTGCCCCGCCCGTACAGCCGCATTCACCATGTTCAAGGCACGCAGGGCCTGTTCGAGAAATATCCGGACCGGGTCTACATCGAGGGCCGCAGCCCGAACGACAGCTGGCAGGAACCGAGCGCCTACCAGGAGTTCGACCACCCGCTGTGGAAGACCGAGGGCGAACGGGCCAAGAACGCCGGGCATGGCGGGATGGACTACCTCGAGGACTTCCGGCTCATCCGGGCGCTCCAGAACGGGCAACCACTGGACATGGACGTGTACGATGCGGCCTCGATCAGCGCCGTGACGCCGCTCAGTGAGCAGTCGCTCGCCGCGCACGGTCAACCGATCGCGTTTCCCGATTTCTTGAAGGGCCGGTGGCAGACGCCCCGCCCGCTGCACGTCATGGAGCTGTAGGCCGGCTTGAGGAGCGTCGGGAAGGCACGAGATGGTACGCAGATCCTACGGAGCCTGCGAGAACATGACAGTTTGCGCGACGCGCTTCCCGCCGGACTCGACGAACCGGACCTTCACCTTGCGTCCGACCTGCGCCATGATGTCGCTCTCTGGCAGCACCCGCGCCCCGAGATGCACGGAAGCCTTGCCGGCGAGGACGAATGTCTGGAGGTCTTTGTCGACCTTGACAGCCAACACACGGGTCTTGGCGTCGTATCCGGAGAGCGTGCCGACGACGGCATTCTCCACCGATGCCTGGGCCCTGGCGACGTGGCCGGCCGGCTGGGCCACTGCCGCCAGCAACGCCGTAACCGCCACACTCCGGATGATGACGCGAGACATGGGCACGCTGATGAACCTCGCCGTACCCCGAATCACTAACAAGACGTGTGCCACCCGGTTGCCGACGCGACCGAACACGCTAACCGCCGAATGGTCAATCTGTTAGCTGGAATGTGACACCATCGTGTCAGGCGCCGACTTGATGCACGATCGCCCCAGTGTGGCAACTATCCCCTGGCTGCGCTCGCTACGGGTGCGGATGGCCGTCTTCGTGGCGGTGGCAGTCGCTGGCGTCATCAGCGTCACCACGTACTTTGAGCTCCGCCAGTTTGAGCGTGCCCTCGAGGACGAACTCCGAGACGCCGGCCGACTGACGGCCATGGCCGTCGCCGACGACCTCGAGTTGCGCGAAGGCCCGCTGCGGCCAGACGATCTGGCCCGTCACCTCCACGAATTCGTCGACGCGACGCCAGAGATTCACAGCGTGTCGGTCGTGATCATCACTCCAATCGGCCCGTCGATCTTCGCGAGCACCGCTGCGACGACCGACGACGATACCATCGCGGTCTCCCGGCTGGCGGTCGAACGCCGGGACCTGGTCTGGGGATCACAGACGGGCGCCATCCGCTGCCTGGCCGTACCGTTGACGCGTGAGGGCCGCCTGTTCGGATCGGTCGCGGTGTCGGTGTCGTTCGGATCGCTGGACCGGCTGCGTACCACCGGGCGCACGCTGGCCTTCTGGGCCACGCTGGTGGCATGGTCGATTCTCTTCATCCTCATGGAACTGCTCGCCCGGTCGCACATCCTCCGGCCGCTCAACAGGATTCGTGAGACGATGCGCGACGCCGGGGAGGGCCGGATGTCGGCCAGGGTTCCCCTCGATCGACAGGACGAGTTTGGTGCGATCGCCGCCGGCCTCAACCACATGCTGGTCCAGATCGAGACCCTGCATGGATCGCTGCAGCGCCGCGTCAGCGATGCGACCAATGAGTTGATCGCGCGAAACCGTGAACTGGTGGACATGTACCAGCAGATGTTCCGGCTGCGCGAACAACTCGGCCGCACCCAGCAGCTGGCGGCCGTCGGCGAAACCGCGTCGGTGGTGGCCCATCAGGTCGGGACGCCGCTGAACCTGATCTCGGGTCACATCCAGGTGCTGATCGAGGAGCAGGGGCCGGACTCGCCGGTCACCCGACGCCTGCAGATTGCCGAAGAGCAGATCCGCAAGGTCACCTCAACCGTCAGGGGGTTGCTGGCCCGATCGCGCCACCCCATCGAGCGCGAGATGGTCGACCTGACCGTCTTGATCCGCCGGATGTGCACCCTGTTTCAGCCCGCGATCGAGGCAGCTGGCGTCGCACTCGCGCTCGACTGCGACGTGGTGCCCGGCGTCCAGGCCGATGCGCTCCAGTTGGAACTGGCCTTGCTCAATCTCATCAGCAACGCCCTCGACGCCATGCCGTCAGGGGGCCAACTGGCCGTGTCCGTCCACGCCGGGCCGGATACGGTGGCGATCGAGATCGGCGACACGGGGAGCGGGATCAGGCCGGAACTGATCGACCACGTGTTCGACGCCTGGGTAACGACCAAAGCCGAGGGACGGGGCACCGGCCTTGGCCTCAGCATCGCGCGCAGCGTTGTCACTGAACATGGCGGGAGCATCCGAGTACGCAGCACACCCGGTGCCGGCTCGGTCTTTACGGTTGAACTGCCGGTCAGCGGACGGGCCGCCCAATAGCGAGCAAGACATGCCACAGCTTCTCATCGTGGACGATGACCGGGACACCTGCCAGTTCATTGCCGAACTGCTGTCGGCGCCTGGCCGTGATCTGGTCTGCGAATCCGACCCGCGCGCGGCACTCGAACGCGCGATCCGGGAGCCGTTTGACGCCGTGATTTCCGACATCAATCTGAATGCGGCCCAGTCTGGACTCGACATCCTGAGGGCGGCCAAGAGCGCCAATTCCCGGTGTCAGGTGGTGCTCATCAGCGGGTTTGGCACGCTCGAGACCGCGATCGAGGCCGTGCGGGCAGGCGCGTTCGACTACATCAGCAAGCCGTTCAACATCGCGCAGGTCAAATCGGTCGTCGAACGGGCTCTCGCGCAGGCGGCCTCGCCCGACGAACGCCCGCGCGACGCGCGTGAGGCCCCCACGGGCCTCATCGGCCGCTCGGCCGGGATGCTCGACGTCTACAAGCAGATTGCGCAGGCCGCCGACGCGGCGGCGCCGGTCCTGATCATTGGCGAGAGCGGAACGGGCAAGGAGCTGGTGGCCAAGGCCATTCACGGCCACGGCCGGCGGGCGGCCGGGCCTTTCGTGGCGGTCAACTGCGGCGCCATCGCCGAGACGCTCCTCGAGTCGGAACTGTTCGGGCACATGCGCGGGTCGTTTACCGGCGCCGTCGCCGATGCGAAGGGCCTGCTCGAACAGGCCCACGGCGGCACCGTGTTTCTCGATGAGGTCGGCGAGACGTCGGCCGCGTTGCAGGTGAAGCTGCTGCGTGCGCTCGAGGAGGGCGAGATCCGGCCGGTGGGCGCCAACCGGGTCGTCAAGATCGATGTCCGCGTCGTCGCAGCCACCAACGTCGAACTCGAACAGGCCGTGGCCGCCGGACGGTTCAGGCAGGACCTGTACTACCGGCTGAGCGTCGTCGTGATCCGGGTTCCGCCGCTCCGCGACCGGCGAACGGACATTCCGCTGCACGTCGACGAATTCCTGCGCACCTCCTGTGCGCGCGCCGGCCGCGAACGGCGGCTCTCGACCGCGGCGCTCGAGATGTTCCTCAACTACCGATGGCCAGGAAACGTCCGCGAACTCGAGAACACGATCGAGCGCCTGGTGCTCTTCAGCCCGGGGACCGTGATCGAAGCGGGAGACCTGCCTTCGACCATGGGCGACAAGGCGGAGGGGATCGAGCAGCGACTGTTCGCCGACCTGCCAACCCTCGACGAAGTCGAACGCCGCTACCTGGTGCACGTCCTCGACAGCGTGAAGAGCAACCGGACGCGCGCCGCGGAAGTGATGGGCATCGATCGCCGGACCCTCTACCGGATGGCCGAACGGTTCGGCATTGACCTCAAGGACGAACCCGGGCGATTGTAGAGCAGCGACGTTTCGCCTCAAACCGCCGGGTGCTCTCGCTGGCATTCCGCGCACGCAGAGGCACTTCCGGCCCGTCAGTCCGGCAAGCGCCGGAATCCAGGACTGGATGCAGGATTCCGCCGTGGTGGCGAATACCTGCGTCATTCCGTAAGATGACGAGCGGAGAAGACGTTGGACAGGTGATGCAATTGCCGGGTGTCTGAAAGTCGGGAGCCGCCGTGGAATTCAAGGACTACTACGCCACGCTCGGGGTCACCAAGTCGTCGACCGACAAGGAGATCAAGCAGGCGTACCGCAAGCTGGCCCGCAAGGTCCATCCGGATGTCAACCCCGGAGACAAAGCCTCCGAGACGCGGTTCAAGCAGGTAAACGAGGCGTACGAGGTGCTCGGCGATCCGGACAAGCGGCGCAAGTACGACGAACTCGGCGCCAACTGGCGCATGTACGAACAGGCCGAACAGCAGGGAGGCCCGTCACCATTTGGCGGCGCCGGGGGGGGATTTGGCAGAGGCGGCGGCCGGGGCGGCGCGCGCATCATGACCGAGGAGGAGATGCGGCAGGCGTTCGGAGAAGCCGACCCCTTCTCGGACTTCTTCCACGCGTTCTTTGGCGGCAGGCCCGAGGCCGCTTCCTCGTCACCGCGGCCGGGCCGCGCCGGCAAGCCGCGTCGGGGACGCGACGTCGAGCAGGATCTCGACCTGACGCTCGAGCAGGCCTGCCACGGCGTGACCCGTCGTCTCACGATCAAGGACGACGGTCACGCTCGCACGGTCGATGTGCGCATCCCGGCGGGTGTCGGCGATGGCTCTCGCGTCAGGGTCGCCGGGGAGGGCGAAAACGGTGCCGGCTCGGCGGCCTCAGGCGATCTGTTCCTGCGAGTCCACGTTCAGCCGCATACCAGGTTTGAACGGAAGGGACGCGACCTTCACACCACGATTCATGTGGGGGTAACCACGGCCGTGCTTGGGGGCGAAGCCGAGGTCGTCTCGCTCGACGGACACGCGCTCCGGCTGAAGATCCCACCCTCCACTCAGAACGGACAGGTGTTCAGGCTGAAAGGTCACGGCATGCCGGCCGTCGGGAAGCCCGATGACCGCGGTGACGTGTACGCCACCGTCGTCATCAGGCTTCCCCGCGTGCTGACGCCCGAGCAGCACGCGCTCTACGAGCAGCTGGCCCGGCTGGAAGACAGCCCGACGGCGGCGTCGGCTGACGAGACATAGATGATGTTGAATCGATTCACCGAAAAGGCACAGGAAGCCCTTCTGGGCGCGCAGCAGGCGGCCGAGCGGGCGAATCATCCCCAGGTTGAACCCGAACACCTGTTGACGTCACTGGTCGAGCAGGCGGATGGCGTCGTGCCGGATGTGCTGCGTCAGATCGGCGCCGATCCGCGACAGGTGGCCGCCACACTCCATGCCGCGCTCGGTCGCCTGCCCCAGGCGCACGGCGGCGCGACCCGCGGCGTCTCGCCCAGACTTCAGAGCGTGCTCACGGCCGCTCAGCGCGAAGCCGGGCAGATGAAGGACGAGTACGTCAGCACCGAGCACATGCTGCTCGCAGTGGCCGGCGAGGCCGGACGGACCGACGCGGGCAAGGTACTGCACGCGCTTGGCGCGTCGCGCGAACGGATCCTGGAAGTCCTCCAGACGATCCGCGGGTCGCAGCGTGTCACCGACCAGAACCCGGAAGGCAAGTACCAGGCGCTGCAGCGCTATGGGCGGGATCTCACGGAGTTGGCGCGGGCGGGCAAACTCGATCCCGTCATTGGCCGAGACGACGAAGTGCGCCGCGTGATCCAGGTGCTCTCGCGCCGTACGAAGAACAATCCCGTGCTCATCGGCGAGCCCGGAGTGGGCAAGACCGCGATTGTCGAGGGGCTGGCGCAGCGCATCATCCGCGGCGACGTGCCGGAGGGCCTCAAGAACAAGCGCATCGTCGGCCTGGACATGGGTGCGCTGGTCGCGGGGGCGAAGTACCGGGGCGAATTCGAAGAACGGCTGAAGGCCGTGCTCAAGGAGATCGCCGACTCCGAGGGCCAGGTCGTGTTGTTTATCGACGAACTTCATACCGTCGTCGGAGCGGGAGCAGCCGCTGGTTCCATCGACGCCTCAAACATGCTCAAGCCGATGCTGGCCCGGGGCGAGCTGCACACGATCGGCGCCACGACGCTCGATGAATACCGGAAGTACATCGAAAAGGACGCGGCGTTCGAACGCCGCTTCCAGCCCGTCATGGTCGACGAACCGAGCGTCGAAGACACCATCAGCATCCTGCGCGGCCTTCGCGAACGGTACGAGATTCACCATGGCGTCCGGCTCAAGGATACCGCCCTGGTGGCGGCCGCCGTCCTGTCGCACCGCTACATCGCCGATCGCTTCCTGCCCGACAAAGCCATCGATCTGGTCGACGAGGCGGCGTCGAAGCTGCGCACCGAGATCGACTCGATGCCGGCCGAACTCGACGAAGTCGAGCGGCGCATCATGCAGCTGGAAATCGAAGCGCAGGCGCTGCGGAAGGAGACCGACGCGCCCTCGGTCGACCGCTTGTCGAAGCTCGAACGTGAGCTGGCCGATCTGAAAGAGTCGCGCGACCGGCTCCGGACGCATTGGGCGCAGGAGAAGGACGCCATCCAGGCTGCGCGCTCGCACAAACAGGAACTCGAACGTCTCCGTCACGAAATCGAGGCCGCTCAGCGATCCGGAGACTACGCCACCGCGTCGGAACTCCAATATGGCCGCGTGCCGGAGGCCGAACGGCTGATCCGGCAGGCCGAAGAGCGGCTGGCAGACCTGCAGCGCGACGCGCGGATGCTCAAGGAAGAGGTCGACGAGGAAGACATCGCCGAAGTGGTTGGCAAGTGGACGGGCATCCCGGTCAGCCGCCTGATGGAAGGCGAGGTCGAGAAGCTCATCAGGATGGAAGAGCGCCTGCACCGGCGGGTCGTGGGACAGGACGAGGCGATCACGGCGGTCTCCAATGCCATTCGACGCGCACGCGCGGGTCTGCAGGATCCGCGTCGGCCGCTCGGCAGCTTCCTGTTTCTCGGCCCCACAGGCGTCGGCAAGACCGAGCTGGCTCGCGCGCTGGCGGAGTTCCTGTTCGACGACGAGCAGGCCATGATCCGGATCGACATGTCGGAGTACCAGGAGAAGCACACCGTGTCGCGGATGCTCGGTGCGCCTCCCGGATACGTCGGCTACGAGGAAGCCGGCCAGCTGACCGAGGCGGTTCGCCGGCGTCCGTATGCGGTCGTGCTGCTCGACGAGGTCGAGAAGGCGCACGCCGAGGTGCTCAACGTCCTGCTGCAGTTGCTCGACGATGGGCGTCTCACCGACGGCAAGGGCCGCACCGTGGACTTCAAGAACTGCGTCGTCATCATGACCTCGAACATCGGGAGCCAGTTCATCGCGGAGAGGCCGGGGGGAACCGACGACGATCTTGAGGAGGGCACGCGCCGGCAGGTGATGGATGCGCTCCGCGGGCACTTCAGGCCGGAGTTTCTGAACCGGGTGGACGAGATCGTCTTCTTCCACGGACTCAGCCGGGCCCACCTGATACAGATCGTCGACATCCTGCTGCGCGGCCTCGTGCAGCGGCTCGAGCGCCGGAAGATTCGATTGGAACTGACCGACAAAGCGCGGCACCTGCTCGTCGAGGAAGGTTTCGAACCGTCCTACGGCGCGCGCCCGCTCAAGCGGACCATCCAGAGAAAGCTGCTCGATCCGCTCGCGCTCCAGATCCTCGAGGGACGATTTGGCGACGGCGAGACGATCCGGGTCGAAGCGGCCGGCGACGACCTGGCGTTTTCCCCTTCCACGCCGTGATCTGCGGAGTGACGCCTGGTTGACGGGTTCTTCCCTGCCGAGTAGGATTAACAAATACCCTGCGCAGTCCTGTGCCCCCGATTTCCGGGCCCCCTGATCCAGTCACGATGGAGGAACCATGTGCTATACGCGTATATTCCTGATGTTGCTCTGCGTCGCGGTCATCCCTGCGTTCGCGTTCGGTCAGCAGACCGGCGGGATCGTCGGCAAGGTGATCGGCACTGACAACCTGGTCATTCCCGGGGTGACCGTCGAGGCCCGTTCCAACGTGCTGCCCGGCCCCCGGGTCACCGTGACCGGCGGCGCGGGCGAGTACCGCCTCCCGGCCCTTCCCCCGGGCGAATACGCGGTCACGTTTGAGCTGTCCGGGATGACGAAGGCCACCAAACAGGTGCAGGTCCAGCTCGCGCAGGACGCGACCGTCAACGTCACGATGAGTGTTGGCGGCGTGACGGAAAGCGTCACCGTCACGGCCGAAACGCCCCTCATGGAAAAGGCCTCCACGGCGATCAAGAGCGGCGTGTCGGCGCAGACAATCCGATCTCTTCCGACGGGTCAGGAGTACCGCGATCTCATCAAGCTCATCCCCGGCGTGCAGGTGACGCAGGACGGGACACGAGGGCCTAGCGCGGGGGGCAGTGGCCAGGACAACGTCTATAAGTTCGACGGCGTCAACGTGACGCTGCCGCTGTTCGGCACGCTGTCGGCGGAGCCCGCGTCGTACGACATCGCCGAGGTCACCACGATCAAGGGCGGCGCCAAGGCCGTGGATTTCGAGCGCTCGGGCGGATTCTCGGTTGACTCGGTCAGCAAGTCGGGATCCAGCCGGTACGCCGGGCAAGTCAGTTATCAGTTCCAGACCGCCGGAATGGCTGCGAAGGTGCAGAGCGGCAGTGCCTCAAAGTACAGCCAGGGTCTCAGTTGGTTGACGGCGAACGTCGGCGGACCGGTGATTCCGAACCGCGCGTTCTTCTACGCGTCCTACTACCGTCCGGAGCGGAATCGCGCGAACCGGGCGAACCTGTACGGCGAGTTGCCCGACTACAACAGCACGCGCAATGAGGGTTTCGGGAAGATGACGCTCACCCCGACGGGCACCATCCTCGTCAACGCCAGCTACCGGTACTCGCACCGCCTCGATAAGAGCGACCTGTTCGGGCAGGCCTCCGCGGCGACGACGGGGACCGGCTATGAATCGTGGCAGCGGATTGGAACGGCCGATGGCTCATGGGTCATCAACTCGCAGAGTTTCGCGTCGTTCAAGTTCACCCACTACGAGAATCCAAATCAGGGCCGGCCGGACAACGTGTCGAACGCGGTGGTCAACACGACGCTCGGCACGAAGATCGACGTCAACAGCCTCGACACGCTCGGCCTCCTGTCGGTGCCGGCGCCGATCAGCGGACAGGACACGTACAACGCCTTCGTCCAGCCGCTCATCGATCGGTACGGCTACGTCTCCCCGACCACCGGCCTCAAGACCGGGAGCGGCCTGGTCGGGTACGGCACGTTGTTCGACAAGGACGACTTCTTTCGCACCTCCTGGCAGATCGCCTACAACCTGAATCTGGGTTCGACGACGAGCCACGATATCCATCTGGGCTATCAGCGGTATACCGATTCCGAAGACCTGATTCGAAGCTCGAACGGCTGGGGCTCGATCACCGTCCCTGGCGGACGCAGCGCCAGCCTGGGCATCGGCGGCGTACCCGCGTACTACATCGCCGCCTTCCAGCAGCAGACGACAGGGGCGGTGCCGCCGATTCACTCGTCGTACTGGTCGCAGAGCATCGAGGTCAACGACACGATTCGTCACAAGAACTGGTCGTTTAATCTGGGTCTGCTTGCCAGCAACGATCGGCTGTACGGCCAGGACCTGAAGGAAGATTCCACGACCGTGTCGGGGTACGTCAAGTCGCCGGGCACGGTCTACCAGATGTACGAGCTCCCGTTCAAGAAGATGCTCCAGCCACGCCTCGGCGCCACCTGGGCCTACAACGGGAAGGACACGATTTACGCCAGCTATGCGACCTACGTCCCGGCGGCCAGCTCTCTGCCGCGCGCCGCGTCGTGGGCCCGCAACCTGGCCACCACGATCAATGCGTATTTCGACCAGACGGGCGTTCTGTATGGCGTCGCGCCGGTCGCGGGCTCGACAGGCAAGCTGTTCGTCGCAGGGATGACGCCAAAGACAGTCCAGGAGTACCTGCTCGGCACCTCCAAGCAGATCAACCCGCGCTGGACCGCTCGGGCATATGCGCGCTACCGTTACGCCGACCACTTCTGGGAAGACACGCAGAACAACGCGCGGTTGGTGTTCGGCATGCCAGCCGGCTGGGGCCCGTCGGAGCTCTACATCCTCAACCTCACGGACAGGCTGACCCAGATTGGCGTTAGCTCGAGCAACTCAGCCTACGTCATCACCGAACTGGACAGGGCCTACACGAAGTACTACGAGGCGACTGTCGAATCGGAGTACCGCAGCACGAAGGTGTACATTCGCGGCTCGTACACGTGGAGCAAGTACTACGGCAACTTCGACCAGGACAACACCTCCTCGACTGACAACGACGCCAACCGCTTCATCGGCTCGTCGAATATCGGTGACGGCGCCGGGCGCCAGCTGTGGAACTTCAAGGAGGGGACGCTGCGGGGCGATCGCCCGCAGTCACTGAAGCTGTACGGGTACTACCAGCTCGGCTGGAACAGCACGATCGGCGCGTTCTTCCTCGCGCAGTCCGGCCAGCCCTGGGAGGCGACCAGCTACGAGCCGTACATCGCGCTGACCACCAGCACCAGCGACACGAACCGGTACGCGGAGAAGGCCGGGTCGAGGAGATCCGCCGCGTGGTACCAGCTCGACCTTAACTACACGCAGAATATTCCCCTGACGGGACACTACAAGTTCCAGGTCGTGGCCGATCTGTACAACGCCTTCAACACGCAGACCGGTTACAACTATGTCCAGAGCATGCACAGCACGTTCTTTGGGACGCCTGCTTCGTACCTGAGTCCGCGGCGCGTCCAGCTGTCGGCGCGGTTCCAGTTTTAGCAACGACAGACAGGCAGAAGCAGTTCGGGCCCGGGGGACTCGTTCCCCGGGCCCTTCTTGTTGAGGCCGGTCCTGGCAGCGTGACACGCTCAGGATGATGGGGTGCGGGCGGTTCACCCCTGGGATCGCCGGGCTCCAGCCCGGCACGCGGTCCTGGCAGCGTGACACGCTCAGGTTCACATGAGCCGAGCCCCGGCCTCCACCACAACCCCAGACGAGGTCCTGCCTATCGCGCGCCCTGGAACAGCCGTTCGCGGGCGATGAGGGCGCGCGTCGTCTGGTCCGCGTAGCGGCGGGCCCGGTCGATCCGAGCGGCCCGATCGGGCTCGTTCAGCAGCACGCTGACCTGGGCCCGCTTGAACAGGGCCATCGGGAATTCGGGATGTGAGGCAGTCACACGGTCCAGTGCACTGCGCGCGTCCTCATAGCGCCGGGCCGCCAGGTAGAGCACACCCAGTTCAAGGTCGTGCGCGAAGAGACTCCCCTGCCCGGCCCGCGCCTTTTCGAACGCGTCGATGGCGAGGGCGGTCTGTTCGGTACCCATCGCCAGTTGGCCCAACTGCGCGAGTTCATCGCCGGACGGCTTGCGCATCGCGTAGATCTGCTGCCGGAGCCCAACGGCCTCTGCGATGCGCCCCTGCCGCTCCCGAATCACCGCCAGCGCCTCAAGCGCCGGAAGCCTATCTGGCGTCGCTGCGACGATCTGTTCGAGGAGCGGCTCGGCGCGCGCCCAGTCTCTGCTGCGCGCGTAGTGCAAGGCCAGGTACAAGCGCACATCGGGTGAGCGCGGAGCCAGCTCGCCAGCCTTCCGGAAGATCTCTTCGGCTCGCCCGTCGTGCCCCAATGACGAATGGGCAATCGCCAGACGCAGGCACGCGTCCAGGTTGTGGGAATCTTCAGCCAGGATCTTCTCGAGCAACGGAATGACCCGCGCGTATTGGCCGTTCACGAACAGCCCGGACGCCTTTTCCAGCAGGTCGAACATTCGCGTCATGTCGGCCGGGCGGGGCGCACCTTTTCGCACGATCGGGGCGGCCGTCGCGCTCACGTAGCCGAGGCTCGCGAGTGACCGCCGCGCATCCTCGCTCAGAGTGTCCGGCGGCTTTGCCGACTCCGCCGAGGGCACTGGGTAGTCGCGGATGGCCACCTGGAGTTGCGGCGACTGCGTGGCGGTCGACGCCAGGTCGCGGGATTCCCTCGGGTCGGCCACCACGTCGTAGATCTCCATCCGCCCAGCCAGGATGGATTTCTGCCGGCCCTCCACGGCCATCGTCTGGGGCTGCCACCCGTACTCGAGAAACGGCTTCATCGCCTCGCCGAGCACGATTTCTGACACGACGCCGCGCAAGCTGCCGGTGGCGTCAACGCCGGCCCAATCCAGGATCGTGTGATACACCCTGCGTGCGCTCACCGGGGTGTCGACCGTGTCGGCGGGCACGCCCGGTCCCACCAGCACCAGCGGCACGTGCATCGTCGACTGGTAAACGAGATTCCCGTGCAGCAACTCGCCGTGATCCCCCAGCCCCTCCCCGTGATCGCCCACGACCACGACCGCGACAGGTCCTTTCGCCAAACGTTCGAACGACTGCACCAACCGGCCGAACTGCGCATCCATCGACGCGACTTCGCCCAGGTACGGGTTTCTGGAGTACGTCGTGCGGTAGGGCTCCGGCGGGGTGTACGGGGCGTGTGGATCGAAGTAGTGCACCCACAGGAACAGCGGCTGCGTGGAAGGTTGACCGCCCAACAGCGCGAGTGCCGCGTCAGTCGTCGCGGCAGCCACCCGCTCTTCCCGCCCCGCGGGCAGATCGTCGTCGTACCGGTCGAAGCCCCTCGCGAGGCCGAAGCGCCGCGCCAGAATGAACGACGACACAAAGGCGGCCGTGCGGTACCCGGCCTTCCGAAGCTGCTCAGCCAGCAAAGGCTGGCCCGACGATACAGTGCGGCCGTTTTCGTGGACGGCGTGCCCGGCCGGGTAGAGCCCCGTCATCATCGACGCGTGCGACGGCAGCGTCTCGGGAGCCGTGGCGTAGGCCTGGCGGAATCGCCTGCCTCGCGCCGCCACGGCATTGAACGCCGGCGTCGCTATCCCCGCCGCCTCGGGACCGATGGCGTCGGCGCGGGTCGTATCGAGTGTGACGAGGAGAATCGACGGCAGAACTCGCGCTGAGGGCGGACCGGCCTGCTGCGGCGTCTGGCTCGTCCCGCACGCGGCAGAGAGCAGCGCGGCCGCGACAATTGCGGAAAGGGGTGTGAAAAGGAGTCGGGTATTCACGCTCTCACCCGCTCTGGTTCGGGCCGGCATCACCCCATGCGTTGCATCGACGAGAGGAAATCGGCGTTCGTCTTGGTCTTGGCCATCTTGTCGAGCAGCAGTTCCATGGCCTCGACGGGCGACAGCGGGGTGAGTACCTTGCGCAGCACCCAGATCCGGTTCAGGTCGTCGCGCGGGATGAGCAACTCTTCCTTGCGCGTGCCGCTCTTCTGGATGTCGATGGCTGGAAACACGCGCTTGTCCACCAGCTTGCGGTCCAGGTGGATTTCCATGTTGCCCGTGCCCTTGAACTCTTCGAAGATCACATCGTCCATGCGCGAGCCGGTGTCGATGAGCGCGGTCGCGATGATCGTGAGCGACCCGCCTTCCTCGATGTTGCGAGCCGCCCCGAAGAACCGCTTGGGCTTCTGCAGCGCGTTCGAATCCAGACCGCCAGACAGCACCTTGCCCGACGGCGGGATCACGGTGTTGTACGCGCGCGCCAGGCGCGTGACCGAATCCAGCAGAATGAGCACGTCCTTCTTGTGCTCGACCAGCCGCTTGGCCTTCTCGATCACCATCTCGGCCACCTGCACGTGCCGCTGCGCAGGCTCGTCAAACGTCGACGAGATGACCTCGCCCTGCACCGATCGCTGCATGTCGGTCACCTCTTCCGGCCGCTCGTCAATCAGCAGGACGATGAGGTAGACCTCGGGATGATTCTGGGCCACCGACTGCGCGATGGCCTGCAGCAACATCGTCTTGCCCGTGCGAGGCGGCGCGACAATCAGGCCGCGCTGGCCCTTGCCGATCGGGATCATCAAGTCCATCACGCGCGCCGACAGATTCTCGGCGACCGTCTCGAGCCGCAACGCCTCCTGAGGATAGAGGGGCGTCAGATTCTCGAAGAAGAGTTTCTCCCGCGCCTGGTCCGGCGGCTCGAAGTTGACCGCCTCCACTTTGATGAGGGCGAAGTA
>Ga0315278_10001430_pt1 | contig 20885 bp, 10 predicted proteins | sample YL17G06_0_MG_FD_203880 | JGI IMG/M metagenome (GOLD analysis project Ga0315278, IMG submission 203880) | Sediment microbial communities from Yellowstone Lake, YNP, Wyoming, USA - YL17G06_0 | ecosystem: Environmental > Aquatic > Freshwater > Lake > Sediment | place: USA: Wyoming | collected... | reverse complement strand
AGTCTCTCAAGCTCCTCTAAAGGGATGTTTACCGCACCGTCGCCTGGTTTTCGCTCGAAATCAATTTTGGATATGACTTCGTGAGCTCTCGGGGTGTCGAGCATTCCGTAAGTCTTGAGCGTAGTGGCGACATGCTCGTGTCCAAGATTCTGGCTCACGGCCTTAAACTGCTCAGGTGTTGTGCAGAACTGGCTGGCAAGGTGCACCGCTGCGTAGCGGAAGGCATGGGGGTTATAGTATGGTAACCCGGCAGTTTGGGATCTCGATTTGATGATATCCCGTATGCTATTTCCTCCAGACCAAAAAACTGGCTCAACTCCATCAACGACAAAGGATAGGCCGCCTTCTGCCTGCCGTATGTGGGTTCGCGGGAACAGTGGATCAGTGGGGGACCATCCACGGATCTCGCGTAGGTAAGTGACCCAGTCAAGAACATGCCGGAGCAGCTTCCTACTGAAAGGGAAAAGCCGGGTGAAAATGGCTTTCCCGTTCTTTGTCTTGACTCCCAGTTTCGGATCCTGGCTTATGGTGAGCTGCCCCTCATCGAAGCATCCCAGTGACAGAGTGCATACTGCCGTGTATCTCATACCGCTCAACAACAGGAGAGATATTATTGCTCGATCTCGGCGCTCGATTTCGCCCTCTCCGGCTATCGACTCGGCGAGTCTTTCAACGTCGGATAAAGACGGAAACTTCCTTGGTCTCGGCGAAAGGGCTTCCCGCACCGATTTCTTGTCAAGCGATAGGTACGAAATGGCGTCAAGGTCGATCTTGGACTTGAACCCAGGCTGGGTAGCCAACCACTTGAAGAACGACTGAAGATGTCTCAAAAGGTGATACTTGGTCGTCGTAGAGATGGCTCTGGTGCGGTCAGGTCTCTTATCAAGCCACCTCTTGAATCCGACAGCCCTGCTTTCCGAGAAGGCACCGAGATCGGCATATCCAGAGAACTCCTCATACTTGCAGATAGCCCCTTCAATCGAGTCAATAGTACTACTGGAGAACCCAGCAGCCTCCTTAAGCCACCGAAAATAACGTCGCTTAACCTTCTCATTTCGTACGTTTGCTTTAATCATCATATCACGTCTCCAAGTCAGTGTTTCAGGGGGCCTCACTCAGACCCTACAATCCTTTGCACGCTTCTTGAAACAGCGTAGACAAACAGCCGCTAAGAACGCTGTGCCGAGTGCCGAAGCGGACGAGTCCGCACCCACATTTGTCACACTTGCCCCTGACAATAACCTGCTCGTCTGCTGCTCCCATGCACTTTCCGGTCCGTTCAAAGGTCAGAGTTCCCGGAGTAGGCTTCCGGGCTTTCTGACACCTGACGCAGAAGAACTCTCCGGGGGCCAGTTTGTGCCTGCAGGATTCCCTCCTGGCTGACAAGAAGGAATGAACCGTATCACCAAGAAAAAGAAGCGGTCGGTCGTTTTCGTCTATTGGGCTCATCCCAAGCTTATGCCAACTCTGGACGGTGCGAACATGCACTCCAAGCAGGGCGGCCAGTTCGCTCATAGAATAGCTGTGCCTCCGTCTCAGCCTGTTCAATCTCTTGGCGGCGCTCAATTGCCCTCCTCTGCGTTGGCTCGGCGTCGCCATCGGCGTAGGATTTCAAAGTAGTTGTGCAGATTGCGGCCGCTCTCGCGGTATTCGTCCGCGGAAACCAACTGACCCAGAAAAATGACAGATGCAACCCGGCAATCGTTCGGCTGGACAGGACCAAACTCTCCTGCTGGTTCGAACTTCGGATCAGCTGGAAGCCGACCAGAACCGCAGATGCCGTCTCTATAGTATGGCTCGTTCACAAGTGCAGTATGCACTCGCCGCGTGTACGCTATCGGGGGGTCCTACCGGACAATGACAAAAACTCCTGTGCAGCAAGGGGGGTAGTTATCGGGCAAATCACAGGAAAAGGGGGGAATTATCGGACACGGACTGCAAGAATGTGGGCAATCATTGCCGGTTGGTCAATCTGTTGCGCCCCGTTTCTCGGAGACTTTCAGTCGAACGAGGCCCCTTCCTGCACCTATTTCAATGAGTGCGCCGAACGCTGCGTTGTTGCGAAAAAGTCTCTTGAGCTTTCTCTCTTTCGAGTTTGGGAAGATTTCGTTGATTACCAAAGCATTGGAGACTTCTGGAGTGCCGTTCTCGAAAGCCTGGTGAAGCATCGAAATCACTTCGGCCTGCTTCGGCGACAAGACAAATGTCCGACCGTCTACAGCCACGACTGATCGGTAGTCCAGGCTGTGGCGGAACTCGCCAGGATTGCCCGCCATCTGTGTGTCCTCTTCGGATGTCTCGATGGCTGGTTGTGGTGTAGGGCGAGGAGCGACCTCCCACACCGCGTTCTGGGCCCCAACATCTGCCGGATCTGGCTCAATACCGAGTGTCTCGCACGCCTGCAACCAGTCATCAACGGCTGTTAGCTCGGTTGCCGGTCCTGTCGATATCCAATGGCTCTTCAGCCAAGAATCGTATGATTCATCAGGAGCCAATTGAGATATGCGGCTTATTTCCTCGTCACTCATTCCCCGCAGGCGGTTCAGCAGCCACTCGCCGACCTGGCCCGGACATCTGTTATGTAGCGTACTTAAGAAGTGATTTAGGTACATTGTGTTATCTGCTATGATGCGGACGCATTCAATTGGCCACGAATATCTACGAATGTACCAAGGAAAATACAAATCACCCCTACCACTGTGAACGGTACCGTCAATAAACTGCCGGGCGCGATGGTTTAGCGTGTGGTGGGCCACATCTCTGTCAATCTCAATCTTCATCTCCTTTAGTGATCCCCCACAGAAGCCAAGAAACCACTGTGCAGCCGGCCGTAGTTGTCGCAACATTCCATAGACATCACGGGCATCGTCATTGCAGTATTCTCCACTATCTGGAACTGACCAAAGAGTGCCACGCGGCATGGTCAAGAGGTCTCGGAATATCTTATTTGACATCACCTGCTCTCCCTTCCACCCCAACAAATTCAAGAGCCAGAGAAGATAGGTAGCGTCAATCCAAGGTAGAGCGTATTCAGGTTCACGTTGTCTAATGAATCTCACGTGATAGTCGAAGTAGAACTGCAGCAAAAGCCCGAGATTATAGTCCTCGTATTTGAAATCAACAACCCATACACGGAGACCGCTCACCGTTGGATCTTTGATCCATCTATCCGGAGAGGCTGTTATCAGTGGGGCGTAATCTACTTCCGTACACGGGATTCCGAGATGTTGTATCAGTCTTATTGTTCTTCTGTATCGAAGACTCTTGGCCCCCGTTAATTCAAGCGGCAATCCGAAACGAAACGCCTTAGCGATCCGGTTCGAAGTTACCGACGACAAGGAAAACGGAGAACTGAGCAAATACTTGTCGAAACAAGCCTGTAGTTCCTCTTGGCTGAGATCGCTGAGATTGGCCGCCATGACTCTGTAGGATAAGCCTCAATCCGCCATCGCGCAATCCAAACCGTGCACACTTACCGCCCACTTGTGCGCACCCGGCCTTTAGCCGCCTCGGCGGCCTAATTGCAGGGTCTTGGTCCATATCAGCCCGTCCTTGACAGAATTGGTCATCGTGCCGTATCTTGTCAGGGTTCACGGATTCAACCGGCATAACACCCCCCCCCCCGCCAGCGAGGGGAAGAGATTAGCAGTGATGGCCGACCACAACCCGTTATACGCCAAAGAAGAGACTGAGACGGGCTGGGATGTGCAGACACACTCTCAGCCACACCTACTTAATTTGCCAATTCTTAGGGGAATCGCATTGTGAGACTCGAGCAACTTCAACCGAAGGCCGCGGTACGCGGCATTGTGCCGGACGCGCTGGTGACTGTTGTCAACGTAGAGTGGTTTGGCTCGGAAGCCATTGAGCTCACGTACAAGACGCCCACAGGAAAGGTGGCCAGTGAGCTGCTTTACCGCCACGACGAACCGCGCCTTGAACTGGTTGAAAAGGGTCGGCCGTGGAGTTTTGACGGTGACGGTGCACTTTTTCGCCTTGTTTCAGAAGCGCAGCGTATTCGCCTTGCGCACCTGTTCGATCCGGTGCTGGCGGTTCATACTTCAATCGTCGATCCTCTTCCACATCAAATCACGGCCGTCTATGAATCCATGCTTCCTCGACAACCTCTACGCTTCCTGCTTGCCGACGATCCCGGTGCCGGCAAGACCATCATGGCGGGTCTGTTCATCAAGGAGTTGATCGCGCGCGGTGACTTGCAGCGTTGTATGGTTGTTTGCCCGGGGAATCTTGCCGAACAGTGGCAGGACGAACTGTATCGTCGTTTTCATCTGCCTTTCGAGATTCTGACCAACGATAAGCTCGAGGCCGCGCGTACTGGCAACTGGTTCATGGAGACCAACCTCGTCATCGCCCGCCTCGACAAACTCTCGCGCAACGAAGACGTGCAGTTGAAGCTTCAAGCTCCCGATTGCCGCTGGGATCTCGTGGTCTGCGACGAAGCCCACAAGATGTCGGCTTCGGTCTTCGGCGGGGAGACGAAGTACACAAAGCGTTACCGACTTGGTCAACTCTTGTCGACACTTACGCGCCACTTCCTCCTGATGACTGCGACTCCACACAATGGCAAGGAAGAGGATTTTCAGCTCTTCATGGCGCTGTTGGACGGGGATCGATTCGAGGGCCGTTTCCGCGACGGGGTTCACGTGGCCGATGTTTCGGACATGATGCGCCGAATGGTGAAGGAAAGCTTGCTCAAGTTTGACGGCACTCGGCTGTTTCCGGAACGCATTGCCTACACAGTGCCATACAAACTTTCTGAGGCTGAAGCCCAGCTCTACAAGGCAGTCACCAACTATGTGCGTGAGGAGTTCAACCGCGCTGACGCCCTCGAAAACAACAAGCGTGCCGGTACTATCGGTTTTGCGTTAACGATTCTGCAACGCCGGCTGGCATCTTCACCGGAAGCCATCTACCAGTCTTTGCGCCGGCGGCGTGAGCGCCTGGAGAGCAAGCTGCGTGAATTGGAAGTCTTACAACGCGGCAGCCTGGTCGCATCTATCCATGCAGTTGCCGACCCAGCTTTCGATGTTGAGGATTATGAAGATCTCGAGGACGCGCCGGACCACGAAGTTGAGGTCGCCGAACAGGAAATTCTGGATCAGGCCACGGCTGCGCGTACTATCGCTGAACTGAAGAACGAAATCGAGACTCTAAAGGGTCTCGAATCGCTCGCTCTCGGTGTACGTCGCAGTGGCAAAGACACTAAATGGATTGAGCTGGCCAGCCTGCTCGACTTGATATTTACCTCTGGCGGCACCGAAAAGAGCGCCACTGAGCCAGTTGTTACCGACGGCGACGGGAAGGCTCCTCTGCCCAAACCGTCTCCGCATCAGAAGCTCATTGTCTTTACTGAGCACCGTGACACGCTGAGCTACCTCGAAAATCGCGTGTCTACTCGGCTTGGCCGTAAGGAAGCTGTAGTCATCATCCATGGGGGGATGGGTCGGGAAGAGCGGATGAAGGCACAGGAATTGTTCAAGCATGATCCGGTGGTGCAGGTGCTGCTGGCAACGGACGCAGCTGGCTACGGTATCAATCTTCAGCGAGCGCATTTAATGGTAAACTACGATTTACCATGGAACCCGAATCGCATCGAACAGCGGTTTGGTCGTATCCACCGTATCGGCCAGACCGAAATCTGCCACTTATGGAACTTGGTGGCCGAAGAAACGCGCGAAGGCGATGTATATCGCCAGCTTCTCGAAAAGTTGGAAAAGGCCCGCCAGGCTTTGGGCGGACAAGTATTTGATGTTCTCGGTAAGTTACAATTTGAGGGCAAGCCGTTGCGTGACCTGCTGATTCAAGCCATCCGATACGGCGATAGACCCGAGGTCCGCGCTCAGCTCACGACCGTGCTCGAAAACGCCCTTGATCGTGACCAATTGCGGAATCTGATCGAAGAGCGGGCATTGGTCCACGACGCTATGGACACGACTCGCGTCCAGCATATCCGAGAGGACATGGAGCGCGCCGAAGCCCGCCGCCTCCAGCCGCATTACATCGAGTCGTTTTTTCACGAGGCATTCCGGCGCTTGGGCGGCACGTTCAAGCAGCGCGAGCCACGCCGTTACGAGGTGACTCACGTTCCGGGTCCAGTAAGGGACCGCGACCGTCTGATTGGCATAGGCGAACCAGTCTTGCAGCGATATGAGCGAATCGCTTTTGAGAAGACGCTTGTGGCGCCGCCGGGCGAACCGTTGGCTGCTTTTGTCTGCCCGGGCCATCCGCTGCTCGATTCGGTTATCGATCTTACCTTGGAGCGTCACCGCGACCTCCTGAAACGCGGCACCGTGCTGGTGGACGAGCGTGATCCCGGCACCCAGCCGCGTGTCCTTTTCTACCTCGAACATGCGATTCAGGATGCCGGTCTTACCCGCGTGGGCGACCGTCGAGTGATCTCAAAGCGGATGCTGTACATCGAAATCGACGTAGCCGGCACGATTCGCCATGTGCACTACGCGCCCTATCTCGACTACCGCCCCTTGCGCGAGGACGAACCCGCCATCGAGACTATCCTCAATCGCCCCGAGTGTGCCTGGATTACTCGTGAACTGGAGCAGCAGGCTCAGGGGTACGCGGTTGCGCAAGTCGTGCCGGAGCACCTGGCCGAGGTGCGGGATAGAAAGCTCAAGTTGATCGCCAAGACCGAATCGGCAGTGAAGGAACGCCTCACCAAGGAAATCACTTACTGGGACCATCGCGCCGAACAGATCAAGCACCAGGAGCAGGCCGGGAAGCCGAACATGCGGCTCAATTCGGACGAGGCCCGCAAACGCGCCGACAACTTGCAGGCTCGCCTTCAGAAAAGGCTGGCGGAACTGAAGCTCGAGGCCCAGATCTCGCCGCTACCGCCGGTAGTTCTCGGTGGCCTCTTGGTGGTTCCGATTGGCATGATTGCGGCCATGGCGGGGCGGCCTGTACCGGCGCACGCTACGCCCGCTGACACCCAGGCCAGTGCCGCGCGGGCACGCGCCATTGTGATGGAGGTCGAACGCAGCCTCGGGTTCGAGCCGACCGACCGCGAGTTCGATAAGCTTGGCTATGACATTGAGAGTCGTATTCTCGGAACTGGAAAGCTACGTTTCATCGAAGTCAAAGGTCGAATCTCGGGTGCGCCGACTATAACGGTGACCCGTAACGAAATCCTCTACTCACTTAACAAACCGGATGACTTCATTCTCGCCATAGTTGAATTTTGTGAGGACGGCACGCATCGGGTTCATTACGCAAGGCAGCCCTTCAAGCGGGAGCCGGACTTTGGAGTGACAAGCGTGAACTACGACTTTACAGAGTTGCTTGCGAGAGCTGAGGTGCCTGAGTGAATCCATTACTTCGAGTCTTCGTCAGTTCTGTGCAAAAGGAGCTTGAGGACGAACGCATCATCGTCCAAAACCTTCTACAGACCGATTCATTTCTCTCTGCTAACGCTACGCCGGTGCTCTACGAGTTTGAGCCCGCCTCGCCGGAAAAGACTCTGGATGGCTGCCTCAAAGCTCTTGGAACCTGTCAAGTCTATGTACTGATTGTTGCTGTTGAGTATGGTACTTGCGTCGGCGATTTGTCGATCACGCACACCGAATACCGCAAAGCTAAGGAATCGAGTCTGCCCATCCTGACGTATATTAAGGGAGAACGCAACACGAAGCGCGAGGAGAAAACCGTCGCCTTTCTCAAGGAAGTGGATGCCGACGGATTCAAATACAAGCGCTTCGGAAATGTTGTCGAGTTGCAGAGAGAAGTTCGTGCTTCTTTGGTCAAGCTCTTCAAAGAGCAGTTTGGGATAGCTCCTTCGACCGACGAAAATGAGATAGCTGAGCAGACCATCGAGGCAACGTCTCCATTCGAATCGCGACTGATAGCGCGGCTTTCCTGGGAACAACTCGACCAACAAGTAGCCCGCCAGATGATTGCCACGGCTGAATCAAGCCAGCCCGAGAAGATCACTAAGACTCATCTGCTTTCCGGGGCAACTCTCAGAGGTCTGCTGTGGCACGATGTTACGTCGGGGGTACACTACGCTACGGCTGCAGGCACTGTGATGCTTGCCAAAGACCCTTCGGTCGTGTTTCCGCAATGCCGCATTTTGGCTGACGCATACCGAGGTGCCGAACTGGACGGCGACCCCTTAGACCACGAAGATATTTGTGGCCCCATGCCGCTGGCCATCGATCGCGCCATTGCGTTTATCGATCGCAATACGCGTCATCCAATGAAGGTAGTCGGACTTAATCGGGTGCGCTTAGACGAATACCCCATCGAGGCACTACGAGAAGCCTTGGTCAATGCTGTGGCACACCGCCGATATGAGGATGCTGGGCGCAAGATCATGCTGGAGGTTTTCTCAGATCGAGTGGTGGTTTCCAGTCCTGGCCTGCCACCGGCGCCGATCACACTCGCCATACTTCGCAAGGGCAAGTATAAGCCTTGCTCGCGTAATCCAGTATTGGCACAGTGTCTTTCGTTTTTCCACCGCATTGAGGAGAGGGGTAGCGGTTTTCGCAGGATGCGCGAACAGATGATCGACCACGGCTTGGATCAGCCCGTTCTGGGGACTGACACCGGCTATTTCCAGGTCAGTTTCTTTGGACCAGGGGATAACTTGGACCGGATTCCAGTGCCCGAAAGCCAGCTACGCGTCACTCCGTCTATCGAGGCGCAACTCAACGAACGACAAAGGAAAATGGTCTTGCTTCTGGTCGAGGGAGAATCCCTAACCAGTCGATTCTGCGAAAAGCGGTTTCGAGTCACCCGCGACACAACGGTTCGTGATTTTAAGCTATTGTCGGACTTGGGTTTAATTAAGAAGATAGGTGAAGGCCGCTCGACTAAATATGTCTGGATTAGTACGACCTAATCGTCAGATAATCGTCAGATGAAAACGTCTAATCGTCAGATAAAGTATAGTCTGGAAACCGATCCCGAATTGTCAGATAATCGTCAGATGACTCCGGGAAATCGTCAGATTTGGCAGAAGTAAATGACCGAATACAAAAAGAAACTCATCGAAGTTGCGCTGCCGCTGAAGGCAATTAACGAGGCCAGTGCTCGGGAGAAGTCGATCCGGCACGGGCATCCGAGCACGCTTCATCTCTGGTGGGCGCGTCGACCGCTGGCGGCAGCTCGGGCAGTGATCTTCGCGCAAATGGTGGACGACCCATCGGCATACCCAGATCTATTCCCGACAGAGAAGAAGCAGGAGAAAGAACGCCAGCGACTCTTCAGAATCATAGAGGAGCTGGTGAAGTGGGAAAACACTACCAACGAAAAAGTGCTGCAGGCGGCGCGGGACGAAATCTGGCAGAGTTGGCGCTACACCTGTGCCGAGAATGCCGATCATCCGCGTGCTAAGGAGCTGTTCGACCGGCAAAAACTGCCGGCTTTCCACGACCCGTTTGCCGGCGGCGGCAGTCTGCCGCTCGAGGCGCAGCGGCTCGGGCTGGAGAGCTATGCCAGTGATCTCAACCCCGTCGCAGTGCTAATCTGCAAGGCCATGATCGAAATTCCGCCCAAGTTCGCCGGCAAGCCACCGGTCAATCCGGAATCGCGCAAGGACAAAAACCTGTTTGCGCGTGACTGGAAGGGTGCGCAGGGACTTGCCGATGACGTCCGCTACTACGGCAAGTGGATGCGCGACGAAGCCGAAAAGCGTATTGGACATCTCTACCCAAAGATCGAAGTCACTGCCGAAATGGCGAAAGAACGCAAAGACCTCAAACCATATGTTGGTCAGAAACTCACTGTGATCGCTTGGCTCTGGGCGCGCACTGTCAAAAGCCCGAACCCCGCTTTTGCAGGTGTAGACGTGCCGCTCGCATCGACCTTCATGCTCTCTACGAAACCAGGCAAGGAAGCGTATGTCGAGCCAGTAATCGAGAACGGAGGCTACCGCTTCACGGTGAAAGTGGGCAAGCCAAGGGATCTGGAAGGGGCAAAGAACGGCACCAAGCTGGCGCGTGGAGCAAACTTCAGATGCCTGCTGTCCGAGACGCCGATGGAGGGCGGCTACATCAAGGCCGAGGGCAAAGCTGGGCGCATGAGTGCACGGCTCATGGCCATCGTGGCCGAGAGCCGGCGCGGACGGATATATCTCGCACCGACAATAGAACATGAATCGGTCGCGCGGAAAGCGACGCCCGAGTGGAAGCCAGAAGTGACGATCTCGGGAAGCACGCAGTATCTCGGTGTGAAGCCCTACGGTATAGGGCAGTTCTCACAGCTCTTTGCTGATCGCCAGCTTGTGGCGCTGGCAACGTACTCCGACCTGGTGAAGGAAACGTGCGAGCGGGCTAAGGGTGACGCGCTGGCCGCTGGCTTTATCAAGGACGATCGGACGCTCTGCAAGGGTGGAACGGCGGCTGCTGCTTATGCGGACGCCGTTGGCGTCTATCTGAGTTTGGCCGTAAGCAAACTGAGCGACTACAACGCATCTCTGGTTCAGTGGAGCAAGTCACGAGACCAAGCGGTACACGTATTCGGGCGACAGGCGCTGCCAATGGTGTGGGACTATGCGGAGATCAACCCATTTGGAGACGCCGCAGGAGACTTGACCACTTCCCTTGCCGGGATTTGCCGCACCGTCGAAGTGACGGGTACAGATGGAATGGGCACAGCAGTCATGGCTGACGCGCAAAACCAGGAAATCTCGAAGAACTGTTGTGTTAGCTCGGATCCCCCCTATTACGACAACGTTCCATATGCGGATCTTTCTGATTACTTCTATGTCTGGTTGCGCCGCTCGCTAAGGTCGATTTTTCCGGATCTCTTTGCTACGCTTGCCGTGCCCAAGGCCGAGGAGTTGGTCGCCTTCGCATACCGCCACCGCGACAAGGTGGGTGCCGAGGCGTTCTTCCTTGAGGGGATGACACAGGCGATGCACCGGCTGGCCCAACAGGCGCACCCGGCCTTCCCAGTCACCATCTACTACGCCTTCAAGCAATCAGAGAATGACGGTGATGAGGGCAACGCCAGCACCGGCTGGGAGACCTTTCTTGACGCAGTCCTCCGCGCCGGCTTTGCGATTAGCGGTACTTGGCCGATGCGAACAGAGAAGCCAGGGAGGATGCGAGAGAACGACTCAAACGCACTTGCCTCCAGTATCATTCTTGTCTGCCGACCGCGAGCGGCCGACGCACCAACGGCCACGAGACGCGAGTTCGTCGCCGCGCTCAAGGCCGAACTGCCCGACGCACTTGCCCATCTGCAGCGTGGCAACATCGCGCCTGTAGACCTTGCGCAGGCCGCTATCGGTCCTGGAATGGCGGTCTATACTCGATACTCCAAGGTGCTTGACGCTGAGGGTAAGGCGCTCACCGTGCGCGAGGCGCTGGCGCTAATCAACCAGATCCTCGACGAGGCGTTGGCCGAGCAAGAGGGGGATTTTGACGCCGACACCCGCTGGGCACTGGCTTGGTTCGAGCAGTCGGGATTTGCCGAGGGCGAATACGGTGTGGCCGAAACGCTATCAAAGGCTAAGGTCACCAGCGTCGGTGGATTAGCAGACGCAGGCATACTCGTATCGAAGGGTGGCAAAGTCCGGCTGCTGCGTCCCGCTGAACTTCCAGCGAACTGGAATCCCGAAACGGACAAGCGGTTGACAGTCTGGGAGATGGTGCACCACTTGGTTCGTGTCCTCGAATCCGACGGCGAGCCCGCAGCCGCAGAACTCGCAGCCAAACTCGGGAGCAAAGCCGAGACCGCCCGCGAACTCTGCTACCGCCTCTACACCATGTGCGAGCGCAAGAAGCGGGCAGCGGAAGCTCTTTCATACAACGCGCTCGTGCAAAGCTGGCCCGAGATTACGCGCTTGGCCCGCGAAGGCGGCAAACCTGCTCCGGAGATACCCGGCGATCTGTTCGAAACGAAGGGGGAATGAGACGTGGCAACTGTCAAACGAATCGTTTGCCTGGCGAAATCACGAATGTGGAAGGGGAACTGCATCGCTGGCCGTGAGTTCGAAGTGGGCAAGTTGGGAGCGTGGATCCGACCTGTGAGCAAACGAAAACACCAGGAAATTAGTGACCAAGAGTGCAAATACACGGATCATGGCAGCCCAAATCTCTTGGACATCATCGATGTCCCACTGCTGGGCCGGCTACCGAAGGGCCACCAACAGGAGAATTGGCTTGTCGACTCCAAAGGCACTTGGGCCAAGACCGGTCGGATGTCCTGGGATGAGCTGATTCACTTTGCTGACAATGGCGATTCGCTTTGGGTCAATGGCTACAAAACGGCCAAAGGGATAAACGATCAGGTACCGGTCGAACATATGCTTGGAATAGGCAACTCTCTCACTCTGATCTACGTAGAGGGTTTGTCAATTAGAATACTCACGGAAGGGGCAGATTACGGGGAGCCGCGCCAACGCGTGCAAGGCGCCTTTCGCTTTTCTAATGCACAGTACAGAATCAAGATCACCGATCATTCGATAGAGGATAGATACAGTGGCCAGACGGATGGTGTTTTCAGAGTCGGAGAGTGTTTGCTGACCGTAAGTCTGGCGGCGGATCCATTTTTCGGGAACCACTACAAATTGATTGCCGGTGTGATGGAGAAGACAGCATGACGCATGATTTGCCAGTACCGGCGCTGCTCACTATCGGCCACTCGAACCACCCTATCGACAAGTTCATTGATCTTCTGCGTGAGCATGAAGTAACAGTTGTAGCGGATGTGCGCTCTGTTCCTCACAGCAAGTGGCAACCGCAGTTCAATCAATTACCCTTGAAAGAATCGCTCAAGAAGCACGGGATCGACTACCTGTACTTGGGCAAGGAACTTGGTGCCAGAACCGACGATCCGACTTGCTACGAGAATGGCAAAGTTCAGTATCGGCGTCTGGCGAAAACGTTCGTGTTTCAGCAGGGGCTTGAGCGGATACTGATTGAATTGGAGGGCCGCCGCACCGCCCTCCTGTGCGCAGAGAAGGAGCCGTTGGACTGTCATAGGACGCTCCTCGTAAGTCGGGAATTGGTGGCGCTGGGTGTCCAGGTGATGCATATTCATGCAGACGGACATCTGGAGGACCATATCGAAGCAATGAGACGATTGCTTTCGCTTTCGGGAATGCGCGAGGTCGATTTGTTCAAGTCCGAGGCACAGCTCATTGACGAGGCTTGTGCCAAACAAGAAGAACGCATCGCGTATGTGGATGAGAATATGACGGTTGAAGGTGGAGAGAACTTCTGATGAAGATATTCACGATAGGGTTCACCAAGAAGAGTGCTGAGAGTTTTTTCGAAACGTTGCGAAAATCAGGCGTAAAGCGGGTAGTGGATGTGCGGCTCAACAACGTATCTCAACTGGCTGGTTTTGCGAAGAAGCAGGATCTCGCCTATTTTCTGAAAGTAATATGTGGGATTGACTACGTTCACGAACCGCTACTTGCCCCGACGCAAGACATTCTCGATGCGTTCAAGAAGAAGAAGGGTGACTGGTCCGCTTATGAAGAACGTTTCATGGCACTGATGGCACAACGGCAGGTTGAAAGCAAGGTCGAACGTGAGCTGCTCGATGGCAGCTGCCTCTTGTGCAGTGAAGATAAGCCTCATCACTGTCATCGTAGACTCGTCGCCGAATATCTGAAACAGCATTGGGGCAATGTCGATATCGAACACTTGGGTTAGGAAGCGCGTAAATGGCTATTTCCAATCATGACCGTGTCGGCAAGGCACTCGATTTGCTCAAAACCGGCTTGGCTCCATTTGTAGAGCGAGAGCTGAAGGCTCAGCACGCCCAGGGCTGGTTCGAAGAAGTGAAAGCCGCGGTCGGTCCGGCGCAGGAGAGCCTTTTCCGCGATGAGGCCGAGCCGCCCTGGGATGCCGCTTCGCTGCTGGCTGTCATGTGGAACCAGTGGCAAGTAGTATTTCGCAAAACACTTGGTCATGCCGAGCGGTCGCTTGTGAGCGAGCTTCGCGAAATACGCAACCAATGGGCGCACCAGGCTCCGTTTTCGACCGACGACGCCTACCGCGCGCTTGATTCAGTAGCACGGTTATTGTCCGCGATCTCGGCACCACAGTCCGACGACATCGAAAAAATGAAAACGGAACTGCTGCGTGTCCGTTTCGACGAACAGCTGCGTGGCGAAAAGCGCAAGAGCGCAGGTGCCGCAATCGAGAGTGCGGCGACAGGTGGTTTGAAACCGTGGCGCGAGGTGGTGACACCGCACCAGGACGTAGCCAGCGGTCGCTACCAACAGGCCGAATTTGCCGCCGATCTGTGGCAGGTGCACCTCGGAGAAGGGACTCCAGAGTATAAGGACCCGGTCGAGTTCTTCCGCCGGACCTATCTCACCGAGAGCCTGAAATCAATGCTGGTCGGGGCTGTGCGGCGTCTGTGCGGACGGGGCGGCGATCCAGTTGTACAACTCCAGACCAACTTCGGTGGCGGCAAGACCCACTCGATGCTGGCCCTCTATCATCTATTCTCGGGGAAGTCGCTTACCGATCTGGTCGGAATCGACGCGGTCATGCACGAAGCAGACGCCAAGACTTTGCCCAAGGTCAAGCGCGTAGTGCTGGTGGGCAACAAGATTTCGCCCGGGAACCCGTTGCTCAAGTCCGACGGCACGCTGGTGCGCACGCTGTGGGGCGAGTTGGCCTGGCAACTGGGCGGCAAGAAGGCGTTCGCCCGAATACAGGCCGACGACGAGAAGGCGACCAGCCCCGGCGATGCGCTGCGTGAGCTGTTTGTCGAGTATGGCCCGTGCCTGATCTTGATCGACGAATGGGTGGCATACGCGCGTCAGCTTCATGACCAGAGCGACCTTCCCGCAGGCAGCTTTGAAACGCAGTTCACTTTTGCCCAGGTGCTGACCGAGTCAGCGAAGGCAGCGAAGAACTGTCTGCTCGTCATAAGCCTTCCAGCCTCTGATACCCAAGGCTCGCCGCACACGCAGGCTGACGACGTAGAGGTGGGCGGCCAGCGCGGCCGCGAGGCGCTTGATCGATTGCGCAACGTAGTAGGGCGAGTGGAGTCCTCCTGGCGCCCCGCGAGCGCCGAGGAAGGCTTTGAGATCGTGCGGCGTCGGCTCTTCGAGCCACTCTCCGATCCAGCACAGTTCAAGGACCGCGACGTTGTGGCGCGTGCTTTCGCTGATCTTTACCGGACACAACATCAAGAGTTCCCGCCCGAGTGCCGGGATGCCGACTATGAAAAACGTATGAAGGCCGCCTATCCGATCCACCCCGAGATATTCGACCGGCTTTACACCGACTGGTCGACGCTCGTGAAATTCCAGCGCACACGCGGCGTGCTGCGTCTGATGGCGGCAGTGATTCACAGTCTGTGGGAGAAGGGCGACAGGAACCCGCTCATTCTTCCGGCAAACATATCAATTGATGACCCGAGGGTGCAGTTCGAGTTGACGCGCTACTTGTCTGACAACTGGGTGCCGGTAATCGAAAAGGATGTGGATGGCCCAAACTCGCTGCCGCTACGTATGGACGCCGAGCTGCCGAATTTGGGCAAATTCGCGGCTTGCCGCCGCGTAGCCCGGGCGATCTACTTGGGGTCGGCGCCCACAGCAACGGCGGCCCACCGAGGCATAGAGGATCGCAGGATCAAGCTTGGATGCGTTATGCCCGGCGAGTCGCCGGCAGTCTTTGGTGATGCGCTCCGAAGGCTTGCGGGAGCAGCCACCCATCTCTATCAGGTCGGCCCGCGCTACTGGTACTCAACGCAGCCGACAGTAACGAAGCTCGCTGAGGATCGCGCTGAACAACTGAAACGCGATCCAGACAAAGTCGTCCAAGAGTTAGATACACGCCTACGCAGCAACCTGCAGCAGAGGGGAGACTTCAATCGTATCCACGCCATGCCTAATTCTGGTCAGGATGTTCCGGATGATCTCGACGCGCGGTTAGTCGTGCTGGGTGTCGACCACGCATACACCAAGGAATCTGGAAACGCGGCCGAGATCGCTGCCAAGGCGATTCTTGAGATGCGCGGCAACACGCCTCGGCTCTATCGCAATACGCTTGTCTTTCTTGCGGCCGACAAGACCCGTTTGCAGGATCTCGATGAGGCGGCACGGAAGTATCTCGCGTGGGAATCAATCCTGTTGGAAAAAGTGACGCTGAATCTCGATCCACAGCAAACGAAACAAGCGGAGAATCAGAAGAGTGCGGCCGACAGTGCAGTTTCCGCGCGAATACCTGAAACCTATCAGTGGCTTCTTGTCCCGGTGCAACCGACACCACAGACTGCAATCGAGTGGCAGGCCCTCAAGCTTACAGGATCGGACTCTCTGGCCGCGCGGGCAAGCAAGAAGCTGAGGCCAGACAACCTGCTGACGGCGTTTGCCGGCACCGAGCTTCGTCGACAGATGGACCAGATTCCACTTTGGCGGGGCGATCATGTCGCTATCCGGCAACTTGTCGAGGACTACGCCCGCTATCTCTACTTGTACCGGCTAAAAGACTCTGGTGTACTGCTCGCAGCAGTTCGAGACGGGTTGGCCCAATTGCTCTGGCATGAGGATACTTTTGCCTACGCGGACAGTTTCGACGAGGTGGTGGGCCGCTACCGCGGACTACGCGGTGGCCAGACGGTCTCTCTGATTGACTGGGATGCGCCGGGACTGCTCGTTAAGCCGGAAGTCGCGCGTAAGCAGTTGGATGCGGAACGTGCGAAACCTTCTTCAGCAGATACGTCCGGCGGAACCACAGATGGAGAAGCGGCAGCGACATCCGGGGAGCAAACGGATACAACTGAAACGGCCACCCCACCAGCGGCGGCGCAGCCGAAACGCTTCCACGGCACAGTTGTTCTCGACACGACCCGTGTAGGCCGCGATGCCAGCCGCATTGCCGACGAAGTAATCGTGCACCTTGCCGGTCTGATCGGGGCGCAAGTGACCGTCACACTCGAGGTGGACGCCAAGATTCCTTCCGGCGCCCCGGATCACGTTGTGCGTACCGTCACCGAAAACAGCCGGACGTTGAAATTCGAAAGCCAGGGGTTCGAGAAGGAATAGGAGCAGTAGCGGTTCATAGCGACAGGCAATCTTTGCTCTTGGAGGACAAATGACGCCTGGGTAATACGAAAAGCTGGTTGTGCAACATTACCGATCACTGCAATACGTTGTCGCTGTGACGCCAAAGGACTGAGTCAAGCCGCATTTTCGACCACCCAGTTGCGAAACGCGTCTCGTAGACCCCGCCATTTTCGTCGGTCCATATACTCTATATTAACATCTCTCCACCGGTATCAATAGAGAGGCTGCAGAATTCACATATCCCCTGTTGAGGGCGAAATAGAAAACCGACCGCATGATTTGGTCGGTTTTCGTTCTGTGATAGCTCAGTTGGCGCATGGATGCGCAACGCTATTGGCGGGCGTGATCCGAAGTCTTCTCGGCATCCTTCATCGTCAGTTTCATTCCGCACTTAGAGCAATCGCCAGGTTTATCGCTTGTGACTTCAGGGTGCATTTGACAAGCGTATACGGGCTTGCCAGTGTCTGTCGCTCCCTGAGTTTGCTTCAGATCATTGGCTGCGTACAGCCCTTCAATGGCCTTGAGTTCAGTGTCCAGCTTTACCACAAGAGTCGCCACCTTGGCTGAATCACCGGCATCTCCAGCCTCATCAAGTAGTTTGGCAAGACTAGCGACGCGCGACATTGACTTCTTGAGGGCCGTCTTCTTCTCGGTCGCCAGCATAGTCGATTTTATCGGCATGGCTGCGACAAGATCACGTACTGCGAATGCGTGATGGTGTACGTCGGCCAGCTTCTTGGCTGCTAGGACTTCGTGTAGTTCCTTCTGGTGCTCTGCCACAGCACCCCAAATTGCAGGAAGTGTTTTGGGAATCACGAGCTTCTCGGCTTTCGCCTCGTGCTTGCCTTCACTGGGAGCCGGCTCATCTGCAGACAGCGCCAACCCGGCATTGAAGCTCCAGAGTAATAAAGCCGCAGTCAGGGCACGAACAATAATCGTTCTTTTGGTTTTCATCTTCGATACTCCTTATTTCAAATGGATGGTTTCAGTAGTGTTAATTGTACACACAGCCGTGAGATATCATTTCAATTCCTCCTTTGAAGAATGTGCCAGGTATCGCTCAGCTGCCTTTCGGCCAAATCGATAGAAAATGACTGGGGTGACCGCCATGTCCAGAAGGGTGGAACTGGCCAGCCCTCCTAGTATCACGGTAGCGACCGGATAGAGGATTTCCTTACCTGGCTGTCCTTTCGCTAACACAAGCGGAATGAGCGCCAGCCCTGCGGTGAGCGCCGTCATGAGGACTGGTACCAAGCGCTCAAGCGATCCTCTAATGACCATTTCTTTGGAGAATGATTCTCCTTCCTCTTTGAGCAAGTGCAAGTAATGCGAGATCATCATGATGGTGTTTCGCGAGGCAATGCCGGTAAGGGTAATGAACCCGACCAGTGTTGCCACCGACAGCACGCCACCAGTCATGTAAATGGCTACGACGCTGCCAATCATGGCGAGGGGGATATTAACCAGAATCTGGGTGACGATTGTCATCGAGTTGAAGTGTGAATAAAGAACAAGGATCATTCCAGCCAGAGAAAGCAAAGCCAGAAGCGCGATTTTGCGTGTAGCAGCCTGTTGACTCTCGAATTGACCACCGTACGTGATGAAATATCCAGTAGGCAGCTTAACCTGGTTCCCAATGTTCTTTTGCATATCGGCGATAACACCGCCGAGATCTCTGCCGGAAGTATTACATGAGATCACAATTCTGCGCTGAGCATTTTCCCGCGCTACCATGTTCGGACCATTTGATTCCAAGACAGTCGCGAGATTCTCAAGCGGAACTTTCACTCCTGAAGGAGTATCAATAAGCGCATGGCGAATGGCGTCAAGATCGGATCGGCCGTCATCGGCAAAACGCACCACAACATTGTACGTGCGCTGCCCTTCGAGCACCTGAGAAACGACCTTCCCATTCAAAGCAGTTTCAAGGTATTCAGTAAGCGCACCGGGCTGAATACCATACTTGAGCGCCTTGTCGCGATCAACCTGAATCTTCACCTGCGGTATGAGAACCTGCTTTTCGATCTGAAGATCGACGACGCCTGGAATCGTTTTCATTACGGCTTGGATCTCGGTCGCTTTGGCGCGAAGGCTAGCAAGGTCAGTACCGAAGAGTTTAACAGCAATCTGTGCTCGCACACCGGAAAGCAAATGATCCAAGCGATGAGAAATAGGCTGTCCAATGTTGAGAACGACACCTGGGATCTGTGATAGCTTGTCGCGGACATCAACGAGTATCTCTTCGTGCGCACGCTGCGAGGGCTTGAAATCCACATCGATTTCGCTGTAATGCACGCCTTCGGCGTGTTCATCCAGCTCAGCCCGGCCGGTTCTCCGGCCAACCGTGGTAACTTCAGGAACGCTGAGGAGAAGATTCTCAGCCAAGGTTCCAAGTCGATTCGATTCCGAAAGAGAGGTCCCAGGAGCAGCGAGAAGGTTTATAGTAGCTGTGCCTTCATTGAACGGGGGTAGGAATTCCTTGCCAAGCTTTGTCACACCGGCCAAGGCAACCCCCACGAGTATGACGGCAGCCGTCACAACTATATACGGATGGTTGAGGGTGAGTTCCAATTGCTTGCGATCGAGCTTCTTCAGCCAGTGAACAAAGAACCCTTCCCTCCGTTCCATGAGCTTTCCCTTTGGCAGAAGATAGTAGCAAAGTATCGGCGTGACGGTCAGGGACACGAGTAACGAAGCGAGAATTGAAACAATGTAGGCGACCCCTAGCGGTGCGAAGAGACGTCCCTCGATTCCTGACAGCGAAAAGAGCGGGATAAACACCAGGATTACGAGGATAGTCGCAAACACTATGGAATTGCGTACTTCGCGCGATGCACTGTAGATGACTTGCAAGACTGGCAATGGATCGGGACGCTGTTTGTTCTCGCGAAGCCGTCGGAATACGTTTTCCACATCGACGATGGCATCGTCCACCAGTTCTCCAATGGCAACGGCGAGCCCGCCCAAGGTCATAGTATTGATTGACAGCCCAGCTAGATGGAAAAATAATGCGGTCACTGCGAAGGACAGTGGTATAGCCGTCAGCGTGATCGCCGTCGTGCGGAAGTTCAGCAGGAAAATAAACAGTACAAGAATGACAAAGATCGATCCGTCACGAAGAGCATCCACCACATTGTGAATGGCATTTTCAATGAAATTGGATTGCTTAAACAACTGAGTGACGGCCACATCTGGCGGAAGGCTGGCTGACAATTGGCCAATGGCGGTCTCAAGTTGTCGGGTCAGCTCAACCGTATTGGCACCCGGCTGTTTGTAGATCGACAGTATGACGCCGGGCTTGCCGCTGATACTGGCATCGCCCCGTTTGATCTGGGGGCCGATCTGGATTTTGGCAACCTCTTTCAGAGGAATGGGCGCGCCATTGCGATAGGCAACGACGGTATTTCCCAAATCCTCTTCGGAGGATGACCGTGCGAGGTTTCTTACCAGATATTCCTGGCTCTTGCTCTCGAGATATCCGCCGGTAGTGTTTCCCTGGAAGGACGCCGCAGCTTTTTCAACGTCGTCGAGTGTGACGCCGTAGTTCCAGAGATTTCGTGGTTCAGCAAGTACTTGAAACTGTTTGACCTCTCCGCCAATGGGTGTGACCTGAGCGATTCCGGGAATCGTGAGAAAGCGAGGTCTGAGAGTCCAGTCGGCCAGTGTACGTAATTCCATGGGGCTTGTTTTACCCTCTTTGCTGGAGAGTCCAAGAAGCATGATCTCTCCCATAATCGAGGAAACCGGCGCCATGATCGGCGTGATACCCTTGGGGAGTTGCTCTTTGGCTAACTGCAGCCGCTCGGCAACCAGCTGTCTGTCTAGATAGATGTCCGAGCCCCAGGCAAATTCGACATAGATAACCGAC
>Ga0315278_10001429_pt1 | contig 20889 bp, 27 predicted proteins | sample YL17G06_0_MG_FD_203880 | JGI IMG/M metagenome (GOLD analysis project Ga0315278, IMG submission 203880) | Sediment microbial communities from Yellowstone Lake, YNP, Wyoming, USA - YL17G06_0 | ecosystem: Environmental > Aquatic > Freshwater > Lake > Sediment | place: USA: Wyoming | collected... | reverse complement strand
TATATGCATTTACTTTATCATAAAATGGTTTATTTTGTTCTGTGAAGAATTCATCAATATCTCTATAATAAAGATAAGCTCCAAAATTTTGTGTTTCATGTGAAAGATTTTGTATTTGTTTATCATACTCTTTTTTAGATCGTATTTGTAAACGATTTTTTTGTTTTTTATTATTTTTTATTGTTTTCACTAAGTTCTCCTTTTAATAATTTTAACATTTCAAAATTAAGAATTATTTAATATTTTTTATTTTTTTTATATAAATAATAAACTAATTGTTTTTATAAAAACAATTAGTTTATTAATATAATTAAATATTAGTAAGTTATTACGAAGCTAAAAATTTTGTAGATTTCTTGCAACTTTTATTAAAAATTATTTATAAAACTGCCGTAAAAATACACCCTCTTTAGAATTGTGTTAAGTTCACTCCATTGCGTCAATCCAAATTTCGAGATATTTATTTTTTAGATCTTTTCTAAATAAATCTGCATAATTTTTTGGAAGATTATTTATAACAATAAGTTCCTGAATGTCTCCAAAATCTTTCATTCTTCCTTTACCATAAGTACCAGAACATAATTTATATTGAATTAAATTTTCTAAAGTAAGTTTAGGAATAGTATTTTTTATCTTATCTATTTCATAAGGTTCTTTATACTCAATTCCTTTAGTCATATCTCCTGCTCGATCACCACTATATATTACATCTATTTGTGTTTTTGGGTTGTTCCAATAAAAAGATTTTTGAGCATCTTTAAATTTTCTTTTTAAATAAGTTCCAGTTAGCATTAAAAATTTTTCTTTATCTTTTTTTGATATGAGAATATCGATATCCTCTGTAGTTCTATTATATCCATATTCTGGAAGTATCGCCCCACCTATAAAACAAAAATCTATTTTATTTTGTTTTAAAACTTTAGTAATAATCTTCATTGTATCTTCTTGATTATTTACAAAAGTTTCCATAAATTGTGATTTATATCTTTTCATTAAGTTCTCCTTTTAATAAATAAAATATAAAAATAAATTAAAAAATTAAACTATTTTTTAAAAATTATAATTTATAGTTTAATTTTTTTTAACTGTTTTATATAATATAATATAATATTCATATATTATGATTGAGATTACACTAGTTGTTCTGTTTGTTGTGGAGGAGGCCTATGAGTTATATTGTAGATAAAGATTATATTTACAATGGATTAAGATGTGTAATTATTTCTGTTGATTGGGGACAAAAACATCATTGTGGATATGTAGGAGTTTCTAAAGATTTAATACTATATGGAATTAAGTATGATGAAGAAGCAGAAATCTTACAAAATCCAATATTATTAGAAACATTAAAAAAATCTACTCCAGATAAAAGAGGAATACTATCCTATGCTTTTTGGGAAGGTGAGAAAATACAATTACAAATATTATTTAATGTTCATGGATCATTAACTTTTTCTGATGGTGGTGATAAACTAAACTATCCTATAGAATCCAATCTTTGGTGGTTTGGATTTGATTGTGCTCATGCTGGAGATACTAAAGATATTTGTAATTTAGATTATTGTGTTGCAGAATGTAATTCTTTAGTTGATCAAATATTAGAAGTAGAAAAATTTATAGGAGAAAAAGGGGGTATAATATGTGATGATAGAAAGTTATAAAAAAAATTAAGATCTACTAATAGAAAAGTTACCATGTGTAACATCTATAAGATTTAGTCTCAAATTGAGACATTAAAAAAAGAGGTAAAAAGATGACTGAACAAAACATGACTCAAATCGATGATGTATTTGCACAAGCGCTCGCAAAAAGAAAAGTACAAGCAGCAGAACAAGAAGCAGTAAAAACTAATAGTAATTGGGCTGGGGTAGAATATGAAGATATTGAAATAACTGGTCTTATTGCTCATCAAGAAATTGTAGGAAGAATAATAGGTAATCCTATTGAACAACGTAAACTTTCAACTGATCCTAAGTTAGTTCTTCAATCTTCTATTGTAAAACCAGATAAAAAAGGTTATATTAAAGTTAATTGGCCAATAGTTGAAAAAAATGGTAAATATTTACCAGATCCAAATTGGATTCTTACAAAATTTTATGATAAAATAAATGAAGGTAAATGGATTAAATTTTCTGATGGTATTCTTAAAGATGAAAAAGGAAATATATATCCAGTAGATCATCTTAATATTAAAGGAAAAAATGGAGAATGGGTCAAATCTAATATTCGTACAAAAATATTTGAAGAAGTGGAAACAAACTGTAAAATAGGAGAAAAATATCCTAAATCTTTTTATCCATCTAAAAGAGTAGTATGTAATTGGATTGATAGACATGATACTTGGTGTAAAGAAAATAAACATGCAAAAATACTTTCTGCTAAAAAAGCCCCATTTGAGATTCTTCAAGTTGATGGATCTAAAAAAGTAATTTATTTTACAGATACTGGAATTCCTTCAACGCTATATGATAAAATTTTTGAACATTGTTCTGCTATAGGAACTATGGACATTGATCTTGTTATTACAAAAATTGAGAAAGATTATAAAGTTTTCGACATTACTGATTATCCTAAATATATATTAGAAGCTTCTAATAGTATTGGAGTAAAAACAAGAATATCAGAAGAAGAAAAACAATATACTCTTTATGATTTAGATAAGTTGTATAGAGTGTCTTCTTATAGAAAACTTAAAAAACATCTTACTCCTTTATTCAAACTTTGTGATGTAGAACTTGGAACTTCATTTGAAAAAGAACTTGAGGAACTTTGTAAAATTGAAGAGGTTGAATCAGCAAAAGATCAAGAGTACTATTACATTAATGATGTTGATAATTCTCACGGTATTACTTCTAAAGAGGATCTTCATGAACTTATAGAAAGTGATACAAATATCAAAGAAGTAAGTAAAGGTGGTTATGATATTTTTGTAGCTAAACAATCTAATACATCTATTCCTCCAGTAGAAGAACAAAAGACAGAAGCAAAAAGAAGAGAAGTAAAAACAGAATCAGTAAATTCTGATATTGAATCTTTATGTAAAATTAATTTTCTAAATTGGGAAAAACTTTCAGATGAAGATAAAAATTTCATGGTAGGATTTATTACTAAATTTGAGGGAACTATACCTTCTTATAAAGATAGTACTCCTCTTGGATGTTCAGATGAAAGTTGCTTCTTTAAAAATACCCATATTGTAACAATGGTACCAGTTGAAGTTAATACTTGTCCAGTATGTGGTAAATTTTTAAGCTAAGATTTAATTAACTATAACTTCCATTCTTAAACTTTAAGAATGGAAGTTTAATTTTTTATATATTATAAATAAGAAAATTAAAAGGAGGAGAAAATAAAAATGGATTTAAAATTAATATTGGAAAATCATTTAAAATGGATTAAAAATGAAATAGGTGGAATAAAAGCAAATCTTTCTGGAGTAGATTTTTCTGGAGTAGATCTTTCTGGAGTAGATCTTTCTGAAGCAAATCTTTCTAGAGCAAATCTTTCTAGAGTGAATTTTTCTAGAGCAAATCTTTCTGGAGCAAATCTTTCTGAAGTAGATTTTTCTGGAGTAGATTTTTCTGGAGTAGATCTTTCTGGAGTAGATCTTTCTGAAGCAAATCTTTCTAGAGTGAATTTTTCTAGAGCAAATCTTTCTGGAGTAGATTTTTCTGGAGTAGATCTTTCTGAAGCAAATCTTTCTAGAGTGAATTTTTCTAGAGCAAATCTTTCTGGAGTAGATTTTTCTGGAGCAAATCTTTTTGGAGTAGATCTTTCTGAAGCAAATCTTTCTAGAGCAAATCTTTTTGGAGCAAATTTTTCTGAAGCAAATCTTTCTGGAGTGAATTTTTTTAGAACAAATCTTTTTGGAGCAAATTTTTCTGAAGCAAATTTTTCTGAAGCTGATCAAAAATTAAATGAATTATTAATATCTCATACTTCTATATGTGCAGAAGGAGATATAATAGGTTATAAGAAATGTAGAGATGATATTATAGTTAAATTAAAAATTCATGCTGAATCTAAAAGAAGTAATTCTACTAGTAGAAAATGTAGAGCAGAATTTGTAGAAGTATTAGAAATATATGAAGCAAAAGAAGCAAGATCTCAACACAATTCTTCTATTGTATATAGAGTTGGTGAATTTATTACTGTAGATAAGTTTGATGAAAATAGATGGGAAAAGTGTTCTTCTGGAATACATTTTTTTATAACTAAATTAGAAGCAGAAAATTATTAGGGATGAGAATGGAAAATCTTAAATTTAATAAAAAATTTTTAGAGAAGCAATTAAATTGTGATCATGAGTACAGAGATGAATACTATATGACTAATCCTCCGAAACTGATGTGGACAGCATGTATTAAATGAAAAAGATAAAGGGGAGAAATAAAATGAATTTAAAAGAAGCGGTAGCAGTATTTGCTTTAGTTAGAACAACATTAGAAACTAAACAGGAAGAATTATCTAAAAAGAAACTTCAATTTGAAGAAGAAACAAAGGATCTTGTTAAAGAGATGCAAGATCTAAAAGATAAACTTGCTCTTTGTTTTACTGAAATTGATAAGGATATTAAAGCTAAATTTAAAGAAGATAATTCTGTTAAAAAGTTTTATGGCGGATTTGGAATTCAAGAGAAAAAGAAAATTGAATATGATCCAGAAGTTGCTCTCAGATGGGCAAAGGATAAAGATATGTTTATTATTCTTGATGTAAAATCTTTTGAAAAAGCCGTAGAAGGAATGAAACTTGATTTTGTAAAAATTGATAAAGAACCTTCCATAACTGTACCAAAAGAAATTAAATTGGATTAAGAAGAAATAAAATGAAAGATATAAAAGAAATTGAAGAAAAATTAGGAGTGTATAAGAAACTTCTATACGATGAGGTACAAGCAAATAGATTATTACTTCCAAAAGATAAACATAGAAAAGAGAGTGAACATTCAATAGAGAGATTAAAAAGTATTGTAGAAATTTTAGTGTGGATACTGAAATGAATAAGTTAATAATAGAAGATAAAGTATTTTTAAAATTTATAGATGATAATAATAAAATAAATTTTATTTGTTATTTACCAGATGTAAGTGTAATTTATTTTTATAAAAATAAAGAAACATACTCTTTAGATTTTACTGTACAAGGAAATTATTATTCATTATCTGATATTAAAATGACAGATACAGAAAAGGAAGAACTAATTAAAATGTGGAAGGATACAAAATGAATCAATTAAAACATACACCAGGGCCGTGGAAAACATACAAAACTGAAGAGGTAGAAACGCATCTTGATATAGTAATAGAATCCGAACTTTGGACTTTGGGCTGGCTTTATTCAGAAAGTAAAAATGCTGAAGCCAACGCCCGTCTTATTTCTTGCGCTCCAGAGATGTTAGAACAGCTTATAGATTTATATAAAATGATGGGAAAGTTATCACCGGATATTGCAACAGATACATTATATCATAACACTGGAAACATAATTGAAAAAGCTACGGGATTGACTATTGACAAGGTACTAAATGACAAATAAATTAAAACAAAAATTTGAAAACTATACAAAGAAGTTTGTAGAGTCCAAACAAGACATAGATTGTATAAGAAGATATAGAAATGGTTGTCAGAGAATACTTAATGAAATGAATAAAAATGGTTATGATGATAAAAATTTTTATAGAGCTGTTGGTAATGTGTTTCATGAAATGGATAGAGCGTTAAGGAAATGAGATTATCTTTTGGAGAAAGACTGGTTGATAACACTTGTTTGTTTTGTGGTGCTCCTTTAACAAAGAGTGATCATTGTAATTACTGTGGTTGTTTTTATTTGACAACTACTAAATTTAAAAAACTGGATAAACTTAAAGATTTAGAAATAGATATATTGTACCTTAATACAACTTGTGAAGAACCTTTTTATATTATATATAGAGGACAAAAGATTTTTAGACCTAATTATTTATATTTATATCCTATTTTAGATATAGAATTTGGATGCTCTAAACTATACGAAAAAGAACTGAAGAACTGGTATAATTCTCAAATAGATGATACAGGATTTTTAAACTCTAACAAAATAACTTTAAAATTAAATATGAAAGATAGACATATAATTTTTAAAGGGTGTATGTTGAGGTTTCTAAAAATAAATATTTATGGAGGTTCAAAAACAAGTCTGACTTGTTCTATTATATCAGATGAGAATTTTGTGTATGAGGAGTTAAAATGATTAAGTATGATAGAGTATAAATTTAAAGTAATGGATGAATCTGATTTTATTGAAAAGTGTAGAGAAGGTAGATGTTTACGTCAAACATTTAAATCTAAACAATGTGAGAAAGATTCAAAACAAATTCAATGTTATAAAAAATATGTAGATAAAAAAACTAAAGAATATGAAAAAGAACACATAGAAAAAGATTGGGAGTGGGAAGCATTAAAAAGAGATTTAATAATACGAGATTATTCATGTTTAGTTATGAAAATATTAACTGTTCAAGAATTAAAAATAGTAGAGCAACAAGAAGGATTTTGGTTATCTCAAAAATTTACGGATGGTGCACATATTGTGAGCCGGGCACAGGCGCCAAAGCAAATATATAATAGAAACAACGTTATCCTTATGGGACGTTTCTTTCATAATAGAATTGACAATGGACTTGACCTCATCAGTGGAGAATTTATTGGATATGAAGGAAGTAAGAGATGGTGGGAAAAAATAATGTGGTCTAATGGTATATGGTCTACTAATTATACTTATGATGATTTTTATAAAGATATGTTAACTCAAATAATATAATTCTATAAAGAGATTGTACTTTTATGTCCATTGGATAAAAAGTAAATCAATAATTTTATCCATAAGAAATGGGGTTTTGTAAATTTGATAAAGTATAAAAATGGAAATTATTATTTAAAAATAAGGAGAAAAGATGAAAGATTTGATTATTGTTATGATTTTAGCTATTATAATTCTTGTTATCTTAGTAGCTAACTCTAAGGATATAGAATAAATAGTAAATAAACACAACTCTAAAGAGTTGTATCTTTAAAATTTAAAATTAAAGATGCTTGTTTACCAGAAGATCAAATGGGGGAGAAAGTTTGATAAACGATGAGAAGAAAATAGTAACGTTAGGATGTCGCCTCAGTTCTGACCTCTTAGGATATAAGTTAAACAATTCTGATGTGTTAGGAATAGTGCTTATGTCGTTAAACTCTTCATCATCTCTTCGAGAGGACGTTGGATTCAAAAGTAACCTCAATGCTTTTGATACACATTACCCGAAAGGAGGATTTAACTAAGATGTTAGTTTATGTTTTAAACAAAGAAGGGAAACCTTTAATGCCCACAAAACCATCAATAGCAAGAATATTGTTAAAAGAAGGTAAAGCTAAAGCAATTAAAAAAACGCCATTCACTATTAAAATGTTAATAGAGACAACAAACTATAAACAAGAAGTGATTGCAGGAATGGACACAGGAAGCAAGGTTATTGGAACAGCTTGTATTTCAAATGGTAAAGTTTTGTACAAATCAGAAACGTTTATTCGTCAAGATGTTTCAAAAAAGATGGAACAAAGAAAAATGTACAGAAGAAACAGAAGAGGAAGAAAAACAAGATACAGAGAAGCAAGATGGAATAACCGAGCAAATTCCCTTAGAAAAGATAGACTTGCTCCTTCACTTTTAAGCAAATTAAATTCTCATTTAAGAGAAAAGAAATTTATTGAAAAGTTACTCCCTGTCTCTAAATGGATTTTAGAATTAGCAAGTTTTGATATTCATAAAATAAGTAATTCTGAAGTTAAAGATTATCAGAAAGGGCAACAGAAAGGATTTTATAATGTAAAGGCGTTTATTCTCGATAGAGATGGATTTACATGTCAACATTGTAAAACTAAAAAAAGTAAACTGCATGTTCATCATATTATTTTTAGAAGTAATGGGGGAACAGATTCTCCAGAAAATTTAATTACTTTATGTGAAGGTTGTCATGACAAATTACACAAAGGTGAATTTGAAATAAAAGGTAAAAAATCTATAACTAAACATGCTACTGAAATTGGGATTACCAAATCACAACTTAAAAAGAAATTTGGTGATTTTGTTGAAACTTTTGGGTATGAAACTAAATTCAAGAGAGAACAAATATTGCAATTATCTAAATCACATTGTAATGATGCTATTGCTATTTGTTGTAGTGATAGTGAAATAATTAAAGATTTGAATTATTATTTCATTAAGAAAAATGTAGCTAAAGGTGACTATCAACAAACGAAGGGTATTAGAAGTGAAAAGAAAATACCAACTGGAAAATTATTTGGATTTAAGAAATTTGACAAAGTAAAAACCCCCGAAGGTATTGGTTTTATTAAGGGGAAAAGAAGTTCAGGAGCATTTGTTATAATGGATATTTTAGGAAATATTTTTAATAAAAGTTGGAATGCAAAGAAATATTTAGAGAGAATTAGTGCAAGAAAAAATTATATAATGGAGGTATGTGCTGTTCCTATGCAACTCTAAAGAGATTGCATTTTCCACAGCACAAAATTTTATGAAAAACTTTAAATTCAAAATAAAAGCTAAAGAGGAAAAAAAGAAATGGAAATAGAAACTATTAAAATAAGTACGGAAGAATATGAACAATTAGAAAAAAAATACGGTGGTGTAAATAGTGTATTAAAGTGCTCTACAAAATATAAACCAAAATTTAAAGAAGGGGATATACTAGAATCTTGTAATGGTAGAATAGTAATTGATAAAATTATTATGACTTCTAGACAGGGTGATGGGGTTTTAGTTCCAATGTATTTAACTAAAGATAAAGATCATCATGTATATTATTGCGAAATAAATGATGAATATTTTACAAAGGTAAATTGATGATATTAAATACAGTAATAGAAGATGTAGTTAATGAAATTAAATCAGGTAAAAAAGATTTGTATGAAACTATAAAATGTTATATAAAATTAATAGATTCCTATGGTGATGAAGAAGAAAAGTTAGATGTTATAATTGAAGATTTAGAATATCTTATTGAAGAATTAAAAATTACAGTAAAGAATCAAGAAAAAGAAATAAGAGAATATAAAGAAACAGTAGAAGATTCAGAAAAAGAAATAAAAAACTATAAAGAAACAGTAGAAGATTCAGAATATCTTATTGAAGAATTAAACATTACAGTAAAGAATCTAGAAGAAGAAATAGATAATTTAGAACAAGAAAGAGAAAAATTAAAAGAATATATACAAAAAGTTGAAGGAGTTATTGTATGAAGCAAGAAAAAGAAAAACTAGTAAAAGCCTATGAATTTTTTTGTAGTTGTGGATATGACTGGATAAGTAGAAATGATGATACTATTTGTCCACAATGTAAAAATACAATATTAGAATTTTGTAAATTAAGATAGAAGACTAATTAAAAAGATAATATAAGGAGAATTAGATGGCTACAGTACAAGATACAATAAGAGAAAAAATGAAGATACTTGAAGGAGGTGCATTAAAAGAACTTCATAAACAATTTGGTGAAGGTTCTTATTATATAGGGAAAAAAGTTATTCCAGAAGTACCTCTGATTTGTAGTTCTGGTTCATTAAATTTAGACGAAGCTTTAGGGATAGGTGGTTGGCCAAAAGGTAGGATAATAGAAATAGGTGGACAAGAATCATCCGGTAAATCAACTCTTACTCTTATTAACATTGCAGAATGTCAAAAAAAAGGAATGGTATGTGCTTATGTAGATGCAGAACAAAGTTTTGACGCATCTTGGGCATATAAAATGGGTGTGGATGTAGAAAATCTTTTGGTAGTACAACCAGATTATTGTGAAGAAGCTTTTAGTATGCTTAGAGTGATAATGGATTCAGGTGTTATGAGTTTGGTTGTTATAGATTCTACTAATTCAATGATACCTAAACGATTATTTGAAGGTGAACCTGGAGATGCAGGAATGGGATTAGCCGCCAGAATATTTTCACAAGAACTTCCTATAATAAGAACTAAATGTACAAATACTGGAACTACCGCAATATTTTTATCTCAAATAAGAAGTAAGATTGGAGGATACGGAGACCCGAGAATTGTTGGCGTGGGAAACGCGATGAAATTTTATGCAAGTATTCGTATTATGACTTCTAAGGCTGAAGTAGAGAAGACAGATGATGATGGACAAGAAAAAGTAGATGTTAACATGACTATATTTAAAAATAAAGTAGGTATTCCTTCTAAGAAAGCCTCTTTTACTCTTAATACAGGAAAAGACGGTGAATATGGAATAGATACTATGAAAGAACTTATAGAATATGCTATTAAATATGAGATGGTTAAAAAATCAGGTTCATGGTTTTCTTATACTCCCAAAGACAGCGTTGAAGAAAAACTTGGTCAAGGTATGCCTAATGTTAAAAAATTCTTTAATGAGAAACCCGAAATATTTGAAAAAGTAAGGGGAGATATTCTTCAAAAAATACAGGATGCAAGAAATATTGCCATAGGAGTCACTGCAGATTCATTTAATAGTGTAATATCTTCTATAGAGGATAAACCAAAAAGAAGAAGTAAAAAAGAAGAAGCAATGGAAGAAAAAATAGATGAAATAAAAGATGTAGAAATAGTCAATGAAGAAGAAGTATAATGTCCAGTGAAAATACTAAAAATGGAACGGATAAAATAAATAAAAAAATAATACAATAAAAGAAAAATTAATACTTACATGATAGATTATGTTGATGGAACATCAGAAATAGTCACTAAGATAGATCTTATTAAGGTACTTAAGAAAAGGTTAAAATAAAAATTTAATTTTTTATATATTTTTATATATTATATACATAGATAGATAGATTAAAAATAGTCTATCTATATTTTAGAAAGTTGACCAAAAGGATATAAAGCAACTAGTTGCTAACTAATTGCTAACTAGTTGCTAACTAGTTGGTATTTAAAGGGTCGAATCCCTTACTTTCTAAGTTTAAACAATTTAAAAAGGAGAAAATAAGATGAAATATGAAGAGATTAAACAAAGTGTGGTGATATAATTCACAATCATTTTATTTGTCCTATTTGTAATAATAATATGCAGGTACAAGTATTTATGGTATGATTGATTTAAAAGATATTATCATTTGTGAAGAGTGTGGGTCAGAGTTTAAATTTGTTTCTGAATCATATCATTATGATTATAAAGTAGAAATAATTAAAGAAGGGAAATTAAATGATTAAAAAGTTATACATTCAAAATTTTCGTAACATCAAAGAATTAATTATTGAACCCTCTAAATATGTTAATCTTATATCAGGTAATAATGGAGAGGGTAAATCTTCTATATTATATGCAATAGAATATCTTCTTACAGATAATCTTAATGAAAAAATATCTGAGTATGTAAGATGGGGATGTGAGAAGTTTTTTCTTGAACTGGAATTTGAAATTAATAATGATAATTATCTCATTAAAGTTTTTGCTAGTGCATCAGCTAAAAAAGAACTCATTATAAATAATGATAGCTTTAATATTTATAAAAATTCTGAAGCTACAAAAAAATTAGCTGAAATAATAGATCCTAATATTATTAGATATTCCTCTATAAGTGAACAAGGTAAAACAGCTCAAATATTATTTGATACTCCAACTAATAGACTTAAAAAGCTTAAAGAAATTTTAGGTATAGATAAGATTGTTGAGGTATGTGAAGAAATAAAAATTGATATAGATAAGCAACAGGAAGAAATAAGAATATTTGATAGAGAACTAAAATTACTTGAAGAAAAAAAATATAATTTTATGGAAGTTCCTACAGTTGATAATATTGAGGATATAAAAAAACAATTAGAAATATTAGAATTAGAAAAGAAAAATTATGAATTACAATCAGTAGTTTATAATACTTACATAAAAGATTTATCTTCTTATGTAAATGCTAATAGAGAGATAGAAATATATGACGCACAAATTTTAGAATTTAAAAGACAAATAGAAAATTTAGAAAAATTATTAAAAACTATTGATTCTGAAATTAATGTAGATAATTTAAATAATCAAATTATAGATTTAGAAAAAGAACAAGTTAACCAATTAGCTAAGAATGAAAAATATTTATATAAAAAAGATAAAATTAAAAAAGCTAAAGATGGAATAATTAGAAATAATGAATTATTAAATCAGTATCAATTAAAACAAATATCTCCTTATATATATAAAAATAGTGATATAGAAAAAGCTGAAGAACAATTGATTAGATTTGAATCTGAAAGGATTCAATTTGAAAAAGATTTTCAATTATCAGAACAAGGAAAATGTCCAACATGTGGTGCTATTTATGAAGGTAATATAGAGCAAATAAGAAATGATTTATTATTATGTAAAAAAGAAATATTAGAATATAAAAATAAAGTTAAAGAAATAAAAGAAAACTTAAAAGAATATACTACTTTAGTTAATGAACAAGAAACTATAAAAATACAAAGAAAAAATATTCAAGACAATATAGATAATCATCAAAAAGAATTAGATGAACTACTTATTGATTTTGTAGAAAAAGAATTAGAAGTTTCTTTTGATTATAGAGGAAGTATAGATAATTTTAAACAAAGAATTAAAAACTATAATGAAACAACTATTTATAATAATAATATAAAAGAACAAATAAAAGATTTAGAAAATAAAATAGAAACATCTATTAAATTACAAGAGCAATATAGTAATATTAAAGAACCTCAAAAAGTAGATGAACCAATAAATTATGATAAAATAAAATATGATATTTTAAATAGAGAAATTATAATATATGAACAAAAATTACAAGAAAAAGAAAGAGTTACTAATTATAATGAAAATATAGAAAAGGAAAAACAAGAAGATAATCAAAAAATAAAAAGTTTAATTTCATTAATTGATTCTATATCTTATAAGGTAAGTATTTTAAAAGAAGTTAGGCAAGTACTTGATAAAGATTTTAGTGCTTGGTTAATAGATCAAGGGGCTGAATATATTAAAGAAAAAATGAATTATTTCTTTTTATCAGCATATGATAAATATTCTATTACTTTTTCTCAAGATAAAAATAGTATAGATTTTTATTATGTTGATAAAGAACAAGATTGTATAACTCCATGTAGTATGGCATCAGGAAGTGAAAAAGATTTATTAGCTCTTAGTTTTAGAGTCGCTTTATCCTCTCTTGATAGATTAAATTTTATGATATTAGATGAAATAGATTCTCAACTTTCAGAAGAAAAAGCAGTAAATATGTTTGAAATTCTTTTAGAACACTTACCAAATTATCAAATTTTTATTATTTCTCATTGTGAAGAAGTAAAAGAATTTTTAAAAAATACAAAAGGAAGTAAGAGTTTTTATGTAGATAAAGGAGAAATAAAATGATAGGTGAAAAAATAATTAGAATAGAAGAAGATTCATTTAATACCAATGATCGTACTTTTGAAGGATTTATTATTATAACTAACAAACAATCAATTAAATTAGGAATAAGTAATGGTCAAGGCTGTTATGAGGCTTGGGGATATTTTATTACAAATGATGATGTTGTTGAATTTCTCGATGCCGAAATAAATTCTATCACTATAGTAGATGACTGTTTAACTCAAGATAAATATCTTTCTGAAATTGGTAGAATTTATGAAGGTGGTGTTATGTTTGTTAATATTAATACAAATAAAGGGGTTTTACAGTTTACAGCTTATAATATTCATAATGGGTATTATGGACATCATGCAGTAGTAGTAATATCAGAACAGTTAAATATTGATACAATAATATAGAATTTAAAAAATTAAAAAGGAGAATAAAATGTCAATAATACTTAAAAAAGAACAATTAGCGTTTCTTGAAAAATATGCAATGTGTGTAGATTCTAAAATGGCAATAAATGAAAAATTCCAAATATCTTATAAAGATAATAAACTTATTTTTAGTCAATCTTCAAATATGGGATATTTAATTACAAGTATAGATTATTCATCAATAAATCAAAATAATATAGTATTTGATACAATAATGTTTGTATCTCTTATACGATCTATTCCAGATAATACAGAAATTACTATAACAGAAAAAGGAATAGAATTTCTTGGTAATTCTTATGATATAGTAAATACAGATATGGAATTAGGAAATGTAGATAAATTTTTAGATATTACAAAAGAAAATAATATAAATAAATTTATTCTTACTGATATTGATTGTTTTAACAAAATAAAGGATTATGCTTATGGAGATAAATTAGAAACTGTATCATATCAAAATAATTATTTTGTTACATCTAATAAATTATATGTAACTGCATTTTCTAAAACAAAAAATTTTATTCTTGGAAAAGATTTTTATTTTTCTCAAGAAACTTTTACTTTATTAACTGAATTTAAAATTAAAGAAATTGATATTTTTGTTAAAGATGATTTTTATTTTTTTAAACTCGAAGAGACATTTATATTTATACCAAAGAGAGATTATATTCTTCCTAATATGTTTCAAGAAAAAATTATGTGTAAATATAATCATCCATTTAGATTTTCAGTTAATAAAAAAGAAATAAAAGAAACTTTATTTAGAATGAAAATTGTTGCAAAAAATAATAAAGAAAGTAGAATTTATTTTGAACCTATTATAAATATACAAAATGTTCCTGTATTAACAATTAAAAATACAGATACGCAATTTGCACAAGAAGATATTTATCTAACCTATTTAGATCCTGAAATAAAAAAAACTATAATACCACTTTCTGTTAATTATTTAGCATCTATAGTCGATAAATGTGATGGAAATACTCTTACTTTCTATTGTACAAATGCAGAAGATAATTTTATGTCGATGAAGATAGAAGATGAAACACAAAATTATTTTTATATTTTAAATTTATTGGAGAAATGATGAAAAGAGAAAACAAGGAGGTAATATGAAAATAAATACATGGTTAGAAGATGAACAATTTATTTCTAAAATGGAGTTCAATGATAAGTATTATCTTGAAACTTTATGTTTTAAGATAGCAGCTTTTTTAAAAAATGTTCCAGTACCAGTATGTTCTACATATGATCGTTCACATAAATCTATTTATTTTTTAATTGGAGAGAATAAACATTTTTTACCTATTGATGTTAATATTTCATATTATGATTATATAACTCTTATCGATAAATGGACAAGACAATTTTATCCTCAATATGAAGTAAAAATAAATACTGAAATAGAATGTACAGATATAGAAATTATGAAATTTGTACAAGAAGGCATAAATCTTAATGATGCGATTTTAATGAAAAAACCTCATTCTTATATTGAAATAGGAGTAATAGAAAAAATATTTATTAAAAAAGATGAATTTATTTTTACTAGAAATGGAATAAAAGAATTAAGAATGTCAGGACTTGGAATACAAACTCCATTACCTCTTTCTAAATTTATGGAAGGAATAAGAGAAATTTCAGATAATAATGAAAAAAAGGTATATATAGAAGAAAATAGTAAATTTATTATGAATCTTAGAACTGCCGAAAAAGAAATAATTATTAATTACTCGGGAAAACAAATGATAAATTTTATTAGAATTAATTTTGATAATAATAAATTTTATCCTTTAATAGCAATAGATGAATTTCAATATAGTTGGGGAATATTTCGTATTATTTTTGAAAGTAAAAATTTAAGAGATGATTGTATTGCACTTTATATGAAAAAATTAAATAAGGAAAAATAAAATGTTTACAGTTAATAATAATTTTTTAAATAAATTAGAAATCAATTTAAAGCAGATAGGAGTAATAGAATGAATGAAAATCAAACAAGACATATTATAGTACAAGCGAACGAGCTTCCTAAAAATATAAGAAATACAATAAATAAAGAGTTGTTAAATTATGAATGTTTAAGTACATTAACAATTTATCAAGTTAACACACTTTTAAATTTAATTGAACAAACATCAGTTCTTTGTTTAAATTATCTTATTTCATCGGAATATTAATATGTACCTTTTATCTTATTATAATAATTTTTATATAGAACCTATCTTTGATAAATTTTGTGAAAAAGAAGAGTTTGATCAAGTAATATTATACTTGACTCAACTTTTTTTATTCTTTGATTTTAAAAGTAAGAAATATAAAATACCCACAGATAGAATAGATGAGATTATCTTATGGTTAGAAAAGGATAATCAAGAATACTCTATATCTGATGAATGTGCAGAACAACTTATTATTTTACAGCAGCAATATAATAAAAAAGAAGTTAAGTTTTTTAGAGATAGAAAATTTGATTCAAGTATTTTAAATGAGGGCGTTAAACTTTTAAATTATCAATTAGAATCTGTTAATTGGGAGCTACAAAGAAATGTATATCTAGATTGTCATGATGCTGGACTTGGAAAGACAATAATAAATATTTGTGTGTTTTCTACCTTATATAAATTAGGAATTATAGATAGTATTTTAATTATTGTTCCTATTGGAATGGGGTTTCATTGGAAATGTCAAATACTTGAATTTGTTAATTTATTTATAGAAGATGATATACAAATAATAGATAATGATTTAAAAATAAAACCATTTGAAAAATTTCAAAATAAAAAAATATTAATAATAAGACAAGACTTACTTGCTAATGTTATTGCATCATATAATAAATCTTATGATAATAAAAAATCATTAAAAAATTTAAAATGGAAGATAGCTGATTATGTTGATATAAAAAAAATATGGAATAAAAAAAATATTTTTTTATTAAGTGATGAAAATCATGGATTTAAGCACACAGAATCAATTAAAACTAAAGCTCTTTTTTCAATAAAAAAATACTTTGAATATAAAGCATTATTATCTGCAACACCTGCAATTAATGGTGTAGAAGATATATACAGTTCCTTATCATTTATTGATCGCAGTATAATACCAATGTCTGAAACTGCATTTAAATTATGGATATCTACGAGTATTGGTAACAAATGGGATAAATATGCTATAAATTCTTATAATACTACAAATGTTAAAAAGTTAATGGATTCATATAAACATATTTTTATTCAAAAAAGAAAAGAAGATTTATCAGAAATAAAAACAATAAAAATAATTAAAAAAATTGAATGTGAAATTACTAAAGAACAAAAAAGATTATATCAACTTGTGACAGAAAAAGAACTATATATTTTACAACAAGAATATGATAAAATAACATGGAAATTATTATTATCAAAATTACATATTTTACTTGAAGTTTTTGATAATGCAGAACTTCTTAAAAAAAGACACTATGACGATATAGAAATAACAAATATTTTAAATAAATGGAAAATTGAAAATGATCCTAAATTTCAAATACTAAAAAGTAGAATAGAAGAAATAATAGAAGAACAAGATAAAAAATGTATCATATATGATACACATCCAGATACAATAAATTCTTTAGCAAATAAATTTTCTAAATATAACCCATTAATCGTACATGGTGGATTAAAAGTTAAAGATCGAGATAGTGATAGAAAAGAAAAAGAAGATTTATTTAATTTTGATAAAAAACATAAACTTATGATATTAAGTATGTATACAAGTTCTCAAGGAATAAATTTACAATATGGAGCAAGTAATATTATATTTAATACTTTAGCTTGGGATGCGACATTAATGGAGCAAGCACAAAATAGAACTGATAGAGCAATTTCTAAAGTTGATTCAATTATAGAATTATTATATTATCCTTATACATTAGATCAATTACGTTTAAAGAAAAATTTAAATAGAATAAATTTAAATAGTAGAATGAATGAAGAAATCACTGAAGCGGACTTACATAAATTATTAAATGGAGAAATATAGTATGAATTTTAAAGAAAAGTTTTTAAATGTAATTAAAAAAGAAAAAAAAGAAGAAGAAAAAGAAAATGAGATAATACTTCCTATGCTGGAAGATTTTATTGAAGAAATGAAACAAATATGTATAGATAAAGGATTAACGTTATATAAAATTGAAACTAAATATGGTGATTGGTATTCACAAGGATTACCTGATATAGACAGTAATTTTGTTTCTTTTATTAATCCTAAAAATAATAAATATGGAATGCTCACTCTTAAAGAAGTATTATACATTAAGGAAATATAATACTTATATAAAAAAAATCAGAAAGCATAAAATATTTTGATAAATTAAATTAAAAATAATTTATTTTATTTTTTTACTAATAAAATAAAATCTCATTATTTTTAATTTGGAAGATAGGAACTTTTTTAAGTAAGAGTATTTCAAATAATAATATAATTTGATTAAAAAAATTAAACAATACCAATGGAGGACTGATTATATGAAAAAATTTTCAATTTTTTCACTTATATTGCTGTTTGCTTTAAATTTTATTGCTTGTTCATCTGATCAAAAAGAAGTAAATGTTAAAGAATCTGTAAAAAAAATTGAGTCTGCAAAAGTAGAATTAAAAGGTACATGTAAAGTTGATTGTGACAAAAAAAATAATACTTGTATAAAAGATGCTGCTAAAGATAAGAAAAAAATTAATGCTTGTACTAAAGCAAAAATAAAATGTACTGCAGATTGTGATGCAGTTAAAAAAACTGAATCTATAAAAAAAGCAGAGCTTACAAAAAAAAGTTGTTAAATAATTCTCAAAATTAATTGTAATATTAAAAAGTAAAATGAAATTTTTTAGAAGATTAGTTCTGATTAATAATCAGAACTTTTTTAAAATTCTATATTTTTTTAAAAAAATATAAAAAATTTATGAAGTTTTTTAGAGTTATATTAATATTTCTATTAGATATTAATAAATTTGTTTGGAAGGTATGATAGTTTAAATATGAAAAATAGATGATGTTAAATTATATAGTTGTTGAAGATATTAATGAATTAAAATTCAATATTTCTTTTGCTAAAATAATAGTAGCTAAAGATTATTTATTTAATTTTGAAAGAAATAAAAATGAAAAAATAATAATTTTTAATTTTTGTAAGAGTTATACGTATCAATCTATAGGATATTATGTATCATTAATTGCTTTAGCAAGAAATCATATTGTTTATCCAAGTATAGATAATATATTAAAAATAAATAAAAATAAAAATAAAAATAAAAGAAAAAGTAACTCTTTTAATTTAGCAATTCTTTTAAATAAAGAAGAAAAAATACCTCCTTCAGATAATACTGCAATTGAAAAATTTGTAGAACAAGGAAGAAGTATTGGATTTAACGTAGAAATAATTTCAAAAGCTGATATAAATAGATTAAATAAATTTGATGCTTTATTTATTAGAGAAACAACAAGTATAGAAGATCATACTTTTAAAATTGCAAAACTTGCATATAATAATAATATAATTGTAATTGATGACCCTAAATCAATTGTTAGATGTACAAATAAAGTATATTTGACTGAATTATTAAAATACCACAATATACAACAACCTAAAACAATAATAATAAGTAAATATAATATTGATAATGTATTAAATCTTTTTAATTTTCCTTTTGTATTAAAATTACCCGATAGTTCTTTTTGTCAAGGAGTAATAAAAATAAATAATAAAGAACAATATTATGAAAATATATTTTTATTTTTACAAAAATCTGATCTTATAATCGCGCAAGAATTTATTAAAACTAATTATGATTGGAGAATAGGAATATTAAATAATAAAGTTATTTATGCATGTAAATATTTTATGGTAAAAAATCATTGGCAAATTGTAAATTGGGATTCTTTAAAAAAAGTAGAGGGTGAAGTTAAAACATTTAAAATAAAAAATGTTCCATTAGAAATAATAAATACTGCGTTAAAAACAACTAAACATATTGGTAATGGATTTTATGGTGTTGATTTAAAAGTTAAAAATAATATTTGTTATATAATAGAAGTAAATGATAATCCAAGTATAGAATCTGAAAGTGAAGATTTAGTATTAGGAAATAAATTATATAAAATAATAATGGAATATTTTTTAGAACAATTACTTATTTCAAGAAAATGTTAAATTTACTAATATAAAAAATATTCATAGGAAATTTAATTTTGTCCTTAGAAAAATTTAAAGATAAAAATATTGCTTTATTCAGTCACTCTGATTTAGATGGGATTGGAAGTATAATAATTTATAAATATTATATTGAACCAATTGCTAAAAATTCTTTAATAATGAGTTGTGATTATAGTGATATTGAACAATTTGAAATAGATAAATTAAATAAATTCAATTTAATAATTTTTACAGATATCACACCAACTAAAGAATTATATGAAATATTAATTAAACTGAATAAAGAAGTATATATTTTTGATCATCATCAAAGTGCATACACTACATTATTAAATGTAATAAAAGAAGAAGATTATTTTTATTCTACTGAAAAATGTGGAACTAAAATATTTTTTGATGAATTGACAAAAGGAAAAAGAACTTCAAAATGTATTCATCAGTTCGTAGAATTATGTAATACTTATGATCTATGGCAAGAAAATTCGGCTTTATGGAAAGATGGAAAAGCTTTACATAATATATTATGGGGAAGTATAAACTGGTATGCAACAAATATTTTAGATAAATATGATAAATTTATTCAAAATCAACTTGAAAAATTTAAAAAAGGTAAAAATTTTTATTTAACATTATATGAAATAAAATTAGCTTCAGTAGCAGAAGATAAAGAAAAAGAACTCTATATAAAAGCAAAAAATAATATTTCTTTACGAAAAGATAATGAAGGTAATAATTATGCATATTTTGAAGTATCTTCTAAACTAAGTATTATTGCAAATAGATTATTGAAGGATTTTTCAGAATTAAAATACATTGCTGGGCATAGTACTTATAATGATAAAGAAGGTATATTTGAACCTTCTATTTCATTAAGATCTTTAGGAGA
>Ga0315278_10001427_pt1 | contig 20901 bp, 21 predicted proteins | sample YL17G06_0_MG_FD_203880 | JGI IMG/M metagenome (GOLD analysis project Ga0315278, IMG submission 203880) | Sediment microbial communities from Yellowstone Lake, YNP, Wyoming, USA - YL17G06_0 | ecosystem: Environmental > Aquatic > Freshwater > Lake > Sediment | place: USA: Wyoming | collected... | reverse complement strand
GGGTGTCATCCAGCGTCGCGCCCGCACGGTAGTCGGCGCAGCTCGCCGCGATCACCTCCGGCCGCCGGAAGCACCGCTTGTACTCCGGCATCGCGTCCTCGAGCGCCTTGAAGTTGCGCGCCCACTTGCGGCAGATCGCCTCGACCCAGAAGTCCGGGTCGGCGCCGATCAACTTTTCGGGAATCCCGCCGGCCTGCGCGAGGAAGCCCCAGTGGAATGTGCTCACCGCGAACACCCGGTTCGCGGTCTCCCACATCGCGCTGGTCGGTACGATGTCGAACGTGGCGAGCTTGCGCACGCGGTCGGCGTGGTCGAGCGCCATGCGGTACCCGACGCGCGCGCCGCGATCGTGCCCGACGACCAGAAACCGTTCGTGATTGAGCGCGCGCATTAGCGCGACGAGGTCCGCGGCCATCGCGCGCTTCGAGTAGCGCGATGAAGAGGGATCGGGCGCAGGCGCGTCGCTGTCGCCGTAGCCCTTGAGATCCGGCACGATCACCGTGAACTCGCGCGCGAGCGTGGGCGCGAGGTGACGCCAGACGAGGTGCGTCTGCGGATAGCCGTGCAGGAGGAGGACGGGCGGTCCCTCGCCCCCCTCGCACACGTTGAAGGAGACGCCCGAGGCGACGACGCGCCGCTGGTTGAGGCCCTGGATCATCGTCTGGTCTTGTTGAGGGTTGGGTAGAATTGATGACCGGCGCGCATTGTGCCATTTTGCCGCGCTGCCGCCGACCCCCTATGAACGTCCGCGACCGGAGCCCTATGCCGCCAATCAGCCGCTTTCCGGTCCCGCAGCTCGAAGACCTGCCCGACGACATCCGCGCCCGCATCCTCAAGGTGCAGGAGAAGTCCGGCTTCGTCCCGAACGTGTTCCTGGCGCTCGCCCATCGCCCCGACGAGTTCCGGGCGTTCTTTGCCTACCACGATGCGCTCATGGAGAAGGAAAGCGGCCTGACCAAGGCCGAGCGGGAGATGATCGTCGTGGCGGTCGCCGGTGCGAACGGCTGCCAGTACTGCGTCGTCGCGCACGGCGCCATCCTGCGCATCCGGGCGAAGAATCCGCTCATCGCCGACCAGGTCGCCATCAACTACCGGGAGGCGGATATCACGCCGCGTCAGCGGGCGATGCTCGACTTTGCGCTGAAGGTCGCAGAGGATTCGCGCGCGATCGACGAGCGCGACTTCGCCGCCCTGCGCGCCCACGGCTTCACCGACGAGGACATTTGGGACATCGCCGGCGTCACCGCGTTCTTCTCGCTGTCGAACCGCTTCGCGAACTTCGTCGCGCTCCGCCCCAACGACGAGTTCTACCTCATGGGCAGAGTGCCCAAGTAGTTTCACCCTCCGCCAGCCGGCGACTTCCGCCGTCCGGATGCGAAATAGTCGGCACTCCCGACCGGTCTCGAGGTGACGGCGCGGCACTATTCACTCGCGCGGTCGCGCGCCGAGCCCCAGAGTGGGCCCTCGAAAAAAATGAAGGGGAGCACGCCATGCCGTTCGTCAAGCACGCCGCCGTCGCACTCGCCGCCGCATTGAGCCTGTTCGCTGCGCCCGCGGCATTGGCCGCGGACGAGGTTCCCGAACCCGTCGCCAAGGTCGACAACGGGCTCGGCGCGCTGCCCCACTACTCGCAATGGAACGAGACCTGGCTGTACGCCACCCCCGCCGACAGCATCGACAACGGCCTGGGCGAGATGCCGGACGTGTCGCGGATCACGGAGGTGTGGCTCTACGCGATGCCGGCGGAAAAGGTCGACTCGGGACTGGGCGAGATCGTCGCGCGCACGGCCGTGGCCGGCGATCTGCGCTGACGCACCGCGCATTCAGCGGGCGAGCAGCACTCGCGCCGCGACGAACGCGACGACCACCAGCAGCACGCTCATGAAGATGGTGGCGCGGCGTTTTGCCCGCTGCCGCCTCCGCACCCCCGCGGCGCGCTCGGACTCCATGAGCGCGGCCATTCGCGACCACTTGCCGTCCGCATCCTGCTCCTTCGTGCCGCTTGCGGCCGGGTGATCCCATCCAGCGACCGTCGGCTGATCGAGCGGCGTGACGTGCGCGGCCGGGTGATCCCAGCCGACGACCGTGCGAGCGTCGAGCGGCGAGGTCGGCGCGCGCAGCGGCGCGGCTTTCACGGCCGGCAGTGGCGCTGCGCCGGCACGCGTCGCCTCCGTCTCGCGCCGCGCCGAGGCGACGAGCTTTCGCTCCTTGTCGCTGAGGCTGCCCTTTTTCATCGCCCAGATTTTGCACGTCCGCCGGTTTGGCGGTCTACCCGAGCCGGCGCGGCCACGGTGCGGAAAGTCACGCCTTTCCGGTCGCGATGCGTGCGCGGGCGGCGCGGTGCTCGCGCTCCAGGCGATCCACCAACTCGCTCACCGTCGGCGCGTCGGTGATATTGCCCACGCCCTGTCCCGCGCTCCAGATGTCCTTCCACGCTTTCGGCCGCGCTTCGCGCCGGTCGTAGTTCATCTGCCCGGCCGGCACGTCGGGCAGATTCTCGGGATCGAGCCCGGCCGCGCGGATGCTGGCCTTCAGGTAGCTCCCGTGCACCCCCGAGAAGTAGGGCGTGTACAGCACGTCCGCGGCCCGCGCCTCGGCGATCATTTGCTTGTAGGGGTCCGGGGCGTTCGCTTCCTGCGTCGCGATGAATCGCGTTCCGAGGTACGCGAGGTCGCACCCCATCGCCTGCGCCGCGAGAATGCCTGCCCCATTGGTGATCGCGCCCGCGAGCACCAGCGTCCCGGCGTAGAAGCGCCGCACCTCGTTAACCAGCGCGAACGGGCTCAGCGCGCCCGCGTGTCCCCCCGCGCCCGTGCAGACGAGGATGAGACCGTCGACGCCCGCCTCGAGCGCCTTCTCCGCGTGCCGCACGCTGATCACGTCGTGCAGGACGATGCCGCCATAGGCGTGCACCCGGTCGACGACCGGGTGGGGCGGCCGCAACGAGGTAATGACGATCGGGACGCGGTGCCGCACGCAGACGTCCAGGTCGGCGTCGAGCCGCCCGTTCGAGGTGTGCACGATCTGGTTCACGGCGAACGGCGCGACGGTTGCGCCGGGGTGCGCTGCGCGGTGTGCGGCGAGTTCCGACTCGATGCGCGTGAGCCAGCGGTCGAGCGCTTCCTGCGGGCGCGCGTTCAGCGCGGGGAACGCGCCGACGATCCCGGCCTTGCACTGCGCGATCACGAGCTCCGGGTTGGAAACGATGAACAGCGGCGCGCCGATGACCGGCAGGCGCAGGTTGCCCTCGAGCAGCGGCGGGAGCGGCATGATCCACGAACCTCCGAGCAAGTCCGCGCGAGCGGACTTGCTCACAGTGATTGGGGGATTTGCAAAGGGGGCCATAGGCCCTCTTTGCGGCGTTCTTCTATTCGAACTTGATGTCTTTGGCCACGCCGCCCCACAGCTCATATTCGCGCCGGATCCGCGCGCCGAGCTCGTCCGCAGTGGACGGCTTCACGTCGTAGCCGAGGTCGGAGAGCTGCTTCGCGAGCTCCGGGTTGGCGAGCGCGGCGCGCACCGCCACATTGAGCCGCGCGGCAACTTCGCGCGGCAGGCCCACCGGGCCCATCAGCGCGTACCAGCCAGTGACGTCGAAGCCCGGCACGCCGGCCTCGATCATCGTCGGCACGTCGGGCAGCGAGCGGTTGCGCTCCCGCGACGTCACTGCAAGCGCACGCGCGCGGCCGCTTTCGACGAACCCTTTGGCCGTGCCGGTGATGTCGAACATGAAGGCGATCTTGCCTCCGACCACGTCGGCCATCGCCGGCGCGTTGCCCTTGTACGGGACGTGGATCATGTCCGTGCCGGTGCTCTTCTTGAGCAGCTCGCCCGAGAGATGGTTCGACGCGCCCATCCCCGCCGAGCCGAACGCCACCTTGCCCGGGTTCGCTTTCGCGTAAGCGACCAGCTCCGCGACGTTGCGGGCCGGGAAGTCCTTGTTGATCAGCAGGACGTTCGTGTAGTCGACGATATTGACGATTGGCGCGAGCTCCTTGAGCACGTCGACTGGCATGGACTTCTGCACGTGCGGCGTGATGGTCAGCGTCGGGCTGGCCGCGAAGTAGATCGTGTAGCCGTCGGCCGGGCTCTTCGCCACGAGGTCCGCCGCGATCGCGCCGCTCGCGCCCGGCCGGTTCTCGACGACGATCGGCTGGCCGAGCTCCTTCTGCAGCACCTGGGCCATGATGCGCGCGGCGGCGTCGACCGGGCCGCCGGGCGCGTAGCCGACGAGAAACTTCATCGGGCGCACCGGGTAGCCCTGCGCAAATGCGCCGAGCGCTGCCGCGGCGAGCGCCGCGCCGGTGAGCGCGATAAGCAGTCGTTTCACCATCTCTCTCTCCTCAAGATCGCGTGTCGAGCAGCGCGCGCAACGGTTGCTTGAGCAGCTTTCCGCTCGCGGTGGTCGGGAGCGCGTCGATCACCCGGATCTCCGCGGGCCGCTTGTACGGCGCGAGCTGTTCGCGCAGGTACTCTCGCAACGCCGCGAGATCGAGCTGTGCGCCGTGCTTCGCTTCCACGAACGCGATCACATCTTCGTTTCCATCGGAGGTCGCGCGGCCGACCACCGCGGATAGCCGTACCGCGGGATGGCTGTTGATGACCGCCTCGACCTCGACCGGGTAAACGTTGAACCCGGAATGGATCACGAGATCCTTGGACCGTCCGGCGAGGAACAGCGCGCCGTCGGCCTCGAGGCGGCCAAGGTCGCCCGTCGCATACCAGGCGCCCGGTTTGAACGCCTCGGCGGTCAGCTCTGGGGCGCGATAGTAGCCGAGCATGAGCCCGGGTCCGCGGATCCACAGCTCGCCCACCTGGCCACGCGGCACGTCGCGTCCTTCGGCGTCGACGGCGCGCAGCTCGGCGCCGTCGACGATGAAACCGGACGACGTGTCGGCACGCGGCGCGTCGGCACGGGTGATGAAGAGCGATCCCGCGTACTCGGTCAGGCCGTAGCCGTGGTGGAGCGGCTGACGGAACAGCGCCTCCACGTCGCGTTTGAGTTGCGGGTCGAGCGGCGCGCCGCCGGTGTACACGTAGCGCAGGCGCGGCGCGGCGACGTGCGCACCGGTCTCCCGGACGTGCGCGAGAATGCGCCCGAACATCGTCGGCACCCCTTGCAGCATCGTGATCTCGCGCTCGGCGAGGGCGTGCAGCACGTCGCCCGGGTCGAAGCGCGCTCGCAGGTACAGGCTCGCGCCGGCGTAGAGCGTGGCGAGCAGCATCGTCGCAAGCCCGAAGATGTGCGAGATCGGCAGGACCGCGTACGCGCGATCCGCGGGCCCGAGCTGCCGCGACTCCGCCGACACCCGCGCGAAGTGCAGCAGCCCGCGGTGGCTGATCATGACGCCCTTCGGCGCATCGGTGGTGCCGGATGTATAGAGCAGCGCGGCGACCTCATCCGCGTCCGCTTCGCGCGCTGCGTCCTCGGGCCCGGGCGCGACGCGCAGACCCTCGAGCCCGGGCGCACCCGCGTCGGTCGCATTCCACCGGCCGGCGTGCGCGCCCGCCTCGGCCGACGCCCGGGTGGTGAAGAGCACAAGCCGCGGCGCGCAGTGCGTGCGCACGGCGTCAACCTCGCGGGGCGCGAGGCGCGCGTTGACCACGACCGGCCAGGCGCCGATCGCGCTCGCGCCGAAGAGCGACTCGACCAGCGCGGCGCAGTTCTCACCCACGATCATGACGCGGTCGCCCGGGCCGACGCCCGCGTCGCGCAGCGCGTGCGCGGCCGCCTCCAGCCGGCGCGCGAGGACCGCGAAGCTGACCGGCCGGTCGTCTTCGAAAAGCGCAGGCGCTTCCGGCGCGTGCTGCGCCCAGTAGCGCGGGATGTCGACGATCCGAGCCGCGCCGCGCGGCGCGGCCGTCTCAGCCATCGCCTTTCGGCCGGGCGTGGGCGCTCGCCTCCTCGTCGACGCGTTGCCAGATCTCGAGCGCCATCGGATGCTCGGTCTCCTCGAGGAGGTGGCCGACCAGCCCGACCGCGCGCGCCATCACGCCGAGGCCGCGCACGATGCGATCGGGCACGCCGAGCTCGCAGCAGATCGCGCCGATCGCGCCGGTCGCGTTGATCGGCAACGGCTTGCCCGACGCGCGCTCGGCCTCGGCGGCGATGAGCTGCACGAGCCGCACGTAAGCGCCGGACAGGCCGTTCTCCTGCGCGATCTGGAACAGCCGCGGCGTGCGTGGGTCGATCGGCTTGTGGATCGGATGCCCGAGCCCCGGGATCGGCGCTTTGCGCGCGCGCCACGCCGCAACGGTTTCGCGGGCGATCGCCTCGAGCTCGGCCGCGGTCGCCGTCTTCGCGCGGCTGCGCGGCAGCGCCTCGGCGAGCATCTTCGCCACGCCCTCCATGCTGCCGACGAACACGGTCCCGAGCCCGCACAGCCCCGCGGCGACCGCGGCCTGGAGCGACTCGGGCGCACCGGCATAGGTGAGCCGCGCGGCGAGCGCGCTGGGCGTGATCCCGTGCTCCACGAGCGTGACGAGGATCGCATTGAAAACGATCGACTCCTGCGGCGTCGGCACCCGTCCCATCAACTCGAGGAACGCCATGTCGCCGAGGTTGATCTTGCCGAGCAGCTCGCCCGGCAGGTCCATGCCGCGGACGACGATCTTGTCGGGGGTGCTCCAGCCGAGGTCGCTGCGCAGGGGCTTGGGTTGACGCGGCATCGGTGTTCCTCTAGATCGGATCCCAGGAAAAGACATCGGCCGAGACGTCGAGCGGCAGGAAGCTTGCCTTGAGCGCGGGCAGCGCGTGCTCGGCGATCGCCGCGGCGGTCCAGCCCTCGGCGCGATGGACCGAGCGCACCGGGCGCGGCTGGCTCATCACGAAGATCTCGTTCGCGCGCACCGCGAAGATCTGACCGCTCACCTCCCGGGCGGCATCTCCGGCCAGGAACACCGCCATCGGCGCGATCTTGCTCGCCTCCATGCGCTGGAGCTTCGCGACCCGCGCTCGGCTCTCGGGCGTCTCGGTCGGGATCGACGCGATCATCCGGCTCCACGCGAACGGCGCGATGCAGTTCGAGCGCACGTTGAACTTCGCGAGATCCAATGCGATCGATTTCGACAGCGCGGCGATCCCGAGCTTCGCGGCGGCATAGTTGGCCTGGCCCACGTTGCCGATGAGCCCGGAGGTCGAGGTCATGTGGATGTACGCGCCGCTGCCTTGCGCGCGGAAGTGCGTCGCGGCCGCGCGGCTGACGTAGAAGGTCCCCATCAGGTGAACCTGGACGACCGCCTCGAAGTCCTCCGGCGTCATCTTGTGAAACAGGCGATCGCGCAGAATCCCGGCGTTGTTCACCACGCAGTCGATGCGGCCGAAGGCGTCCAGCGCGGCCTGCACGATGCGGTTCGCGGCGTTCCAGTCCGACACGCTGTCGATGCTGGCGACGGCTGTGCCGCCGCGCGCACGGATCTCGTCCACGACCCGTTGCGCAGACCCGGCGTCGCCGGGCTCCCCGGTGAGCGACGCGCCGATGTCATTGACGACGACCTTCGCCCCGGCGGCCGCCATCGCAGCCGCGATCTCGCGCCCGATCCCGCCGCCGGCGCCGGTGACGATCACCACCTTTTCTGTGACCATGCTTCTCTAGATGAGAATGATGTCGAACTGCTCCTGCGTGTAGCTTGTCTCGACCTGCATCGACACCGGCTTGCCGATGAAGTCGCCGAGCATCGCGAGCGACTGCGATTCCTCCTCGAGGAAGAGGTCGATGACGCTCTGCGCGGCGAGGATGCGGAACTCGCGTGCGTTGAACTGACGCGCCTCGCGCAGAATCTCGCGCAGGATCTCGTAGCATACCGTGCGCGCGGTCTTCACCATGCCACGCCCCTGGCAGGTCGCGCACGGCTCGCACAGCACGTGCTCCAGCGACTCGCGTGTGCGCTTGCGCGTCATCTCCACCAGCCCGAGCTGCGTAAAGCCGTTCAGCGTCATCTTGGTCCGGTCGCGCGCGAGGAACTTGTGGAACTCCCCGAGGACCACGGCGCGATGGTCCTCGTTGGTCATGTCGATGAAGTCGAGGATGATGATGCCGCCGAGGTTGCGCAGGCGCAGCTGGCGCGCCATCACTTGCGCGGCCTCGAGGTTGGTCTTGAAGATCGTGTCCTCGAAGTTGCGTACGCCGACGAACCCGCCGGTGTTGACGTCGATCGTCGTCATCGCCTCGGTCTGGTCGACGATCAGGTAGCCGCCGCTCTTCAGGTCGACACGGCGGGCGAGCGCGCGCTCGATCTCGTCCTCGACGTTGTAGAGGTCGAATAGCGGCCGCTCGCCGGCGTAGTGCTCGAGCTTTGGCGCCACCTTCGGGACGTAGTCCAACGCGAACGTCTGCAGCCGCGCGAAGGTCTCGCGCGAGTCGATCAGCACGCGCCCGGTGTCGTCGTTGGCGAAGTCGCGCAGCACGCGCTGCGCAAGCGAAAGGTCCTGGTGCAGGAGCGACGGCGCGTGCGAGGTCTGCGAGCGCTCGCGGATGAAGCCCCAGAGACGCCGCAAGTACCCGACGTCGTTGGCGAGCTCGGCCTCGGTCGCCGTCTCGGCCATGGTTCGGATGATGTACCCGCCGCTCTCGCCGGGCGGCAGGAGCTGCTGGAGCCGCTCGCGCAGGATCTTGCGTCCGGTTTCGTCCTCGATGCGCTGCGAGACGCCGATGTGCGAGTCCTGCGGCAGATGGACGAGCAGCCGCCCGGCGATCGAGACCTGCGTCGACAGGCGCGCGCCCTTGGTGCCGATCGGGTCCTTGACGACCTGCACCATCAGCGGCTGCCCCTCGGCGAGGATCTTCTCGATCGGGCGCGTCGCGCCGGCGCGCGTCGGGTCGCCGTTCGCGTGGCCGTTCTGGCGCTCCTCCCAGATGTCGGCGACGTGCAGGAACGCCGCGCGCTCCAGCCCCATCTCGACGAACGCCGATTGCATGCCGGGCAGCACGCGCACGACCCGGCCCATGTAGATATTGCCGACGAGCCCCCGCGTCGCGGAGCGCTCCACGTGCAGCTCCTGGACCACGCCGCTCGCCATTACGGCGACGCGCGTCTCCTGCGGCGTGATGTTGATGAGGATGTCCTCGGCCATGATTTCCCGCGGCGCTCGGCCGGGGTGCGAAGCTTAAGGGAACGCGGCAAAAGGGGCCAGGTTGGGAAAGGAAGGGTCCCAACCCTTCCGGCGTCCCCCTCTTGCGAATCCCCAGCTCCAGCGCAAGACCTCGCCGGGGCAGGTATTGCAGCGATTCCCTAAGGAAGGTCTGAACAGGTCCGCTATGGCGGACTGGTTCACTGGGATTGGGGGATTGTCAGGGGGGCTGTGGCCCCCCTTAATCAGAGTTTCCCTAAGCGGAAGCTCAGCCGGACCGCAACTGGAACTTGCGCAGCAGGCTCGCTGTCTCGTACAGCGGCAGGCCCATCACGCCGGTGTAGCTGCCGAGGATCTCGGGGATGAACGCCGCGGCGCGGCCCTGGATCGCATAGCCCCCGGCTTTGTCGAACGGCTCGCCGGTGTCGACGTACTGGGCGATCTCGGTGTCGTTCAGGTCGCGGAAGCGAACGACGTTCTCGTTCAGGATCGCGTCGACGGTGGCGTCGAACCAGAGCACCACCGCGGTCAGCACGCGATGCTCGTGCCCCGACAGCTCGCGCAGCATGGCGATCGCGCCGGCGCGGTCGGCCGGCTTCCCGAAGATCTTGTTGCGCAGGCACACGGTGGTGTCCGCCGCGAGCACCGGGTGGCGCGGGAGGCCGCGCTGCACCACGCGCTGCCACCCGGCGTCGGCCTTGCCCTTGGCGACGCGGGTGACGTAGGCGTCGGGCAACTCGTCCTGGCGGGGCGTCTCGTCCATGTCCCGTCCGCGCAGGCCATGTTCGCGGAAGAGGAGCACCTCGAAGCTGACGCCGATCTGCTTGAGAAGCTCCCTGCGGCGCGGGCTGCGGGAGGCGAGGTAGATGCGCGGAAGGTTGTGCGCCACGGCCGCCTTTTGTTCTGCTCTCGTCATTCTCGCTGGTGGTTATTCCCGCTGGTCGTTATTCTCGATGATACGGGTGATTATCGAGGAGCGAGAAGGCCCGATAAAGCTGTTCCGCGAGCAGGACGCGCACCAGTGCATGCGGCAGCGTCAGACTCGAGAGACGGAGCTGCAGGTCGACACGGTTCCGCAGGCCCGGGTCGAGCCCGTCCGGTCCGCCGATCAGGAAGCCGACGTCCCGCCCGCCCGCGAGCCAGCCGTCCAGGAGCCGTGCGAGCTGGGCGGTGGTGACCTCGCGACCGCGCTCGTCGAGCGCGACGCGCAGGCCGCCGGCCGCCAGCGCCGCCTCGAGGCGCTTTGCCTCGGCGGCCATCGCCTGCGCGGGGGTGCGGGTGGGGCCGCGCTTTTCCGGCCGGATCTCCGCCAGGGTGAGCCGGGCCTTGCGCGGAAACCGCCGCGCATAGTCAGCGAACGCCGCGTCGACCCAGCCGGGCATCCGCTCCCCGATCGCGACGACAAGCAGCTTCATCTGAAGGCGATGCACGGCGGACGCGAGTCACGCGTGACGTGGGGAATCCTTCGTACGAACAAAGGGGACCGGTTGGGAAGGGAAGGGTTCCAACCCCTCCCGGGTCCCTTGTAGATTCCCCATGGACGAGAAAGGGGCGAGCCCCTTGCAAATCCCCTACGGCGCGGGTCGCTCAACGGGTTTGGGCTTCGAACGGGGGCGCTTCGCGCGCGGGGCGGGCTGGTCCCACAGCTCCTCGAGGTTGTAGTGCTGGCGCACCGCCGGCTGCATGATGTGCACCACGACGTCCCCGAGGTCGACCAGCACCCACTCCCCGCCCGCCTCGCCCTCGAGGCCGAGAACGCGCTCGCCAAGCGCCTTCATGCGCTCGCGCACATGAACGGCGAGCGCCTTCGTCTGCCGCGCGGAGTCGGCGGTGGCGATGATCACCCGGTCGAAGAGACTGGTCAGGTGGGTGACGTTGAATGCCGCGACTTCGCGAGCCTTGATGTCCTCGAGCGCGGCAACGACCGCCTTCTGCTTCTTCCGGATGTCCATCAGTTGGAGGGCTTGTCCTCTTGGTAAAGGCCGTGCGCCCGAATATATGCGAGAACTTCGGGCGGGAGCAAATAGCGCACGCTGCGGCCCGCGGCGAGCCGCCGTCGCAACTCGGAGGCAGAGATGGCGAGCAGGGTCATCGGGAACGCGACGATGCGCCCGGCGGGGGCGGCCGCCAGCGCCGCGGGCGAGCCGGCGCGCTGAGCGTACTCGGCGCCGACCTCGGCCGGGAGCGCGTCGCGGGTCACGGCGAAGCCGGGGCGTTCCCCGACCGCGAAGTGCGCCAGCGTCAGGAGCTCGCGCCACGCGCGCCAGGTGTGGAACGCGTGCAGCTGATCCGCGCCGATGATGAAGACGAGTGGCGCTTCCGGTCCGAGCTGCGCGCGCAGCCGCTTGAGCGTGTCGATCGTGAAACCCGGCGCGGCGCTCTCGGCTTCCGCGTCGTCGACCTCGAAGCGCGCGTCGTCCCGCACCGCGATGCGCACCATCTCGAGCCGGTGGCGGCCCGCCGTGCGCGGCGCCGCGCGGTGCCCGGGATTGCCCGACGGGATCCAGCGCACGCGCGCGAGGCCGAGATGCTCGGCGGCCTCATCGGCGAGGCGCAGGTGCGCGTAGTGCACCGGGTCGAACGTGCCGCCCAGGAGTCCGAGCAGCGGGGAAGGCGCCATCCGGGGCTCGCGCGCTCGCGCCGTCAGGCCTTGCGGGTCGCGGCGATCTGGATCGTCGCGAGCCGCTGCATCTCGGGGGTGTCGAAGAGCTGTGGATTGTCGAGGTAATCCCGCAGCAGGTCGGTCGCGTCGAAACCCCAGAAGAGATGGCCGTCGACGACGAACGTCGGCACGCCGAAGACCCCGGCGCGGATCGCCTCCTCCCCGTTCCCCCGCAGCTGCGTCTTGACCCCTTCGCTCGCCGCTAGCACCTCTGCACCCGGTACGCCGAGGGTGTCGCACAGTGCCTTCCATTCGTCGTTCGGCGAGCGGCCCTGAGCCCAGATGAAGTCGAAGATCGACTTCACGGTCTCGTAGGTCGTCCCGAAAGCGAGCGCGAGCCGCAGCGCGTGGACCGGGATGAACGGGTGTGCCGGGGGGACGCGCAATGCCACCCCTCGCTTCGCGCCGAGCCTGGTGACGTGACGATAGGTGTGCTGGCGCTTGGACTCGATCTCTGCCGGCGCCTTCTGGCCCCAGTGGTCGAGCAGCGCCGCGAGCACGAGCGGCCTGAGCTCGACGTCGGAGCGCTGGAAGAGCTCCGGCTCCGTCGCGAACTGCAGGTACGCGTACGGGGAGAGGAAGTCGAAGTACCACTGCAATCGCGCCACGCGAGCTCCCTTGGCTTGTCAGGTACGCACCTGCCCGGTGCCCAGTACGACATACTTCTGCGAGGTGAGGCCTTCCAGCCCCACCGGCCCGCGCGCATGCAGCTTGTCGGTCGAGATGCCGATCTCGGCGCCCAGCCCATACTCGAAGCCGTCGGCGAAGCGCGTCGAGGCGTTCACGATCACCGAGCTCGAGTCGACCTCGCGCAGGAACCGCTGCGCCCGCGCGTCGTCCTCCGTGACGATCGCGTCGGTGTGCTGCGAGCCGTACTTGGCGATGTGGTCCATCGCTTCGTCGAGGCCCTGCACGATGCGCACGCTTAGCACCGGCGCCAGCCACTCGGTGTACCAGTCCTGCTCGGATGCGGGCTTGATCGCCGGCGCGGCGCCGTCGAGCGCGTCGCGGATCACCTTCGCTGCCGCAGCGTCGCAGCGGAGCTCGACGCCTTTCTCGGCGTAGATGCGCGCGAGCGCCGGCAGCACCCGCGGTGCGACGGCCTCGTGCACGAGCAGCGTCTCCATCGTGTTGCAGGTGCCGTAACGCTGCGTCTTCGCGTTGTCGGCGATGCGCACCGCCTGGTCGAGATCGGCGCGCTCGTCGATGTAGACGTGGCAGACGCCGTCGAGGTGCTTGATCATCGGGATGCGCGACTCGGCGATCACGCGCTCGACGAGCGACTTCCCGCCGCGCGGCACGATGATGTCCACGTAGTCGTGCATGCGCAGGAGCTCGCCGACGGCCGCGCGGTCGGGCGTGTTCACGACCAGCACCGCGTCCTCCGGCAACCCCGCCGCGCGCAGACCCTCGTGCACGCATACGGCGATCGCCAGATTGGCGTGGATCGCCTCCGAGCCGCCGCGCAGAATGCAGGCGTTGCCCGACTTGAGGCAGAGCGCCGCGGCATCCGCAGTGACGTTCGGGCGCGACTCGTAGACGATCCCGATCACGCCGAGCGGCACCCGCATCCGGCCGACCTTGATGCCGGTCGGCCGCTCCGCGAGCTCGGTGATCGCGCCCACCGGGTCGGGCAGCGCCGCGACCTGCTCCAGGCCTTCCGCCATCGAATCGACCGACTTGTCGGTTAGCGCGAGCCGCTCGACCATCGCGGGCTCCAGGCCAGCGGCGCGCGCCGCCGCGACGTCCTCGGCGTTGGCGGCCAGGATCTTCGCGCGTTCGCGGCGCACCGTCGCGGCCATCGCGCGCAACGCGCGGTTCTTGGTCTCGGTGTCGGCCTTTGCGACCACGCGCGACGCGGCGCGCGCGCGCCGGCCGAGGTCCTGCATGTACGTCTTCACGTCCATGCGGCAAGTTTAGCCTACGGAAGCGCTCGGACCTTCCCTATGCGAACCGCAAGCCGAGCTGCAGCAACTCGTCCCACGGGTCGCCCTTTGCGAGGCCCTTGATCGTCTGGTCGACCGCGGCGGCCTGCGCTAGAGCGGCATCCAGCGCCTCGCGCGCCATGCGGCGCGCGGCGGCCGCGACGAGGCGCTGGCGCGCCTCGCCCCAGACGCGGCTCTCGCGGAACAGGTCGGCGGCGTTGCGGCCTGCGGCGAGTCCCCGCTGCACGCGGGTGACGGCGCGCACGTCGTCCGACATGACCCACAGCACCCGCGGCGGCGCTTCCCCCTCGCCCGCAAGCCCATCGAGCACGCGCGCGAGCCGCGCGCGATCCCCCGACAGCATCGCCTCCGACAGCTGCGACACCTCGAACCGCGCAACATCGAGCACCGCGTCGCGGACCTGCTCGAATGCGAGGTCGCCGGGCGGGTAGAGCAGACCGAGCTTCTGGATCTCCTGGTGCGCCGCGAGCAGGTTGCCTTCGACGCAGTCGGCGATGAACGCAAGCGCGTCCTCCGCTGCCCGCTGCTTCTGTCGCGCGAGGCGCGCGCCGATCCATAGCGGCAGCGTGCGGCGCTCGACCGGGAAGACGTTGACCACGACGCCGGCGCCGGACAGGGCGCCGAACCAGGCCGAGTTCTGGCCCGCGCGATCGAGCCGCGGCAGCGTGACAAGCGTGACGATGTCGGGCTGCAGCGCGGCGCAATAGGCATTGATCGCCGCGGCGCCATCGGTGCCGGGTTTGCCGGAGGGTACGCGCAGCTCGATCAACCGGCGGCTCGCGAACAGCGAGAGCGCGGCCGCCGAGGCCGCGAGCCGGCCCCAGTCGTAGTGCCGCTCGACGAGATGAACTTCGCGCTCCGCGTGGCCTTCGGCGCGCGCCTTCGCGCGGATCGCGTCCGCCGCCTCCATCGCGAGCAACGGCTCGTCGCCGTGGATGACGTAGAGCGACGCGAGCGCGCGGGCGAGCCGCGCGTCGAGCTCCTCCAGGCGGATTTGCATCAGTCTTGCGCGCTCGACGCGGCGTTCATGTGTTCGTCGAGCGGGTCGGCCCGGACCTGCGGCACGGCGCTCGCACCCTACTCGGTTTCTGCGACCAGCGGTTGCGCGGCAGCCAGCCGGCGGATTATCTGCTGCACCAGGTCGGAGCGCATCTCCCTGTAGAGCTGCGCCTCCTCGGTCTCCTTCGCGAGCACCTGGTCGTTGAAGGTGATGTCCCGGGTAAGCAGCAGGGAGGTGGGCGGAATGATGTCGAGTCCCTTTGGGCTCGACACGCGGAACGCGACGCGGTAGCGCAGCTGGTATTCGCGCACGCGGCCCTGCGTGTTGAGCGAGAGAATGACCTTTTCCTGCGCCTCGCTCATGATCGACAGTACCGCGTCCGCGTCAGCGACGTTCTCGACGAGCTTGGTCTGGTCATTCGCGGCGGTGATGTTGCGCTTCAGCTCGAATCCGAGCGGCGTGTTGAGCGGCACGCTGATCGCGTCGAACGGGAAGGTCTGCTGACCGCGTAGCTTGAAGCCGCAGGCGGCGAGCGCAAGCGCCGCGCAGGCGAGCATCGCGAGCAGTGCGCGGCGCGAGCGCACGCCGTCCCGGCGCAAGCCGGGACCCAGGGCCTGGGCTCCGCCTCGCACGGGAATGACGAACCTGCTCATGGCGCCATTACACCACGACGTTCACGAGCCGTCCCGGCACGACGATCACCTTCTTCGGCGGCCGGCCTGCGATGTACTTCATGACCGCTTCGTGTGCCAGGGCGAGACGCTCGATCGCCGCCTTGTCGGCGTCCTTGAGCACACGCAGGTGTCCGCGCAGCTTGCCGTTCACCTGCAGCACGAGCTCGATCTCGTCGGTGTCGAGCGCCAGGGGGTCGGCCTCCGGCCAGGCGGCGACCATCGGGTCGCCGGCGAAACCGAGCTCGCGCCACAGCGCGTGCGCGATGTGCGGCGCGATCGGGTAAAGCACGCGCAGCAGGATCGAGAAGCCCTCGTGCAGGAGGGTCGCGGCGCTCTGCGTGGCGTCCCCGGTGCGCGGCACTGCCGCCAGCGCGTTGTAGATCTTCATCGCCCCGGAGGCAACGGTGTTGAACTGCTGGCGCCCGATGTCGTAGGTCGCCTGCTTCACGTTGGCGTGGATCTCGCGCCGCGCCGCGGCGAGCTGCGGATGCTTGCTTCGCCACTCCGCCGGGTACGCGTACCGTGCATAAGCGCCCGCGCGCTTCTTCGATTCCGCGCCGAGGAGGGCCGAGAGGTCGTACGCCAGGCTCCATACGCGCTTGAGAAAGCGCGACGCGCCCTCGACACCGGCGTCGTTCCACTCGAGCGTCTGCTCCGGTGGGCTGGTGAAGATGATGAAGAACCGCGCGGTGTCTGCGCCGTGCTGCTCGATCAGCTCCTGCGGGTCGACGCCGTTGCGCTTCGACTTCGACATCGTGCCGATGCCGGCGTACTCGACCGGCTGGCCGTCGGCCTGCGCGCGTGCGCCGACGATCTTGCCTTCGGCGTCGTGCTGCACCTCGAGTTCTTCGGGCGCGTAGTAGGTGATGCCGCCCTTCTCGCCCTTGCGCTGAAAGATGTCGTTCAGCACCATGCCCTGGGTGAGGAGATTCGCGAACGGCTCGTCGAACGACACGAGCCCGAGGTCGCGCATCACCTTCGACCAGAAGCGCGCGTACAGGAGGTGCAGGATGGCGTGCTCGATGCCGCCGATGTACTGGTCGACCGGCAGCCAGTAGTTCACGCGGGCGTCGACCATCGAGCGGTCAGCGTTCGCGCTGGCGAACCGGCTGAAGTACCAGGACGAGTCGACGAACGTGTCCATCGTGTCCGTCTCGCGCTGCGCCGGCTGGCCGCACTTGGGACACGGCGTGTTCACGAACTCGGTGCGCTTGGCGAGGGGGTTGCCGCTGCCGTCCGGGACGCAATCCTCCGGCAGCAGGACCGGCAGATCGGCGTCCGGTACCGGCACGTCGCCGCACGCGGCGCAGTGCACGAGCGGCACCGGCGTACCCCAGTAGCGTTGGCGCGAGATGCCCCAGTCGCGCAGCCTCCATTGCACGTGCTTGCCGCCGAGGCCCTTTGCCTGGAGGTCGGTGGCGATCGCGTCGATCGCTCGGCCGTAGTCCAGGCCGTCGTACTTGCCGGAGTTCACGCACCAGCCGTAGTCGGCGTACCACGGCTCCCACGCGTCGGTGGAGAAGCGCCTGCCCTCCACGTCGATGACCTGCCTGATCGGCAACCCGTACGTCTTCGCGAACGCGAAGTCGCGCTCGTCGTGTCCCGGCACGCCCATCACGGCGCCCTCACCGTAGCCCATCAGCACGTAATTGCCGACCCACACCTCCATCTGCGCGCCCGTGAGCGGATGCGTGACGCAGAGCCCGGTCGGCATGCCTTTCTTCTCGATAGTCGCGAGATCGGCCTCCATCACGCTGCCGTGCTTGCACTCCGCCACGAATGCGGCGAGCTTCGCGTCGCGCTTCGCGGCGGCCGCTGCGAGCGGATGTTCGGCCGCGACCGCGCAGAAGGTCACGCCCATGATCGTGTCGGCGCGCGTGGTGAAGACGCGCATCAGCTTCTTCTCGCCCGCGAGCTCGTAGGGGAAGCCGAAGTTCACGCCTTCGCTTCGGCCGATCCAGTTCGCCTGCATCAGCTTGACGCGCTCGGGCCAGCCGGACAGCTTGTCCAGCGACGCGAGCAGCTCCTCCGCGTACTGGGTGATGCGGAGGTAGTACATCGGGATCTCGCGCTTCTCGACCACCGCGCCGGTGCGCCAGCCGCGGCCGTCGATCACCTGCTCGTTGGCGAGCACGGTCTGGTCGACGGGGTCCCAGTTCACCACGCCGGTGTGCTTGTAGGCGATGCCGCGCTCGAGCATGCGCAGGAACAGCCACTGGTTCCAGCGGTAGTAGTCGGGCCTGCAGGTGGCGAGCTCGCGCTCCCAGTCGATCGCGAAGCCGAGCGACTGGAGCTGTCCCTTCATGTAGGCGATGTTGTCGTAGGTCCACTTGGCCGGCGGCACGCCGTTGGCCATCGCCGCGTTCTCCGCCGGCAGGCCGAATGCGTCCCAGCCCATCGGCTGCAGCACGTTGTAGCCGCGCATCCGGTAGTAGCGCGTGAGCACGTCGCCGATCGTGTAGTTGCGCACGTGGCCCATGTGGAGCTTCCCCGACGGGTAGGGGAACATCGACAGGCAGTAGTACTTGGGCTGGCCCGCGATCTCGACGGCGCGAAAGGCGTGCGTGTCGTTCCAGTGCGCCTGCGCCTCGCGCTCGACCTTGCCCGGGTGGTAAACCGGCTCCATTGCGGCTATCTTGATGTCGGAAAGGGCGGAATTATAGGCTGTGCACTAGTTCCGCCCCGCGCTCATCCGGTCGGAACCGCGCCTCGTAGAATCGGCTAGACCGCCGTGGGAGGAGAAAGCACGCATGAAACGACTGATCCTGATCGCCGTCGCCGCGCTCGCCTCCGTCGCAGCGCACGCTGCGGACGAGTCCGAGCGCGCCGCACCACCGCCGGCCGTCGTGGAGGCGGTGCAGATGCCCGCGTGGGTCGAGCGCGACGGACGTCGGGTGCCGCTCGCGCCCGGCATGGCGCTGCGGTCCAACGACGACCTGCGCACTGGTGCGAGCGCCCGCCTGCTGCTCAAGCTCGCCGAAGGCAGCGCCGTGAAGCTCGGCGAGAACGCGCAGCTCAAGCTCGCGACGGTGCAGGTGCGCAAGGACAACGTGTTCGCCTCGACGATGAACGTGCTCGCGGGGGCCTTCCGCTATACGACCGACGTGCTCGCCAAGGCGCGGCGCCGTGAAGTGAGCATCAGCGTCGCCACGGTGACCGCCGGCATCCGCGGCACCGACCTGTGGGGCAAGGCGGCGGCCGACCGGGACATCGTGTGCCTGATCGAAGGGAAGATCGAGGTGACCCGCGCGGGCGACCCGGCGGTCACGATGGACCAGCCGCTGTCGTTCTACATCGCGCCGAAGGGCCGGCCTGCGCTGCCGGTGCAACCGGTCAACGCCGATCAGCTCAGGCAATGGGCGGAGGAGACCGAGATCGAGGCGGGCAAGGGCGCCGCCCGGCGCGGCGGCCGGTGGAAGGTCGTGCTCGCGAGCGGCGAATCCGAGGGCGAGGTGCTGCGCGTCTATCAGGACGTGCGTGCCGCCGGCTATGCCGCAGAGCTCGATCCGAAGCGGGTGCAAGGCCGGCGCGCGTACGACGTGCGCATCGCGCAGCTGCCCTCGAAAGCCGAGGCCGACGCGCTCGCCGCGAGCTTGTCCGGCAAGTACGGCGTATCCGCGCCACGCGTGACGCAGTAACGCGGGATCGGGCGGCATAATCGGCCTTCCTCAGGGAGGGTCGCTCCATGCCGGATTTCCGCCCGCTGCCGCGCCTTGCCGTCGTCGCCGTCGCAGTGCTCGTTCACACCGCCGCCGCCGGCCAAACCTGGCCGACGAAACCGATCCGCTGGATCTTGCCGTTCCCGCCCGGCGGCTCGACCGACATTGCGGTGCGTCCGGTCGCCGATCGCCTTTCGCAAGTCTTCGGCCAGTCGATCGTCGTCGAGAACCGCACCGGCGCGGCCGGTAACATCGGCACCGAGTTCGTGGCGAAAAGCGCGCCCGACGGCTATACCGTGCTCGCCGCTGTCGACTCGATCGCGATGGCGCCGCACGTCTACCCGAAGCTCGGCTTCGATCCGCTCAAGGATTTCGAGTTCGTCACGCAGCTCGCGCGCCAGCCCGTGGTGCTCGCCGCGCATCCGTCGCTGAACGTCGCGACGGTCGCCGAGCTCGTGCAGCTCGCCAAGGCGAAGCCGGGGCTCGCCTTCGCCACGTCGGGCGCCGGAACCCAGCAGCACCTCGCCGGCGAGTGGTTCGCCCGGCTCGCCGGCATCCAGCTCACGCACATTCCGTACAAGGGCGGCGGCCAGGCGATCACCGATTTCGTCGCCGGGCAGGTGCCGCTCGCCTCGCTCGGCTCCTCGCCGCTCATCCCGCACTACAAAAGCGGCAAGGTGAAGCTGCTCGCGCAGACGACCACGCGGCGTGCGCCGGCGCTGCCGGACGTGCCGACCTACGAGGAGGCGGGCTTCAAGGGTCTCGTGGTGGAGCAGTGGCTGGGCGTCTTCCTACCGGCCGGGACGCCGGGCGAGGTCGTCGCGCGGCTCAACGCGGAGATCGTGAAGGCCCTCGCCGACTCGGGCATCCGGGAGCGCTATGCCGCGGCGGCGCTCGAGCCGGTCGGCAACACGCCGGCCCAGTTCGCGCAGGTGGTGCGCGACGACCACGCGAAGTACGGCCGGCTCGTGCGCGAACTCGGCATCAAGGTCGACTGAGGAGAGGTTCAGCGCCGCGCGTCGACGATGTGCAGCGCGCGGCTCCAGTATTCGTTCGCCGCGTGCAGATACGCCGAGGCGGCGTCGAACGCCGCCGCGCCGAGGCGGCGCTGCGAATCGATCAGGGGCACCGCGGAGCGCGATTTGAGCGGCGCATGCGGCGGCTCGAGCGCGTCGGCGTCGACGAGCGCTACGCCGTCGCAGCGCAGGAGTTTCAGCAGCGTGCGCATTGCGTACGCCCAGTAGTCGCTCGATCGGGCATTCGCGCCGTGCTCGAAGTCGGCGAGCGCCACGGCCTGGCGCCAGAGTTCTTCCGCGCGTTCGAGGGACACGTCGTGACGGCGCGCGAGCCAGGGCAACAGCTTGAGTTTCTGCATCTTCGGTCCTTCGCCTCGTGGGCAGTGGGCGTCTCGGCGGACGGGCTTTGTGGGCCGCTTCCGGGCACGGGCCACGGCGGTATATTGCGATGCACCATATTACACGTCAAAACTTTCATAAGCTCTTGATGTAGAAAAATTCATCGATCTGCTGTGTCGCGGAATCCCGACACTCTTCGGGGCACCCCAGGAGGGCCCCGACGCACTTCCGGAGGGCGCAGGGTCGACTGCTATACTCGCCGCCTCGTTCGCGTCTGCTGCATGTCCAGTCTTCTCGATCATCTCAACCCCGAGCAGCTCCAGGCGGTCACCCTTCCGAACCAGCACGCGCTGATCCTCGCGGGCGCCGGCTCGGGCAAGACGCGCGTTCTCACGACGCGCATCGCGTGGCTGATCCAGACGGGCAACGCCTCGCCCGCGAGCCTCCTCGCGGTCACGTTCACGAACAAGGCCGCCCGGGAGATGGTCACGCGCATCTCCGCGATGCTGCCGATCAGCACGCGCGGCATGTGGAT
>Ga0315278_10001426_pt1 | contig 20902 bp, 13 predicted proteins | sample YL17G06_0_MG_FD_203880 | JGI IMG/M metagenome (GOLD analysis project Ga0315278, IMG submission 203880) | Sediment microbial communities from Yellowstone Lake, YNP, Wyoming, USA - YL17G06_0 | ecosystem: Environmental > Aquatic > Freshwater > Lake > Sediment | place: USA: Wyoming | collected... | reverse complement strand
CGTTCTACATCGGGATCTCGCAGATGCCCGCGTCGTTCATGGTGGATGGCCGCGCGAAATTCCGCCGCGACTCCGCCTGGTGGGCCTTCCGGCAGGTCAGCCAGTTGGCGTTCCTCCGCTGGCAGCCCATGGTCATGGACATCGAGAAGGTGTGGCGGCCGATCGAAGCGAAGGCCTACGCGGATCAGGCGAGGATCGAAGCCGAGGCCTTGGCCCTCTACAAGCAGGATCCGGCCAAGGCGCGGGAGTTCCTCACGAAGTACTCGCACGCGATCGCCAATGGCGCCGTCGAGGCGTACTGGAAGCTCGCCGACGATTTGTGGAGCAAGTACACGAACTACTTCTGACACGGAGGACACGAGCCCGTGTCCCGAAACACCTGCAACGCTCTGGTCGCCGCCACCCACCGCACGACAGGCGACAGGCTCGAGGGCGTCCTGATCATCAGCGCTCTGCCCTTCGAAGTGTTCGACGCGAAAGTCAACACCCGGATGCTTCCCCGACCAGGCGGCCGGGCAAAGTAGTGTAGAATCCGCTCAATCACGTCGGCCACAACTATGAAGATGCCCCCCGGCACCCGCTTAGGCGCCTATGAGATCCTCGGCAAGCTTGGCGAAGGCGGGATGGGCGAGGTCTATCGCGCCCGCGACGCGAACCTCAATCGCGACGTCGCGCTGAAGGTGCTGCTCGACGCGGTCGCCGGCGATCCGGAGCGCATCGCACGCTTCAAGCGCGAGGCCCACGTGCTCGCGTCGCTCAATCATCCCCACATCGCGCACGTGTACGGCTTCGAGGAAGGGCCGACAGCGTCGTTCCTCGTGATGGAACTGGTCGAGGGGCCCACCCTCGCCGACTTGATTGCGACGAACTCGAACGGTCTGCCGTTGGACCAGGCGATTCCCATCGCCCGCCAGATCGCCGACGCCCTCGAAGCCGCGCACGAGAAGGGCGTTGTCCATCGCGATCTCAAGCCGGCGAACGTGAAGGTCCGCGACGACGGCGTCGTCAAGGTGCTGGACTTCGGCCTCGCCAAAGCGCTCGACGCGAATGCGTCGGGCGCGACGGCGGGCGGCGCGGAGGCCATGAACTCGCCGACCCTCACCGCTCGCGCCACGCAGATGGGGATGATCATCGGCACTGCGGCCTACATGGCACCGGAGCAGGCGAAGGGCCGGGCGGTTGACAAGCGTGCCGACGTCTGGGCGTTCGGCGCGGTGCTCTACGAGATGCTGACGGGCGAGCGCGCGTTCAAGGGCGAGGACATCTCGGACACGCTCGCCGCCGTGCTGCGCCAGGAGATCACGCTGTCGGCGCTGCCGCCGGCCACACCATTGCGACTGGTGCGACTGGTCGGCCGCTGCCTCGAGCGCGATCCGAAACAGCGGCTGCGCGACATCGGCGAAGCGCGCATCGAGCTTGGCGAGGCGGAACGCGAGCTGGCGCAGGGACCCTCGTCGGGCAGCGCGGCCGTGGCGCCGACGCCGGTCGTGACGGCGCCGCTGTGGCGCCGCGCGCTGCCGTGGGCACTCGTGGCCGGCCTGCTGATGACGCTCGTCGCCGTATTCGCGCGAGACCGGACGTCGTCGATCCCGCCCGCCGCCATCACGCGCCTGCAGATCGCACTGCCGACAAGCGTCGAACTCTACACATTCACCGGTGGCTCAGTTGCTCTCTCGCCGGACGGGTTCACTCTCGCGTTCGTTGGCGTCGGCGCTGGAGACGGCGTTCGCCGCGTGTACCTGCGCCGGCTGGACCAGTTCGAGATCACGCCGGTGCGCGGTACCGAGACAGCGAGTGCGTGCGCCTTCTCGCCGGATGGGCGCGAACTGCTCGTCGGTCTTTCCGACGCGTCGCTCCGCCGAATCCGGCTGTCCGACGGCTTGATCGAGACGGTTGCGACGACGACGACCTGGTTCGCGGGGGGGGCGTGGCTGCCGAACGGCCAGGTGGTGTTCACGAAGGATAGCCGCTTGTGGATATCGAGCGAGACGCCCGGTGCGGCGCCGGCGCGGCTGACCGACGCGCAGGCCGGCTCGACGGCGGCGGAGGTGCAGCCGGTGGCGGTGCCCGGAGGCAAGGCCGTGCTGTTCGTCTCCGCGCGCCCGGAGACGCTCGATAGCGGCCGCATCGAAGCCCTGACGCTCGCCGACAAGGCGAGGAAGATCATCGTCGCGCGCGGTTCGTCGCCGGTGCTCACACGCACGGGCCACTTGCTGTTTCTTCGTGACGGCGTGCTGCTTGCCGCGCCCTTCGACGCTCAGTCGCTCGAGACCACGGGTGACGCGATGCCCGTGCTGCACGACCTCAGCGTCGTCGGCAGGATGACCGGGGCCGCCGCGAACATGGCGGTGTCCGAGTCCGGCGTCCTTGCGTATGTCTCCACGACCTCCATGCAAAGCGAGATCGTGTCGGTGTCGCGGCGGACCGGCGAAGAGCGGATGGTGCTCAGCAACCAGCGGCCGGCCGCGAATCCGCGCCTGTCAGCGGACGGGCGGCGGCTCCTGTTCGAGGAGATTGGCGCCGGATTGCGGGTCTGGGATCTCGAACGCGGCACGCCTGCGCGCCTCGCGGAGGGCTACCCGCACGCGACGTTTCCGGTCTTCGCCCGCGGCGGCCTGGACGTCGTCTTCTGCCTGGCGAACGGCCTGTTCAGGCAGCCGATCGATGGCAGCGTCAAGCCGGTGCAAATCGCGGGGAGCGATGCCAACGAATACCCTAACGGAATGACGCCAGACGATGCTGACGTGCTCTTCACGAAGATCACCTCGACCACCTCCGGCGACGTCTACGCGCTTCCGCTCGAGGGCGGAAAAGAACGCAAACTGATCTCCACCGCAGCCTATGAGGGTGGCGCGCAGATCTCGCCGGACGGGAAGTGGATGGTCTACGTGTCCAACGAGCTTGGCGGCGGCTCCGAGATCTTCCTGCAGCCGTATCCCGCGCTCGATCATCGGCAAAAGGTGTCGTCAGCCGGCGGGATCCATCCCGCGTGGAATCCCGTGTGGAATCGGAATGGCGGCGAAATCTTCTACCGCAGCGGAGACAAGATGATGTCGGTTCGAGTGGCGATCACGCCCGCCGGGGCCACTCTCACGCCGCCGGTCGAGCTGTTCTCAGGACGCTATGCGTTCGGCAACGGCAATACGATGGCGAACTTCAGCGTGACGGGCGATGGAGAGCGCTTCATTCTCGTCAAGCAGTCGGCCGCGAGTCTGAACGTCGTCCTCAACTGGTTCGAGACATTGAAGCGGGTGAAATGATGTCGCTATCTCCGGGCACGCGGCTGGGTTCCTACGAGATCGTCTCGCCTCTTGGCGCCGGCGGAATGGGCGAGGTCTACCGCGCCCGCGACACCAAGCTCAATCGCGAGGTCGCGATCAAGGCACTGCCCGAACTGTTCGCGCAGGATCGGGAGCGCGTCGCCCGGTTCGAGCGCGAGGCGCAACTGCTCGCCGCGCTCAATCATCCCCACATTGCCGCGATCTACGGACTCGAAGAGGCCGAAGGATCGAAGTTCCTGGTGCTCGAACTGGTTGACGGGCAAAGCCTGGCGGAGCACCTCGCCAGCGCAAAGGCGCACGCTCTTCCCGTCTCCGAGGCCCTGCCGATCGCCCGCCAGGTGGCCCTGGCCCTGGAGGCGGCGCACGGGAAAGGCATCATCCATCGCGACCTGAAGCCGGGCAACATCATGATTCAGGGTCGGTCACACGAGACCGACGACATCACCGTCAAGGTGCTCGACTTCGGATTGGCGAAAGCGCTGGACCCGTCGGACTCCGGATCTCAGGCCAACGACAACGCCAAGTCCCCGACGCTCACGTTTGCGGCGACGCAGCTGGGCGTGATCCTCGGCACCGCAGCCTACATGGCGCCCGAGCAGGCGCGCGGCCGCGCAGCCGACAAGCGCGCGGACGTCTGGGCGTTCGGCTGCGTGCTCTACGAGATGCTGACGGGGACACGCGCCTTCGGCGGCGACGACATCACCGACACCATCGCGGCCGTCGTGCGCGGCGAGCCGGATTGGAGCCTGCTGCCATCCGATCTGCCGCCGATGCTGAAGGTCTACCTGCAGCGATGCCTGCAGAAGAACCCGAAGGAACGGGTGCAGGACATCGGCGACGTGCGGCTGGCGCTTCAGGGCGCGTTCGATGCGCCAGCGGCGCCTGCGCTGACAACGTTCGCCTCTCCGTCGGTTCCAGTGAAGATGTCGGCGCGGACGTGGGTCTGGACTCTCGCCGTCGCGCTGGCGCTTGTCGGCGGCGGCGCGGCGGCCTGGCTGCTCAAACCGTCACCGGCGCCGCTGCCCGGACCGCTCGGCCGGTTTGTCGTCACGGCAGGCTCCTCGGGCGTGGCCGTCGCCTTGAACAATCGCGACATCGCGATCACGCCGGACGGCTCCACGCTCATCTATCTTGCGGACGCGGGTTCCGGGCGAACGCTGTATCGCCGTCCGATGGAGGCGCTGACGGCCACGCTCATCCGTAAGGGCGATAAGTTCTTCGAGCCGTTTGTCTCTCCAGACGGCCGGTGGATCGGGTTCAATGACGAGGCGGACTTCACCCTCCGGAAGATCCTGCTTACAGGAGGGCCGCCCGTCCCTATTGCCCCGATCGGACGAGAGATGCAGGGCGCGAGTTGGGGACCAGACGACACGATTGTGTTCGCAAGCAACGAGGTCGGCAGAGGCCTGTGGCGCGTTGCCGCCGGGGGCGGGAAGCCGGTGGTCCTGACGACTCCCGACAAGGCGCGGGGCGAGCTTCAGCACTGCTGGCCTCAGTTTCTGCCCGGCGGCAGGGCCGTGCTCTTTACCATCCGATCCGGAGCGCGCGCCAGTGACTTTCAGGTCGCGGCGATCGATCTCGCGACCAACGTTCAGAAGATTCTGGTGCCCGGCGGCACGAGTCCCCGCTACCTGCCGAGCGGCCATCTCATCTATGGCGTCGAAGGCACCCTGCGCGCGGTGCGCTTCGACCCTGCCCGTCTGGAAGTCCAGGGCGATCCGATCCCCGTGTTGGAGGGCGTCATCACGAAACCGAGCGGGGGCGCCGATTTCGACGTGGCGGCCGACGGCACGCTTGTCTATGTGAGCGGCGCGGTCGCTTCGATTGGGCGTCGCCTCGTCTGGGTCGATCGCAAGGGCGCGCGTACGCCGATCAACGCGCCGCCGCGCGCCTATAACGCCGTGCGGATTTCGCCGGATGGCACGCGCGCCGCACTCGACATCCGGGAGTTGGACAACGACATCTGGATCTTTGACTTCGCACGCGAGACGTTCACGCGGCTGACCGACGATCCGGGTATCGATAGCTTTCCGGTCTGGAGGCTCCCCGACGGACGCAGCATCGCGTTCTATTCCTCACGATCAGGTGGTACCGGCAGCCTGTTCCTCCAGTCGGCGGACGGGAGCGGCGGCGCAACACGGCTGCTCGAGAGCCCGAACCCCCTATTTCCGGGCTCGTTTTCGCCAGACGGCTCGCGTCTGGTGTTTCGCGAAGATTCCGCTGGGGGGAGCGATCTCATGATGATGACGCTCGATGGCCCACCCCGACCGGTGCCGCTCGTGCAGAACTCCAAGTTCGTCGAGCGCAACGGCGAGGTGTCGCCCGACGGCAGATGGCTGGCCTATGAATCCGACCAGTCCGGGTTCTTTCAGGTCTACTTGCGGCCCTTTCCGGAGAAGAACGCCGAGCGATGGACGGTCTCGACTGGCGGCGGGAGCTTTCCGGCCTGGGCCCGCAACAGCAGTGCGGAACTGTTCTATCTGAGGCCCGACGGCCGCCTGATGAGCGTGCCGATTCGCGCCGGCTCCGCGTCCCCGGTCGGCACGCCGCGAGTGGCTGTCGACGCGCGCTACTTCTCGGCGTTGATAACACGCTCGTACGACGTGTCGCCGGACGGCAAACGCTTCCTCATGATTGAAAATAGCGGCGGCGGGTCGGACGCCGACAACGCAGCAAACCCGGTCGTTGTGCTGAACTGGGCCGAAGAGATCAAGGCGAAGCTGCCGCCCGCGAAACGGTAGCGACGGCGCCGAAGCCAGGGAAAGGACTCGATGAACCCCGGAGACACGCTCGGCCCGTACACCTTGATCTCGCCGCTGGGCGAAGGCGGCATGGGCGAAGTGTGGAAAGCGCGCGACACGCGCCTCGATCGCACGGTGGCGCTCAAGGTGTCCAAGGCGGAGTTCAGCGAGCGCTTCGAGCGCGAAGCGCGGGCGGTGGCCGCGCTCAACCATCCGAAGATCTGCACGCTGCACGATGTGGGGCCGAACTATCTGGTGATGGAATTTGTCGACGGCGCGCCTCTGACCGGTCCGCTCCCCGTCGGGAAGGCCGTCGAGTATGCCGGGCAGATTCTCGATGCACTCGATGCGGCGCACCGCCAGGGCATCACGCACCGCGATCTCAAGCCGGCCAACATCCTCGTCACCAAACAGGGGATCAAGCTGCTCGATTTCGGGCTGGCCAAGCAAGCCGCTCCGCTCGGCGGGGGCGACGCCAGGCCCACCGAGGCGTTGACCAGCCAGGGGCAGATACTCGGCACGCTGCAGTACATGGCGCCGGAGCAGTTGCAGGGGAAGGACGCCGACGCCCGAAGCGACATCTTCGCCTTCGGCTGCGTGCTCTACGAACTGCTCTCGGGCAAGCAGGCGTTCGCGGGATCGTCGCCGGCGAGCGTGATTGCCGCGATTCTGGAACGGCAGCCCGCGCCGCTTGACGTGACGCCGCCGCTCGACCGCATTGTCAGGACCTGTCTGGCGAAGGACCCCGACGACCGCTTCCAGACGGCGCGCGAGGTGATGCTGGCGCTAGAGTGGAGCGCCTCGCCTCGGGCCGAGACCGGAGCTGTCGCCACCCGCAGCAAGGCCCGACCCTGGCCCTGGATCGTCGCGGCCGCCGTGGCGACTATGGTGGCGCTCGCCCTCGCCGGCAGTTGGGCGGTGCATGCCCTCCGCCGGGCTCCCCCGGTCGAACAGCGCGCAATCCAACTCGCGCTCAATCCACCGGACGACGGCCAGTTCGTCTTCGGCAACAACATGGGGGGCCTGGCGCTATCGCCCGACGGCAGAACTGCTGCCTATGTCGCGTCGGTCGGCGGAAAGGCAGGGCTGTGGATCAGGCCGCTCGATCGTGCATCCGCTGTACTGCTCCCCGGAACCGAAGACGTTGCCGGGTATCCCTTCTGGTCGCCGGACAACAGGTCCATCGCCTACTTCACGCTCGGCAAGTTGCGCCGGGTCGAGATCAGGGGCGGAGCGCCGCAGACGATCTGCATCGTGGTCAACGGGCGAGGCGGCGCGTGGACGAGCGACGGCCGGATCCTGTTTGGGACGCTTGCGTCCGGCTTGTTCGTGGTCCCCGACTCGAGCGGAACAGCGTCACCGCTGACGACCGTCGACACATCGCGGGGAGAGAACTCCCATCGCTGGCCACAAGTGCTTTCTGGCGGACGCTTCTTGTACTGGGTCGGGGGCAGCCGCGAGGTCCAGGGTGTCTATGCGGCCTCGTTCGCCAGGCCCGCCGAGGGCACGCGGCTGATGCTCAACGACGCAAACGCCTTGTACGCGCCGGGAGGTGATGGAAAAGACTACCTGCTGTGGCTGCGCGGCGGGACGCTGATGGCGCAGGAACTCGACCTCGCCACGCTCGCACTGACCGGAGAGCGGCTTCCCGTTGCCGATCCTGTGACCGCCATCCGGCTTCAGGGCGCCATGAATGTCGCGGCTTCTCGCACCGGGCTCCTGTTGTACAGCGCCTTCAATACTCGCGGGCAGTTCACCTGGATCGACCGTGTCTCTCCGGGGAAGCGGCCGCTGGACGTTGTCGGTGAACCGGGGGAGTACGGCGTGTTCCGGCTCTCGCCCGACGGGCTCCGCATTGCGACATCACAGGACCGGCCTGACGGCAGCGACCTCTGGCTGCTGGAGATTGAGCGCGGTGTTGCCAACAAGTTCACCAACAATTCGACCAACAGCATCTATCCTGTCTGGTCTCATGACGGCCGGACGATCGTGTTCACCCTTTCGCCGTCGCGAAACCTGTTTCGCAAGGACGTGAGCGGCGGCGGCAGCGAACAGCCGATCACCCAATCGCCGAACCCCAAGTATGCGGGAGACTGGTCCCGCGACGGACGGTGGCTTGTGTATCATGAAGCCGCCAGCGGCACCCAACGGGATCTTTGGGTGCTGCCGACGACACCGGAGGGGAGACCTGCGGGCGATGCCAAGTCGCAGGTGTATCTGCGCACGCCTTCCAACGAGTCGTGGGGTCGGTTCTCGCCCGAGCCCAGCCCGCGCTGGGTGGCCTATCAGTCGGACGAATCCGGATCGTACGAGGTCTACATCGACACGTTTCCCCAGGCCGGAGACAGGAAGACGATTTCGACCAATGGCGGCGCCTATCCGCAGTGGGGAGCGGATGGGCGTGAGCTGTTCTACGTGTCGCCGGACTTCAAGCTGATGGTGGTGGACTTGAAGCTGACGGCGAACTCCGTGGAGCCATCCGTCCCGCGCGAACTGTTCCGGTTGCCTGCGGTGGACACCGGCTACAGCCCGTACGACACGACCCGCGACGGCCGGCGCTTCCTGGTGCGCGCGACGCCGGAGCATGAGGCAGCGAAGCCGCTGACGGTCATCGTCAACTGGCCGGCGCTGTTGAAGGAAGGAAGACAGTAGAAGGCTGGCGTGTTCGTGCGACTCGACTCGCCCTGGCAAGGGCCGCCGCGCTCAGGGCAGGCCCTTCGACTTCGCTCAAGGCAAGTTGAGCTCCGTGCAAAAGGCGGTGAACGGGAGCACCGTCACCTTGCCCGACGCGTAGTGACGGTCGCCGCGATGGACCTGGAAGAACCGAGGGATCGGCGTGCGCTCGGCGCAGTAGCGCACGGCAGGACTGATGGCGCGCTCGCCAGTCTTGCATTCGACCGCAAACTGCGGTCGCCCGCCGCGCAGAACCACGAAATCAACCTCGCGCCGGTCGGTGTCTCTGAGGTACCGGAGCTCCATGCGGTAGCCTTCGGTGTCCTCGACCCAGTGGCAGTACTTGAGCAGTTGGCACGCCACCAGGTTCTCGAATCGCGCACCGGGGTCAACAACCTCTGACCAGTCCCACAGGTAGAGCTTCTTCTCCTTCTTCACCGCCCGGATCCGGGGCGAACCGAACGGCGGCAGGCGGAAACACACGTACATGTTCTCCAGGATCGTCAGCCATCGCTCGACGGTCTTGTGATCGACCTCCAGGTCCTGGCGGAGGTTCGCGACCGACAGCGGCGTGCCGACACGCTCGGGCAGCAGGTCGACGAGCTGCTCGACGAGGCTCACCTCGCGGACCCGCTCCAGATCGCGCAGATCCTCGCGAACCACCCTCGCCAGACGATCCCGCTGCCAGATGCGGTGCTCGGCTTCGTCCTGACGAAAGAGCGGCTCCGGAAAGCCGCCAAACCGGAGCAACTTTACTCATGAGTGAAATGGACATGATGCCCAAACGCTCATGACGGCGTCGTCCTTGCATCCTCCCTTCCCGGAGACACCTGGCTGCGGGCAATTTCACCGCAGGCACGATGTTCCGGGACTTAGCTATGAAAAAGATGCTCGGAGAGCTGACAATTCTGACACGACGCGCCCGGCTCGTCGGCCTCGCCGCCGCGTGGATGGTAGCCCTCGCGTGGGTGGCGCCGGCTGCCGCCCAGGAAGGGCCGGGGGTACGCGCGGGCCTCAGCGCCAGCCCGGATCAGTTCTTCATTGGCGGCCACTACGTGACCAAGCCGCTGGTGGACCGCCTGCGCTTCCAGCCGAACGTGGAGGCGGGCTTCGGCAGCGACACGACGGCGGTGGCCTTCAACGTCGAGTTCGGGTACTGGATGCCGATCAACGCCGAGTGGCAGACCTACTTCGGGGGCGGTCCGGCGATGAACCTCTACAGCTCCAGTCATGACGACACGACCGATCTCAAGGCCGGATTCAACCTCCTCGCCGGCCTTCGGCAACGGAGCGGCCTGTTCTTCGAGTTGAAGGTGGGCGTCATCGACAGCCCGGACGTCAAGTTCACGGTGGGCTACACGTTCAAGTAGCGTCGTTCGACTTCGTCTGACAACGGGGAGTCGGCGTGTGTACCGGCAAACATCTGTCTTCCGGGACGGCAGCGCGAAGGCGCGATGAATCGCGCCCCTGACTACGCTGGAACGCAGACGCCTGATGCCGCGCCCCTGGCGAGTCTCGAGAGCCGCCCTGCGCTGAGTTCCAATGTAGGACGGGACTCCAGTCCCGCCGAACTGACGCTGAGGCCGCTAGCCGGGCTGGAGCCCGGCGATCCCAGGCGGTCAACGCGTGCTGCCAGCCGTCGAATGAAATCCGCCGATCTAGTATCGTCCCGGCCGCGACAACGCGGCGATTATCGCGGGCGCGGTGACAGCGATACATTCAGGCCGAAGGTCCCCCGCACGTGCGTGACCCACTCGGCGTCCGTCATCGCGCCCGACGCGACCCACTGTTCGTCGGTGAGTGACGCGCGCCATCGCAGGAACCCCGCCGCGTCCGGACCGACGGGATGGCGCAGCGTCCAGGTCCCGCTGTCCACGATGTCGCGGATCGTGTCACCCACCACGAAGGGCGACACCGGCTTCTCGAGCGACGCGCGGAACAGTTCCTTCAACCGCCGCTTGTGTGGATAGCGGGTGTCGTTGAGGTCGGGCGCCGCCTTGCCGAAAATGGGGGTGGCGATCACGCCGGGTTCCACGATGGCCACGCGGATACCGAAGCGCTTCACCTCCTGGGCCAGGCATTCGCTGAGGGCTTCCAGCGCCCATTTCGACGCGGAGTACGGCGCGTGGGCAGCGGAGGCCATGCGTCCGGAGATCGACGTCACGTTGACGATGCAGCCGCCGCCCTGTTCGCGCATCCCGGGCAGCACGGCCTGCATGCAGCGCAGCGCGCCGAAGAAGTTCGTCTCCATCGTGGCGCGGAAGTCGGAGAGCGGCGTTTCTTCCACCGCACCCATCCCGCTCACGCCGGCGTTATTCACCAGCACGTCGATGCGGCCCTGTTCCACGAGCGCCTGTTCGATGGCGCCCCGCGCGGACGGGTCGCCATCCACATCGTGGGCCACGATCCGGATGGCGAGGTGCTCCCGCGCGACGGCGTCATGCAGTTCGCCGGAGCGCTGCGGATTGCGCATGCCGGCGTAGACGATGTGCCCGGCGCGCGCCAGCGATACGGCCGTCGCCATGCCGATTCCCGTGCTGGTCCCGGTCACGAAGGCAATGCCCATCAGATCTCTCCTCACACAGAACTGGCGCCAGGATCGTACGGACGCAGATCCTCCTCCACGGCCGTCAACTGTTTCAGTGACTCGATTCTGATCGAACCCTGGCCGCCAGTCAATCAGGCATGACAGGGCATGACAGGGGTCTTCGCTCGCCTCCTGCAGGCAGGTTAACAGCACCCCCGTTCTCGGACGCCGTCGCCCGGGCACCGGGCCGATTATGACCACTGCGGCCGGGTTGTCAGCTCGTTCAGGCGTGGATGTACCGGCACGTGCCCACAGAAATCGCAGAACCGCGCCCTGGGCGGACGCCGCCGCTGTTCGGAACCTGCTCGTTCACCCAGGACATCGACATCGCTGGCTTCAACTCCTGCGCGTGATCGGCGTGCGCAGGTGCCGCGTCGCCGGAGGTACGCCCGATCGAAGTGCGGACGACGGTCGGACGAGCCGCACGCGCTGCAACTGAGGAGGGTCAGCGCGCAAGCGCGCGAGTGTTGCGCGAATGTCGTGTTGCGCGAATGTCGTGTTGCGCGAATGTTGCGCGAATGTCGTGTTGCGCGAATGTCGTGTTGTCGCAAATGTCGTTGACAACTCCGGCGCAGCCGCCATAATCAGCCCTGTGCCGAGGCTCGGTACTGTTCGAAGGGGCGCCAGCAGAGTCCGATAACGGGTCCGATGTTAACCTGCCGAGCGAAAAGCGGGTTCTTCTTCATACATGTGAAATATGAAGCGTTCCTGCAATGACAGAGGAAGCGAACCCGGATAAATAGATTTGCTATGAAGAACACACCTTCTTTTGGGTTAGCTCCACTGGCTCTAGTGTTCGCAACGGTTACCCTGTGTGCCCAAACCCCTAAACTGAATAACGCATTCAATGCGTCTTTCGGAATCGCCGTGGACAGCAAGGGCTATACTTTTGTGACCGGCAGAAACAATAAGGTCATCAGAATAACACCGCAGGGAATCGCAGAGTTGTTTGCCGGAGGTGGAAGGAATGGTAGAGATGGCCAGGGGAACGAGGCCGGTTTTTCCCACCTGGCAGGAATAGCCATTGATTCATCTGACAATATGTATGTAGCAGATGGTACGAGGATACGGACAATCACGCCTGGCGGCTCTGTTAGCAATCTTGTTGGTACGACAATTGCCGATTCAAAAGACGGGAGCCTGTCAACGGCGGCCTTTGTCAATCTTGAGAATATTGCAATAGATAATACTGGAACTCTTTATGTCACCGATAAGGAGCCATCAACAAAGGGAAGCACCGGAGATTACTTTATCCGGAAGATCACGGCACAGGGTATTGTTACTACAATGAAGAATGGAAATGAAGGTGTACTCCGGATCCACTACCCAAAGGGCCTGGCTTGCGACAAAGACGGTAACTTGTATGTCTGTTGCAATGCAGGTCATTGTGTGAGAAGAATCTCACCGGGCGGCAGCATCACCACGGCGGCAGGGCAATGTGATAAGACGATATTGAACTCTGTCTATAAAGAGGGGCCTGTTGCTACGGCAGTGCTTACAACTCCCAGCGGTATTGCGATTGCCAGGAACGGGGACATGTATATTTCCGATTCACGACTGCACCGCATCATAAAGATTGCCAATAATGAAGTAGTGACAGTCGCGGGAACAGGTACGTTCAATTTTTCGGGAAACCCCGCAGGCGCTGCTGAGCCAGGCTATGCTGATGGCAAAGCATTGTCGGCCCGGTTTGATGCTCCGGATGCTATGGCTTTCGACAGCAAGGGTAATCTATTCATTGTAGACCGCAGCAATTCCAATAATAGCTATATCCGCACACTTTCGCCGGATGGTATGGTCACAACATTCTGCAAACACGAATGGAACCCAATCACACAACAATATGAGGGACGATAGCGAATCCCGTCCTCAGCGACATCGCCTCCGCGCAAATCCATACAGGGAGAGCTGAATGCGTTTGACCGCAGTTTCGCTACGGCGCCTCGGCGCTGTCCTCACCCTGGGCGTGTGCGTCACGGCCGAGGCGGCTCAGCATTCCGACTACGCGGCGCGCGTCGCACGCGTGCTCGCCGCAACGCCGCTCATCGACGGCCACGACGACCTGGCGGAGAACCTGAGCGCGCGCTTCACAGGCGACTTCGCCGCATTCGATCTCGCGACCGACACCGCGAAGCTCCCTGCACCGGCCGGCGCGCTGCCGTTGATGACCGACATCCCGCGCCTGCGCTCGGGCCAGGTCGGCGGCCAGTTCTGGTCGGTCTGGGTCTCACCAGCGCTCAAGGGACTCGAGGCCGTGCAAGCCGCGATCGAGCAGATCGACCTCGTCAAGCGCCTCGCTGCGCGTTATCCGAACGACCTGGTGATGGCGTACACGGCGGCGGACATACGCCGCATTCACCACGCCGGCAAGATCGCCTCGCTCGTCGGCATCGAGGGCGGCCACCAGATCAACAACTCGCTCGCGGTGTTGCGGCAGATGTACGCGCTCGGCGGCCGCTACATGACGCTGACGCATGCGTTGAACAACGACTGGGCGGACGCTGCCACCGACACTCCGGCGCACCACGGCCTGACACCCTTCGGCCGCGAGGTGGTCCGGGAAATGAACCGCCTCGGCATGCTTGTCGACCTGAGTCACGTCTCGCCCGCGGCGATGCAACAGGCGCTCAGCGTCAGCGTGGCGCCAGTGATCTTCTCGCATTCTTCGGCGCGCGCGCTCGTCGATCACCCGCGCAACGTGCCCGACGACGTGCTCGCGCTCGTCGGCGCGAACGGCGGCGTGGTCATGGTGAACTTCTACCCCGCCTACGTGTCGGACGCCTACCGCCGGTGGGATGCCGACCACCAGGCCGAGAAGGTCCGCTACAACAGTCCGCCTTTTGGCGGTCTCTACATCGGCCAGCCGGAACGGGCCAAGGCGGCGCTTGAGGCGTGGGAGCGCACGCATCCGGCGCCGGCCGCGACGCTCGCCCAGGTGGCCGACCACATCGAGCACATCCGCGAGGTCGCCGGCATCGACCACGTCGGCATCGGCTCCGACTTCGATGGCATCGAGGCGACGCCGGTCGGCCTTGAGGGCGTCGACACGTTTCCGGCGCTGCTCGCCGAGCTCATGCGCCGGGGCTGGTCGGATGCCGACATTGCCAAGCTCGCGGGCGACAATCTGTTGCGCGTATTCGCGGAGGCGGAAGCGGTCGCCGCCCGCCTCGCCACGCGCCCCGCCTCGGGCGCGACGATCGCCGCGCTCGATCACGCGCCCGCGGCGCGCTAGCGACACGCACACAGGCACCAGGCTGCGAATGCTTCGTGGAAAGCTGGCGCGGCGTGTGGATTGATACGACAGTGGGGAAATCATGGGACCGACAACACGGGTTCTCACTGAAGGCTTCTACTTCGGCGAAGCTCCGCGCTGGCATGCGGGGCGATTGTGGTTCAGCGATCTTTACGCGCATGCCGTGAAGTCGGTGTCGCTCTCCGGCGACGTGCGCACCGAATGCACAATCGATGATCGTCCGTCCGGACTCGGTTGGATGCCCGATGGATCGATGCTCATCGTGTCGATGACGAAACGCCAGGTGCTGCGGCGTCCGCCCGACGGCAACATCCGCCTGCACGCCGACCTCAACGACATCGCCGGTTTTCACTGCAACGACATGGTCGTCGATTCGTCCGGCAGGGCCTATGTCGGAAACTTCGGCTTCGACCTCGACGCCGAAATGACCGCACGTGGTGTGCAAGCCGTGATCACCAGCCATCCCACTGCAAAGCTCGCCTGCATCTCGCCAGATGGTGCCACTCGCGTCGTAGCTGCCGACATGCACTTTCCCAACGGCTCTGTGATTACGCCGGATGGCAAGACACTGATCGTCGGCGAAACCCTCGGCAGCACATTGTCGGCGTTCGACATCAGTGCGGACGGATCGCTCAGCAACCGTCGAGTCTGGGCATCAACGCGACCGCGGGTACCCGACGGCATCACGCTCGATGCCAACGGCAACATCTGGATCGCCAATCCGGTGGCGCCGGAGTGCGCACTCATCGCGCAGGGCGGCGAAGTGCTCGACGTGATCGACACCGGCCAGTTGTGCTTCGCCTGCATGCTCGGCGGCGACGACGGCCGTACGCTGTTCATGCTGACCGCGCACACATCCTTCGCGCACGAGGCCGCCGCAACGCCGACCGGCAAGCTGCTGATTGCAACAGTCGATGCTCCGCACGCCGGGCGGCCGTAGTGTCGGCTGGCGGTTCGTTCACGCAGGACGATTACAGAATCGCGGGACTGACCGATTGTCCTGGCCGCAGTTTGAGCAGTTCATGGGCATCTCACAGCCGTTCGTGGGCACGGTTTCCAGATTCCCGCGCCCGGCCTGGCCAAGCAGCTGCGCTGGATGCGGGAACCGAGCGGCACGGGGCCGTGACGGGTGTGCAGCCTCTACGTCGGCGCCGGCGGACGCTCGTCCTCATGCCGGCGATCGCGTTGGTCGCGGCGATCGTCGGTGCGGGTGCGATGTGGCTGCTGCGTCCGCTCGCTCCCCGCGCTTCGGTTTCGCGGGTGAGCCTGGACGTCGGCCCGGGCCGAGGAGCTGGACGCCGGCGGGCTGTGGGGTCCTCGCACGCCCGGCGGATCGCGCACCGCACTGAGCTGGAGCCCGGACGGGGAGGCACTTGTCTTTGTGGGCCGGCGGGGCGGCGTGCAGCAACTCTACGTGCGGCGGCTCGACACGGTGGCCCAGGCCCTGACGAACGGCCACTGGGACGACGTCACGGGCGCCGGGCAGTTCGCCGTCGCGGCGCCGGGCACGCTCGCCTGGGTGGCGGGTCCGGTGGCTCCGTATCCCGACAAGGCCCCGGTCACTGTGGACCGCCGCGGGCAGGTTGCCCGCATACCGGCGGCGCCCGTACGCAGTTACGGCCCGTCAGTGCGCCTTTCTCCCGACGGCCGTCAACTCGTCATGGTGATCTTCACGCTCACCGAGCGCGCTGTCTGGATCTACGACTTGAGTCGTGAGACCCTCAGGAAACTGACGCCGGACGGCGAGGCATACGGCCTTGCGTGGTTTCCGGACGGGCGGCGCGTCGCCTTCGGCTGGCTCAAAGACGGCCAGCGGTTCTACCTCATGCAGTCGCAGACACGTCCGCCTCGGCCCGTGGTGACGCACATCAACCTCATCCTCAACTGGTTCGACGAACTGAAGACCAAGGTGCCGACCACGTAGGAATCAGGAACCAAAGGTCATCGCTGGCGTCCGTGAAACACGGCGATGGCTTCGGCGGCGAGAAACGACTTGGAGCGGCGCGCCGGTTGTGTCTGAGAGCCGGTCTTCTGATAGCATGGCGGCCTAAGACCCCGTCTGCGCCCAATCTGAGCACCCATTTCACCGGGAGGCGAAGCCATGAAGACCACTTGTGCGGTGTTCCTTTGCGCCATGCTTGTGCTGGTATCTGCGTGTGCCCCGAAAGCCAATGACCCCGCCGACATTCAGGCCATCAAGAAGTCCGTCGAGGACTATGCCAAAGCCGTGAACGCCGGGGACGCCGATGGGGTCGTGGCGATGATGACCGACAAGACCATCTACGCCGACAATCACTCCCCCGTGGCCGTCGGCAAGGCCGCCGTCCGATCGGCAAGCGCCGCTTTCAACAGCCTGTTCAAGGTGGAGTTCCAGGCTCCGGTCGACGAGGTGCGTGTGGTCGGAGACTTGGCGGTCGCACGGGGAACCTGGGCGATGAAGCTCACGCCGAAGGCCGAAGGGCTGGCCCCCATCAGCGATGCCGGGAGCTGGATTTCGACGTCCACCCGTCAGCCGGACGGATCGTGGAAATGGGACTGGGTCGTTCCCAACAGCAGCCAGCCCATGCCGGGCACGACGGCGACCGGCGAGGATGAGCAGGCGCTCTTCCAACTCGAACAGCAGTGGGCCGCGGCCGGTCCGACCAAGGACACAGCGGTGGTCGAGAAGTTCCTCGCCAACGAATTCGTCGCCAATTTCGACGGCCTGACGCAGAACAAGAAGCAGTTCCTGGCCGGGATGAAGGCCAATGCGGCCAAGATCGACTCGGGGACCAACAGCGACATGAAGGCGATGGTGTTCGGCGCGACGGCCGTCGTCGATGGCCTGTTCACCCTCAAGAGCACGACCAGCGGGAAGGACACGAGCCAGCGCGGCCACTATACCGAGGTCTACGTGAAGCGCGACGGACGCTGGCAGTGCGTGACCCAGTACATGACGATGGTGCAGTAGCGGCATGAAGGCCTTGCGCCTGGCCTCTCTCTGGTGAACTCGCGGCGCTCCGGCGCGACGGGCAGCGTGTCCGTGTGGGTGAAGTACAGGCTGATCGGTGCGATCGTGGCTGGAACCACAGGCACGAGCAAGACCGACGGTTTATCGGAGGTGTCAGCATGGCAGACTTCGGCGCGTGGCTTCGTCGGTTGTTTGGTCACCCGCAAGTCACAGGCGGTCCCTCGGCCCTGCCGAACGAACAATCGCCAACCGATGGGCCAGCGTCGTTCGCCGACGACAACGACCGTTTTGCCCTCGCGATGTACGGGCACTTGCGGCAAGAACCCGGCAACCTGTCATTTTCACCGTTCAGCATTCGCACGGCTCTGAGCATGACCCAGGCCGGAGCTGTCGGTGAGACGGCCGTCCAGATGCGAGAGGCGCTCCGGACCTCGAGTGTGGACGAGAGGCAGCACGCCGGCTTCGCGGCGATCATGCAGCAACTCAACCACGCCGGCGGCGGCGAATACGAGATGGCCGTCGCGAACTCGCTGTGGGGCCAGGATGGCGCGCCGCTCCGGACAGAATTCCTCGACCTGATTGCCCGGCACTACGGCGGCGACGTGCAACTCGTCGATTTCCGGCGCGATGCCGAGGCGGCGCGCGTCAGGATCAACCACTGGGTCGACGACAAGACGAAGCAGAAGATTCGCGATCTCATCCCTGTCGGCGGCCTGGACGCAGTGTCTGGGCTGGTCCTCGTCAACGCCGTGTACTTCAAAGGGATGTGGGTGCGGCCGTTTGACAGATTGGCCACGAGCGATGCTCCGTTCGACGTGACGGCCGGCCGGAGGGTGCAGGTGCCGCTGATGCGCAAGGTCGAGACCATTCGGTACGTGCGCGGCGCAGACTACCAGGCGGTGGACCTGATCTACCGGGGCGACGGCGTGTCCCTGTTCGTCCTGCTTCCGGACCGGAAGGACGGCCTGGCGGCGCTCGAAAAGAGGCTCTCCCTGCAGATGCTCCACGATGGCTCGCGCCAGATGGTTGCCCGCCCGGTGGATCTGTCTCTCCCGCGATTCAGGATCACGTGGGGACCGGCCGACCTCCGAGGCCATCTCATCGCTCTCGGTATGCCGCTGGCGTTCAACCCGCTCAAGGCTAACTTCTCCGTGATCAACGGTCACGAGCCTCCCGACGTGGACGCGTTGTCGCTCTCGGCGGTGTGGCACAAGACGTTCGTGGAGGTGCATGAGGAGGGGACGGAGGCGGCAGCCGCCACGGCGGTCGTCGCGCCCACGATGAGCGAGCGGCCTCCCGCGCCGGATCAGATTCCGATCTTCCGGGCGGATCATCCCTTTCTATTTGCCATCCGCGACAGGAAGAGCGGCGCGATGCTGTTTCTTGGCCGCGTGGTCGATCCGACAGTCGAGCGGTGAGTGAGACTACATCAAGTGCCAGGTGCCGGTGGCGGCTGGCCGCTACTGGATCATGGCCAATGGCGTGGGCGTCACGGCACGGGCGGCTGTGCCCGGGCTCCGAACGGGACCATGACGACGACTGAGATATCGCCGTACCAGCGACGAGTGGATCCGATATTCCTCAGTCACGCCAGCTCATACCGCGGTCGGCGTGAGCCGTCGGCAGGCTCAGCCATCGTGCGAAGTGACACAGTCGTACCAGGCGCCCACAACGACGAATGCCGCCATCAACGATGGCAGGGCAGCGAGCTCCTATTGGAGCACACGCTCTATTTTCGCCTTGTCCAGCAGGGCCTGGATCTCTTCACGCTTCGGAGCAGGACCTTCCACGACTGTGCGAACACCATGTACCTTGAGGCCTGGGGACCGCGGCGCAGGCACCCTGCCGACGACGATCTCGGATCCCTGCCCAGGCGCGAGCTTTTGGGAAAATTCCTCATTCGCCGAGACCTTCACCCTCACCTCCTGGGGACCGTAAAACAGGCCTTGCTGCCTCTTTCGGAGTTCGTCGGTCTTCGGCTTTACGCTTGCCAGGTGTCTGTTTCTCACATCGTCAGCCTGCCTTCCAAAAGCATCCCGTTCTGAATAGAGACTGCGGGCCAGATCCTTGTTCCCCGCTTGTTCTGCCTGGCGGGCAGCCCGGGTCTTCTCACTGTAGCTGGCCATCAAGTCATTTCGCTCCTTGGCCATCGCCGGGGGAAGTTTCTCGAGCGCCTCGATCTCCGCCTGGATCTTCCCGCCTTCGGCATTCAGCCGGTCAGCCTCTTCCTTCGAAGGGCGGTATGTGTATGTGGCGTCGACCGTGATCGAGAATCCTCCTTCCGGTGTCCCCTTGCAAAGGCCGCTGAGAGTGCTGTCTCCCATCGGAGTAAACGTCCATCCTGCAGGAGCAGGCGGGAACACCTCTTTCAAGGCCGCTTGTACCTTTTGGAAATACGCCACCTCCGCTGGTGTCCCCTTCCGGACCCCATCGATGCAATCGGCGAAGGCCGCCGTTGAACCCAGCACACTGACAATGGCCGTAAGAATGGAAAAGCGTCTCTTCATGGTCGATCTCCTTTCCTGGTTTCTCATAAGTTGAACTGATCGTTGATGATCTCGCAAGGTACAACTTCCGGGTGGACCTGAGAGAACTCCCGCAACGGCATCTCGCGCAGCCATGCTCAAGCGGTTTCTCGCCCATGCCGCACAACGCGTCGGGCGCCGCGGCAGACTCTGGGCATGCAGGGGCGAACCTCAATACCCGAACCGCAATACTCGCCCCCCTCCCCGCCCGCCTGTGGCATGATGGCGCTTCACACAGGGTTGATCGTCATGCCAAGGAGTGAAGAGATGCGCGCATTCAGCCGATGCCTGCTCGCCGCCGCGCTGGCGGTGGCCATCGTCCCGCCGGCCGCCGCCCAGACCTCGAAGCCGAAGTACCCCGACAAAGAGACCTTCTTCCAGATGGAGTCGGTCTCCGGACCTCAGATCTCGCCGGACGGATCGCAGGTGGTGTTCTCGCGCGGGTTCGTCGACCTCCCGAAAGACCAGAACGCGTCCAACCTGTGGGTGATCGACGTGAAGGGCGACAGGCTGCGCCAGTTGACCGACGGCGCCTGGCGCGACTCCGCGCCGGTCTGGTCGCCCGACGGCAAGCGAATCGCGTTCCTGTCGGACCGTTCGGGCAGCACCCAGGCTCACGTGATGTGGGCCGATACGCGCGAGACGCTGCAGCTGACGCGGGTGGAGCGGGCGCCTGGTGGCCTGAAATGGTCGCCCGACGGCAGGGGGTTGGCGTTCACCGTCAGCCTCCCGGACGACACGCCCATCCTGCCGGTGAAACTCCCGCCGACGCCGCGCGGCGCGCAGTCCGCCAGGGGCGCCGTCATCGTCGACCGCCTGTCGTGGGGTTCCGACGGCGTCGGCCCGACCACCAAGAGTTTCACGCAGGTGTTCACCGTCGACGCGGCGGTCG
>Ga0315278_10001425_pt1 | contig 20914 bp, 18 predicted proteins | sample YL17G06_0_MG_FD_203880 | JGI IMG/M metagenome (GOLD analysis project Ga0315278, IMG submission 203880) | Sediment microbial communities from Yellowstone Lake, YNP, Wyoming, USA - YL17G06_0 | ecosystem: Environmental > Aquatic > Freshwater > Lake > Sediment | place: USA: Wyoming | collected... | reverse complement strand
AGATCCCATGTTTATTGATGAATCTCTATGGATTAAGAGCAATCTGAGTCAGTTGTATTTGCCGCCCAGGAGCCGCATTCTTGATATCGGCTCATCTACAACAGACTTTCGTGCAACGCAACCCCATATAACCGAAAATGTTTATAGACCACTTAATGAAAGAGGATTTGATATTATTCACTTTGATGCGCGGCCCGGCAATGGCGTAGATATCGTAGGCGATATCGAAAATCCGGACATAATCGAGCAGATAGGAGAAAAATTCAATCTTGTGCTATGTGCTAACTTACTTGAACACGTATCTAACGTTGAAAGTACTGTAGGTAATGTAATTAACCTGGTATGCAAGGATGGCTACCTTCTATTAACCGCACCTAACAAATATCCAAGACATGATGATCCGATAGATACCATGTATCGTCCATCAGACAGAGAATTACAAGAACTGGCTTCCAGACACGCTGCCATAACGATTATTGCCTCTGAAATCTTAGACATTAGAAATCACATTTATTATTTTTATGAATCCAGGTATCCCTTTTGGGGCTACCGTAAATTCCGGTTCTGGAGATATTATTTTAATCGCTTTCGATGGAAGCAGTCCTGTTTGCTCTTAAGAGTGCATTAACAATTCGATCGTTGTTTGGAAATCAGATGATTATAGATTCTCGTCATTCAGCCTTCTCCACGGAGTGCGTAAATTGTTAGGTTCTTCAAGCAGAAGACTTCATCTTTGTATCTTATCCGACAGAGAGATGTCCATAAGTCCACACGACTGGGGCGGCATTCAGACTCATACCAAGAACCTTATATCCCTGCTTCTTCAAGAAGGACATTCCGTATCACTGATTTCAAAAAATAGTGAAGAGATAAACGACGGGGCACTAACTGTAATATCTGCGGTTGACAGAACCACGGACGGGAATGAAAAAGTCTGGTACAAAGCGTCTACCGAAGCCTTTCTCAGGCTTCACAAAAGGAAGCCCGTCGATTGTACTTTTTCAGAAGGCGAAGCGGTATGGGGCGCAATGAAATCGATACTGGAACAAAGGATCCCGATAATCGCCTGCGTTCATAATTTGCGCTTCGGACACTTTTACGATAATTTCCAGGAAGTTGATGGACTGCGACCACTGGGAAGTTATACTTGCAAGTTTGTCCCCAAGCTTCTTTATGGAATGCTGACTCTTGAAATCCCGTTCCTTAAGAACTGTAAAAGGATTATATCTGTATCGCCAACTGTTGCCCGGCGTATAGAAAGTCTATATCACATTCCCCGCGAACGTATAACAGTTATACACAACTGGCTGTCACCTGATGACGGGTTTGTGTTCGATGAAACGGCCCGCCACAAAATTAGAAAGCAATTCGGCATATCCGAAAATGATGTCGTCTTTGTACTCGTTGGATCTCTTTGGAGGCCCAAGGGCTTTCGCGTTGTTCTGCGTGCTTTTGAGGAGGTTTTAAAAGAAGTGCCCAATTCATACCTTTTTATAGCAGGAGAAGGAGTAGATCGGGATCGATTATTCTTTGAAAATCGCTTGAAACAGTCAAAAATCTTGACAGACCATGTCAGATTACTCGGGCTTTATCCGAGAAACGAATTGCCTTCCCTCCTTTCTGCAGCAGACACATTTATCATGTCCTCTTTAGCCAATGAGGCCTTTCCTTTCACTCTGCTTGAGGCAATGTCCATGGGACTTCCAATCATTGCGACAGATACTCGCGCCCATAGAGATCTGCTTGGCAATGAGGGATTTTTTGTTAAACGCAGAGACGTAAAATCCTTAACGCGAGCAATGATATCATTCGCCTCGAACCTGGCCTATAGAAAAAAAGAGGCGATCAGAAACAAGAAAAGAGTTGATGAATGTTTTTCTTATGATTTAGCAGCAAAAAAAATTGCTGGCGTCATTAATGATATTGTGGCTGCATCTGAACGAAGAAAAAAATTCTGATAAGAATAATTGATATATAGCATGACTACTCGATATTCATTAGAACAGATAAAGAAGGCATATATACAAAAGAAAGAATGGGAGAAGCAATTCCCCCTAAACTATTTCTTTGTCCGCCCGATCTCATTTTATATTACTTACGTAATTCTAAAGATTACAACGAGGGCTGATCGAATCGCCTATTTCGGAGCCCTGTTGGGGATATGCGGATGTTTCTTTCTCGCATATTCTTTCCGATGGTCCGTCTGGCCTGGAATTATTTTTGTCGCATTATTTTCCATTTCTGACGCTGTTGACGGTAATGTGGCGAGAACCACAAACAATGTGACGCTCTGGGGAATTTATCTGGATGGCCTGATCGGTACTATCATCGAAACAAGTTATCTATTCTTTCTGGGAACTGGATTGTATCTTTCGGGTACCGGCATTAGCGACCCGATCATTTCATCATTTTTCCAGGAATATGCTCATTATGCGCCCTTTGTCTTTGGTTCGCTGATTACTATATCTAAGTTGTGGACACTTTACTTCGTGAGTTCATATGAAATATTTCAATCGCGCAAAAAAGGCGTATCTCCATTCACTGAAGCACAAGCAAAGAAAACAATTGGTACATCCCGGTTCAGTACAAAGTGGTATTTCTTAATTTTTATCAACCTTGATTCCCTGAATAATCAATTGTTGCTGTTAATTATATCCGCCATGTTCAATCTGGAAATGTGGTTCTTAGCATTTTTCACATGTTATTTCGCTGCCAAGGCAGCAGTATATTTTTTCTATTATTTCGACAAAACAAAGAAGACCCTTGCCAATTAAGACAAAGAAATTTCATATTGAGAGCCGTTTTTATGATTCACGAATTTTTTAAACAACTAAAATATATCTTAAGCATCACGGAACCAAGACACATCTATAACGCGTTCAAAGCGCCGTACCACACCATAAAGGTGCTTAAGTACCATTATCGCAGAGTTTCAGAACAGGCATTTGTAAAATATTTTGCCAAACAACTGGGACGTTCAAAGGCGGATATTGAGGCAGCGTATATAGACTTGGCCGGAAATATCAAATGTTGGGAAGAGATCAGAAACGCTCTCTCCAATTATAAAGATGGCTATGCATTACAAATGATCCATACGGAATTATCTGTCCTTTACATCGTTGTACGATTACTCCAACCGCAATGTATTATTGAAACAGGAGTATCTGCAGGCGTTTCGTCCGCATACATCTTGCGTGCACTGGAAGACAATCGAAAGGGGCATCTATATTCCATTGATTTACCGCCTGATAGTCTGTTATCCGGCAAAACGAGCGGCTGGATCGTCCAGCAATACCTAAGACACAGATGGACATTGAAGATTGGAGACTCAAAGGCGGTTCTCAAGCCGCTATTGGATGACGTTGGCGAAATCGACTGTTTCATACATGACAGCCTTCACACCTATGAACACATGACATGGGAGTTCAGGACGGCATGGGAGCATCTCAGATCAGGAGGGCTTCTTCTATCTCATGACGTTGGTGGCAATGAAGCATTCTTTGACCTTATGCAGGAAAAGGCCGTTCCCTGGCGATCCTACAGGGTCCTGCATGTTTTGGGCGGGTTTATAAAAGAATAAGTTATATATGAAATATAGAATTATCGTAGGAAACATTCCTCGTATTTTAAACTTCATATAGGTTAAAGCTATGATTATCATTTATAATGGAGCGCAAGAGAGAATAGATTCATATAGGTCAAATAAGAATAAAAAGAATAGTTTGAAAAGTAATTGAATGAGCATATTTAACAAAGCACGAAATGCTGTTGCCATCTTCAGAGAAGACGGTTTTCTGGGGTTCATCTCCATATTGATATCCAAATCGGGGTTACCAATTCCTCAGAGCGCAAGATTCAAGTGGAAAGCGGGAATCATTCGTGAAACAAAATACTGGGACGCGTATTTCCGTACAAAAGGATTAGAATCTGCTGATACTTACAGTATTCGTTTCGACCCTGACATTCCTTTGCAGCCGAGACCCACGACATTGCTCCCGCCACACAAGGAGATTCACATTCTTGACGTTGGAGCAGGTCCACTAACCTATCTTGGAAAAAAATGTGAGGGAAAGCGCATTAAGATAACGGCTGTAGACCCCCTTGCCGATCAATACGACAGGATACTTGATAAATACAAGATTCAACCGCTTGTCAGGACTGAAAAACTTGTCGCTGAGAGCCTTGCGGAAAGATTTTCCCCAAATACCTTTGACCTTGTGGTTGCGAGGAACTGCATCGACCACGCCTACGACCCTGAAAAGGCTATTTTGCAGATGATCCATGTGGTAAAGAGACGCTGTTACGTCTTGCTTGAACATAGGCCAAATGAAGCTGAGACTATGAGCTATCGGGGCCTGCATCAATGGAATCTTTCTTCGACCGTCGATGGTGAATTCCTGATTAGTTCAAAATCTAAAGAGGTAAACATTACCAAGAAGTATGCAGAGCTTTGCAAAATAACCTGTGAAATAATCAATGAAGGTTATGGCAATTGGTTGATAACAAGAATTCAAAAACGATAAGTTTCGAACAATCGCCCCCACAGAAAAGGAAGCTTCTCAACCCCTATTTGAATATCGTCCGGAAAATTGATTGTGCTATCCACGACAGCCTTCACACCTGTAAATACAAATTCCGGAAAATCAGAACAGCACGGGAATCTACTGAGATCAGGACGGCTCCTTTTATTGTTACAGGATTCGGAGAAGAAATAGCTTCATGCGTGACAAAGCTAAAATTACAATGCTTTCTGCAAGCCTAGGACTGTCAGGAACGCCAAGGGTAATGATGGATATCATTGAAAATATCAATCATGACCGATTCGACGTAAGCGTAGCATACAAGCCTGAATACCCTGGCTTTGAAAGCGATCTATTAGTCCCCTTGAGAAGCATGGGAATTAAGCTTGTTCCTCTGCGAGGCAGAAAGCTTTTTGCCTTAACTGGCATAATTGATCTGTATGAGTACCTAAAGCATAATTCCATACAGATCGTTCACTGTTGGGATGCCCTATCAATCATCGCACGCATACTCAAACCGTGTACACGCTGTAGAATAGTTGAGAGCTTCGGCAATCCTGTAACTTCGAGGGGATCTTTAATTTATTATTTAACAAATAAGATCACGTCTCTGTTGATGGATGGTTTCATTTATACCATTAATGAGGTACAAAAAAGCTTTGAAAACAGCGGTGTCCTTTTCTTGAAAGGCAAAGAGAATGCAGTAATAGCCAACTGTATCAACACAGGCAAACTAAATCCTTCTTACGACGTGAAGGCAATAAAGGAACAGTGGCACATCCCGGAGGATCATATTGTTCTAACTAACGTTGCTCTTTTCAATGGACAAAAGGCCCAGGTGTATTTGCTTCAGGCAATGAGAATTATTCTCGAAAAAATACCCAAAGCAAAACTGATATTGGTTGGCTGGGGTCCACTTGAGAATGAACTCAAAGTGAGAGCACGTGATTTAGGAATTGAAAATGATGTTCTTTTCACAGGTAAACGCGAGCATGAGGAGGTATTCAGACTTTTATCCATAACAGATATATTTGTTCTTTCATCTCTCTGGGAGGGATTTTGCTTAGCCATTGCCGAAGCGATGGCTATGGGTAAACCAGTCGTTTCAACCAGAACGGACGGTAGTCAGACATTAATAATTGACAACGAAACCGGCCTCCTCGTCCCGCAGAAAGATCCAGGTGCACTCGCTTACGCAATTACTTCCCTAATTAACGATCCAGAAACGATGCGTCTAATGGGAGCGCGAGCCCGTCAACGAATAAATGCCTTGTTTACCCCCGAGAAATTTATTCACGCATATGAAGCCTTCTATCACAAAATCGTAAATAGAGAATGAATAATCTCCTCTCATGCTTTTCTATTTTCATCTTGAATCAGATTATAGTGACAGCGTGATTTGGAATCGGGCGCCTTGGTTGCTGGAATGAAGAAAATGGATACAAATAGGAAAACATATGAGCGCACTGACATAGTTCAAACGTACAAAAAGGCCTTCTATTTGGACAAACCGGAACTTGCATTGTTATATAAATTAGAAGGCAGATTGAGATCGATGAAAATGTTGGACATAGGAGTGGGTGGTGGAAGAACCACCCATTTCTTTGCCGGTCGGGTTGCGAGTTATACGGGCATAGATTATTCGGAAAGCATGATCAAGGCATGCACGGAAAGATTTCCCCAAGAAAAGTTTCTGATATGCGACGTTAGAAATATGGATATATTTGACGATAATTCTTTTGATTTAGTATTATTCAGTTTTAACGGCCTTGATTCCCTTTCCCATGAAGACAGGCTGAAAGCCCTAAAAGAGATAAAACGCGTATGCAGGAAAGAAGGGATATTCTTTTTCTCCACCCACAACCTGAATTATATAGATGAGGTATTTAGATTCAAGTGGTCAATAAGCTTAATTTTAACATTGTCAAATATCAGGAAGTATCTCCTCCTAAGGATGAAAAATAATAAAAATAGATTAACGACCATGAAATACGCCACTGTAATTGACGGCACGCATAACTTCAATATAGCCAGTTACTATATCCTGGCTGATGAGCAGGTTGATCAATTATCAGCTCTTGGATTTAAAAATATAAAAATATTTTCATCAATTCACGGCTTAGAGATGGAAAACAATTTTGATGTCGCAAAAGAGCCGTGGCTTTACTATTTATGCACGAAATAGAATTTATCAATTAAACACGCCAATTATCATGCCTGACTTGGAGACTGTGTCATAATTCTCTTTCTTGTCATTTCGAGTGAAACGAGAAGTCCTTGTCCCGAGCCCTTCGTGTTTACTCAGGGTAAACTCCGCGAGAAATCCTAGTGGGGGTAAAACTAAAAGAGACCTTTGAATTTTACTAACAAATACAACCCTTGTCATTCCCGCGCAGGCGGGAATCCAGTGTTTTCGAATCTTTCTAGATTCCCACTTTCGTGGGAATGACAGAGAAGAGGTGTTTTTCAAACGTCTCGAAAAGATATCTCCCTTCGGTCGATATGACACCTTAATAATGAAATAAGATTAATCAAAGACAAATGGTATTTAATCTCCCCTTCACATCGATATTCATCCCCACATATAATGATCAATCTGATTTACTCCCTTGTTTGGAATCAATCAGACGTACGGATTATCCAAAAGAGAAGATTGAAATTGTGATCTGGGATAATGCATCCACGGACGATACGGTGCAAATGGTTCAAAAACAATTCGATGAGATGAAGGATGAGGGATGGTTGGGGCTGTCACTGCTTCGAAGCGACAAGAACGAAGGCAGCTATATACCCTATAACCTGGTGCTTCCCAGACTATCACAGCAGACACATTATATATTGGGAATGGATGCCGATATAGAATTGTCTCCCGACACACTGACAAATTTAATTCAAGCCGCGCAGGACGAAGACGCGGGCGTCGTCGGCGCACGCTCAGTCTTTTTCGATAATCCGGAATCGACTGCACATGGCGCCGGTTTTGTCAATCGGTGGACAGCTTCATACGGTGAGACAGATGCCCGCGGACGGATTAAATGTGATTATGTTATCGGGTGCTGCTGGCTGCTGAAAAAGAGCGTGTTTGATAAAGTGGGCGGATTCGATCCTCAATACTATATCAATCATTGGGAAGTTGATTACTGTCTGCAAGTTCGTGACGAGGGGCACAACATAATCTACGAACCGAAGGCCGTAGCCAAACACAAGATCGCCCCCACCGGTACAATTAATAAGACAAGGCTGTACTATCTCTACCGGAATAAGATCATCCTGATAAAGAAGCTCTTCCCTATTCCTCAGCGATGGATTGCTTTGAGTTATCTTTTGCTCTTTTCATTACCTAACAGCATATTCATGGCCATTACTCGAAATAGAGGAGTCAACTTCGAGGAATTAAGATTCATCTGCAAGTCATTTGTAGATGGTTTTCGGAATATCACAGGCAAGACAGTATAAATGAGGATTAAACTACTCTTTATCATAGACAACCTGGAATTTGGTGGTGGAGAAAGGGTTTTCGCACAGATCATCAACGGATTGTCACCCGGAAACTACGAACTTTGCCTCGTTTCTAACCCAGGCGCAGAGCTATACCAGTCTCTGACTAACAAAGAAGTATGCTGCATTCCATTAGACTTTTCAAAAAGAGCTAACCCCTCGCTAATCTTTAAACTGATAAAAATTATTAAAGACAGGAAAATTGATATCGTCCATGGTCAGGGCGCGAGAGCAGAATTTTATGCTCGAATTGCAACCAGGTTTGCACGTTCATCAAAGTATGTTTCGACTATCGCCATGCCTGTTGAGGGGTATGATGTCGGGCTATTGAGAAAATCAATTTATTTCGTATTGGATAGAACAACGGATAAATATGTTGATAGATTCATTGTTGTATCTGATGTTCTAAAAAACACTCTGATTACTAAGCGCCGCATCCCACCTGAAAAGGTTCAAAAGATTTACAATGGCATCGAAATCGGCCATTATGATCCTAAAACTACAGCCTCGCACCACATCAAAATCAGGGACGGGCTCGGTGTGAACAAAGATGATATTCTGCTGGGCGCCCTTGGCAGAATGGTGTGGCAAAAAGGATTCGAATTTCTGATTAAGTGCATTCAAGATGTTTTGAAAGCCCATGGAGAAATCAAGGTCATACTGGTTGGAGATGGACTGTTGAGAAAAGACCTGGAAAACCTTTGTCGACAATTGAAGGTCGAAGATAAAACTATATTCGCAGGGTTTAGAAGTGACATAAAAGAAATCCTTTCTGCTCTCGATATCGTGGTGATTCCATCTCTCTTAGAAGGATTCCCAATGCTTACTTTAGAGGCCATGGCAATGGCAAAGCCTATCGTAGCTACCCGGATCGATGGGATAACAGAGCAGATAACAGATGGAGTGGAAGGAATCCTTGTCCCGCCGAGGGCGCCGATTGCTCTTGCTGACGCAATAAATAAAGTAATTGAAAATGAGGAATTTGCCCGTTCTTTAGGATTGGCGGCAAGGAAAAGAGTGGAACGAGAATTCACAGTCGAAAAAATGATCAATGAAACTGAAAATGTGTATCACTCATTTTTTGATTAATGGACACATTCAAATCATCTAAAGAAACATGCCCATATTGCCATTCTGTGGCCGAATTTGATTTTAGTATTTATAAAAGACATTACTTTCATTGTAGGGTCTGTGATCTCATGTTTGAAGACATGCGAAGAGAGCGTAATGATAAAGAGCAGATACTGTATATTCAGGATTGGTATTTCTCTGAATCTGCCGGGGATCAATTGTCTGGATCTCGTAACGTGATATATTCTCGCGTTTTGGACCTTATCGAGAGTGAGATCGGTGTTGGCAAAATTCTGGACGTCGGATGCGGCTGCGGTTTCTTTCTGAAAGAGGCCAGGAATCGCGGTTGGGATATAATGGGCATTGATCCTTCAAAAGAATCCATAGACTACGCCGAAAGATTATTAGGCACGGCTTTTACTTGTATGGGAACTTTAAAAGATTTATCACTAGAAAATAAATTTGACGTAGTCACGATGATTGATTCAACAGGTTTCTCTTCAGAACCATGGGCGGATATTGAGAAAGCCAGGACTTTACTTAAAGAGGGAGGCTTACTCTATCTTCGATTTTCCAATGGTATTTTTCATTCCGCTCTTTTCAAAATTTCCATAAGATTCAAGATCGATTACTTTATAAATAATTTTCTTGTATGTCATAGGTATACTTTAACCCCCAGCTTCATCAGAAGGGTGTTAAGTGATTATGGTTTCTCAATGGTCGTTATACAAAATGCCAGGTTTTCCGAAGAGGGATTCATTAATCGCCTCTTAAAAAAAGCAGTTGGTATAGCTGTTAACTCATTGTATTTCATTAGCCGCGGAAGGATTATTATTGGTCCTTCACTGGAAGTAATTGCGCGCAAAGCTTAGGATAGCATTTCATTATCAAGGTGTCATATCGAACGAATGATGGTGAAAGAGGACATTGAATGAAAGAAAAGATCCTGGAATGGTTAGCATGTCCATCTTGCGGCCATGAACTTCAAATGGAGATTGATGTTCAGGACCAGGGAGAGATTATCGAAGGCAATCTGAAATGCATCTGTTCTGAGATATTTCCTATCATAAAAGGTATCCCCAGATTACTCTTGGGATCATTACGAAACGATTTGTCGTTGCAATATGGAGATTATTTTGAACGCTATCAGGAGACATTGAATGTTAATGACAAATCTACAGTGGACACTTTAACATCCAAGAAGCAAATCACAATTAATCGTTTTAGCTATGAGTGGATATACTTTTCCGATTATGATTGCGACAACTTTTCATCTTTTATCCAACCCCTCGACAAAGATTTCTTTAATGGAAAACTCGGGCTTGATGTCGGATGCGGCGCAGGCCGGCATGCGAGCGCAGTCAGTCAGAAAGGCGCTGAAATCGTTGCTATCGACATCTCACAGGCAGTTGATGCAGCCTACCAAAACAACAAAGAGAATGAGAGTGTTCATGTTGTTCAAGCAGATATTTATAATCTGCCTTTCAGGCGTAATACGTTTCAGTTTATTTACAGTTTAGGAGTCCTGCAACATCTTCCTGAGCCCGAACGCGGTTATCTTACTTTAATACCGTTCCTGAAGGATGGCGGCGCTTTGTTCATCTGGGTTTACGCGTATACGCTGCGGAAGGTTGCCTTGGAATTATTGCGGGCACTTTCTCAGCGGCTCTCGAACGAAAATATCAGACGAATGGCATACCTTTGCAATCTCATTGATTACGGCATTTTTGTAAACCTTTACCGATTACTTGCGCATTCGGCGCTTTCCAGCAGACTGGCGGAGCGCTCCTTTCCTCAGCGGTTCAAAGAGTATGCCGCGTATGGGTACCGCGTCGCGTATGCAGACTGGTTCGACCGATTATCGGCACCCATCACAAACTATTATAAGAAAGAGGAACTGATTGAATGGTTGGCGAGGAGTCGGTTGCACAATACGAAGCTTCTTCCCGTCGACGATTCATGGTGGTGGCTTTATGGTGAGAGCGGAAGGATGTCGCCATGAAGATATTAATTGTTGCTTTAGACTTCCCTCCGAGCACAGGTGGAATCAGCACATATACAAAAGAGACAGCTGCCAGTCTCAGCAAAATTGTTGATGTAACCGTTCTAGCCGCCGGTGTGTCTGATCCAAAAAATATGGAGCAAAACTTTCCATATCCAATCAAGAGAACACTTGCATTTCCTATATTGAGATACTTGTCTTTTTTTGTATTCCTACCTTGGTTAGTTTGGCGATATAAGTTTGATGCGGTTTTGCACACTGTTTGGCCTACTGCTCTGATTAGTCACGTGTTTTATTTTTGTATTCCAGTGCCTTACTTTGTCAGTATTCATGCCTCTGAAATCCTTGATGATCAAACCTCCTGGAAACGGCGACTAAAAAGTTATCTGCGCTCATGGAAAATAGCTGCCTTACGCAAAGCCAAGGGTATTTTTCCGGTAAGTCACTACAGTTCAAATATTGCATCTTCATTTGGTGTAAATATAGATCGCATAAAGGTCATACCAAATGGCGTTAATACAGAAATTTTCAAACCTGCAATCAAAAACAAACTGAAGGGACACACACCCACACTTCTTACAGTTGCACGTCTGGACTTACATAAGGGCCATGATCGTGTACTTGAGGCCTTAGCCTTATTAAAAAAAGAAGGGGTCGTGCCAAACTATGTTATCGTGGGGACGGGTGATGAAGAAACACGGTTGCGCAAAATGGTTTTCGAGCTCGGATTAGAAAGCCAAGTATCCTTTGTTGGCTATGTTCCGAGCACAGATTTGCCTGCCTGGTATTCCAACAGCGATATTTTTGTCATGGCAAGCCGTGAAATAAAGGATCGTCTGGATTTGATAGAAGGTTTTGGAATCTCTTTTCTCGAAGCCAGCGCAAGTGGGTTACCGGTTATAGCTGGAAATTCTGGTGGTGTTTCCGATGCTGTGATGGATAATAAGACTGGCTTCTTGGTTAACCCGAACGACCCATCAGATATTGCACGTGCAATAAAGAAGATAATTACCAATCCTGCTCTTGCAGAAGATCTCGGACGGTCTGGTCGTCAGTGGACTGAGACAGAAATGAACTGGGATAAAGTTGCTATACGTTTATATGGGGCAATTCAAATATTGATGTCTTCATAGAATTTCCCGAATATCTATTTAACACAAAAAGCCTACTCCAAAATCATAAAGAAATAATTGAATGAAAGAGATACCTGTTCTGCTCTATCATAATGTTGGAAATTACCCGGCGGAAATGATGGAAGACGGCCTGTCGCCTGAAACCTTTGCGTTTCAAATGAACTTTCTTTCTGAAAACAGCTATAGTGTCGTTACTATTGATCAGTCCGTAGATCATCTGAACGGAAAAATAAAACTGCCTCCCAAGTCAATAGCAATCACGATTGACGGCGGGTATAAAGATGCTTTTACCAACGTGTTCCCCATCTTGAAGAGGCATCAATTCCCTGCCACATTTTTTATTGTCCCCGAGTTTATAGGTAAAGGGCAATTAATTAATGGGCAACCTATCCAATGCATGAACTGGGATGGAGTTGGGGATATCATTCGGAGTGGTTATGAAATAGGTCTTTTGGCATACGAAGGCAGAGACATCAGAAATCAAAATGATGAAGTATCTATTAGGGGAAGCATTTTAAAGTCATTGGATCTTCTTAAATGCAGTTCTAATGTGCAAGTCAGGTATTGCGCATTTAAAGAAGGTGTTCCCGGTCAATATTTGTGGAATTTTCTGCATGGACTTGGTTTTCAGGCGGTCTTCACTCAATGCCCTACGAATCAAGCGCCGACGCTTGCCGGCATCGGCCGGATACAGATCGACGATGAAGATCAAAATATCTTTCTTACGAAAATCTCAGACGCATACGTCTTCTTCAAAGATAGACCCTCCTGGAAATATATTCGCAGGTACCACCTTGATCACGTAGCCCATCATTTGTCTGAATTCTGGAACAGGATGACCAACCCGCATAAAAAGCATGTCATTTCTAAGGAACGGCGTGACTGAGCAATCTTTAAGATCCCTCTCGGAGTTTACCCTGAGTAAACGGAATGACAGGGAGAAGATTGCCACGGGCTACGCCCTCGCAATGACAGAAGAGGGGGCGGGAATGACAAAATTGCTGGTTTTATACAGTTATGCAAAGGTCTCTAATTGTCATTTCGAGTGAAATGAGAAATCCTAATGGATAAGTCAACATAAAAAGATATCTCCCTCCGGTCGATATGACAATAATTTATGAGACACGACACTATGTCTGACGCCTAACTCAACAAACCTTATTGACGAGATGTGCTACATCATGTTATATGTGTTACAGGAGGTGCAGACATGAACAGGACTATCAGCCTAAGGCTTACATCTGAAAGAGAGATTTTATTAAAGCAAGTCAAAAAGTTCTTCAATGTCAGGAAAAATTCCGATGCAATTGATCTGGCATTGAAGATGTCTCTAAGGGATCGGCCTGATTACGATGAGCGTTTAAACGCCGTAACCGGATGTATCAAATTAAAGAAGGGGGAAACTGCTGTTGCCGCTGTGCGCAGCCTGCGAGGGGACTTATGATTCTTACCGTTGATTCTAACGTTCTTCTCAGCATCTTTTCGGCGGATACTTCATATCGAAATGCGTGTACCCTTTTAAAAAAATACAAGGCTCACGAGTATGTGATCAATGATATAATCTATCTGGAAATTGGCGTCTTTTTTGATGATCTGTCCACTCTGGACCGCAACCTGACTTTGTTAGAGATTGATCGAATCAAGAACGCAGAATTGGATCCGAAAAGGATTATTTCTGCCTGGAGAACATACCTTAAACACAGACAGCATGTCTGTCCTCAATGTCAAAAAGAAGTCATTCCTGAATGCCCCTCGTGCCATACATCCCTCTCATTCAGACAAAAGGTCCTCCCCGATTTCATGATTGCGGATTTTGCCCTAGAGCATAGCGATGGAATGATGACCTTTGACCCGAAATACTACAGAAACTACTTTCCTGCCATCAAGATATTTGATTAAGCATCGCGCGTACATATCGCTTACTATAGATTCCTTCGACTCAAATCGTAATTATCTGACAATAGTTTCGATTTGATTTATGGTCTCTTTATGGACGACATTTATTACGAGAGCTTTGAATTTCTCCATTTTGTGTCATTCCGAGAAGCGATAGCGACGAGGAATCTTTAAGATCCCTCCCGGAGTTTACCCTGAGTAAACGGAATGACAGGGATAAGATTGCCACGGGCTACGCCCTCGCAATGACAGAAGAGGGGGCGGGACAAGGATTTCTCCTTTCCCCTTCGCGATGCTCAGGGCTTCGGGTCACCGAAATGACAAGAAGTGGTCGGGAAGACAAGGAGGAACCGAAATGACAAATCGGCAGTTTTTCAAAGCTCTCTTATTACACAGAGACCTTTGTGGAAATTTTTGTTTAATGCGCCAGCCGTTTTTTCAGACCTGCCGGCCGGTAATCAGTCTTGCACGAAAAGACATGCCGCCCATTACGGACCGGCAGCAAATGCCGCTTCAATTTGGATTGCCATAGTTTCTTTTTTATGATAGAAGTAGCGTATGAATGGTGCCAAATCAATAATGAAATCGCAAAAGTTGTTGCCCGACCATTTTAGTGCCTATTTCTGGGATTCTCGATTTACAGGTCGTGAACTTATTGAGTGGCCGGAGCATACAATCGAGCGTGTATTGGAGTGCGGGCAGTGGAAGGACGTCCGGTTTTTGAGGCGGATCGTTGGCGATAAAGCCATTAAAAATGTTGTAATTTCAAGTCGCAGGCTTTCTCCCCGGACGGTAAACATGTGGACGATACTATTAAGAATTTCGAGAAAAAAGACATTTTGTTTTCAGAAACCATCTCACCCGATACCTTCAGGCTAATCGAAAAGATCAAAAACCGCCCTTGGCTAAGTCCTTATTATCTTGCGGGCGGAACCGCTCTTGCCTTGCACCTGGGGCATCGAACTTCTATAGACCTTGATTTCTTTACTGAATCAAAAGTCGAAGAAATAACCATAGTCGATCATCTTAGGGCTGTGGGTAATCTTCGGCTTGACCAGATGGGTGAGGGGACTATCGTTGGCAATCTTGATAGCGTCCGCATAAGTTTTTTTGCATATCCCTTCAGATTATTGGATCCCTTGACAGAATGGAATGTCCTCAATGTTGCTTCCATACGTGATATCTCCTTGATGAAAATGGTGGCTATTTTCCAGCGAGGTTCCATAAAGGATTTCATCGATATGTTTTTTATCGTCCGGGAATTCAAACCAATAGATGTTCTTATCCAGGAACTTTCAATAAAATACGTTGGAGTTCAATTTAATACGAATCACATTCTTCGAAGCCTTTGCTATTTTGAAGATGCTGAAAAGGAACCTATGCCAAGCATGCTCGCAGCTTGTGACTGGAAAGAAGTTAAAGAGTATTTTATAAATGAAGTGAAAAGATTGTCCAGGATTCTGTAACTCTCCCCTAAATAGTTTCTACTCAACTCTGAACTATTTGACAATAGCTTCGAACTTATCCACTTGAAATCATGGAGAAGGGCATCACGTATCATTAATGTGCGGCATCTGCGGCAAACTGACAACGGATGGAAAACCTGTAGACGAAGGCTTGCTTCGAAAGATGTCTTCCGTCCTATCGCATCGCGGGCCTGATGATGAGGGCGTGTATATAAGCGCTCAGCACGCAGGTATCGGTTCACACGTAAATATAGGTCTGGGACATAGAAGGCTTAGCATTATCGATCTCTCCGAGGCAGGCAGGCAGCCCATGTCCAATGAGGATAAGACCATCTGGATGGTCTTCAACGGCGAAATCTACAATTTTCAATCGTTAAGGGCTGAACTTGAGAGCAAAGGACATCGGTTTCATTCACGGACGGATACGGAGGCAATCATCCACCTGTATGAGGAAGAGGGAATCGATGCAGTAAAAAGGCTTGTCGGGATGTTTGCCTTCGCCATTTGGGATGAAAGAAAACAATCCCTGATCCTCTGTAGGGATCACATTGGCATCAAGCCGCTTGTTTACTCATGGGATGGTAATTCTCTTTCTTTTGCCTCAGAGATTAAAGGGCTTCTCCAGGACCCGGATGTCAAGAGAGAGATGGACTGGGATGCTCTGAGTCTTTATCTGACGCTGAATTATATCCCGGCGCCTTATACGATTTTTAAGAACATTAAAAAACTCAAACCTGGGCATATTCTCGTTTTTCAGAATGGCGAAGTGCGGGAAGAGGCCTATTGGAATATCGAACCGAAGCCCCGTGAAAACAGTACTGAGAAAGATTTTACTGCCCGGAAACATGAACTGTTCAAAACCATGGAAGAGGCGGTTCGTATGCAGATGATCGCCGACGTGCCCCTGGGCGCGTTCCTCAGCGGCGGTATTGATTCGAGCATTGTCGTGGGGCTCATGGCCAGGAATTCCAGCCGCCCTGTTGAGACATACAGCATCGGCTACAAAGACATGCCCCTGTTTGACGAAACTGATTACGCCAGGGATGTAGCACTATTCAACCAGACCGACCACCACGAGATAAAGCTGGGTGCCGGGGATATTATGGAAGCGATTCCCCAGGTACTTGCTTCTTTCGATGAACCCTTCGGCGATTCTTCCGCAGTTCCCACCTTTGTTGTATCAAGGGAAACGCGAAAAGGGGTTAAGGTCGCCCTTTCCGGCGACGGCGGCGATGAGCTTTTTGCCGGCTACAGAATGTATAAGGGTGAAGAATGGTATGGCAGGTATCGCTTGATTCCTTCATTCATCAGAAAAAACCTCATAGAACCTTATTTCATGTCTCTTTCCGACTCACGTGATGAAAAACTTTCAGATTATATCAGAAGGTCAAAGAAATTCATCAGAGGGGCTAAGGACACTTTCGCCGAGCGCTTCTTCACATGGAATGAAATCTTCTCCCGTGATTTGAGAGATATGATTCTGCATACTTCCAAAACCGTGGACCAGGAGCTCGGCATAAAGTTGATGGCATCGAGATTGAACGAGTTGCAGAATGATCACATAAACAGCATGCTTTATGCCGATCTGAAAGAATCACTCCCCGGCGACATGCTGAAGAAGGTGGATGCCATGAGCATGTTTCATTCTCTCGAAGTCCGCGTTCCTATCTTAGACCACAGGGTATGTGAACTGGCCTTTTCCATGAGGGGAGACTGGAAACTGAGAAACGGCAAAAGCAAATATGTCTTGGTGGATACCTTTAAAGATATTCTACCCCCTTCCCTGCATGACCGGCCCAAATGGGGATTCGAGATGCCTATCAGCAAATGGCTCAAGACGGACTTGAAATATCTCATCGAAGAATATCTGTCCAAGGACGTTGTTATGCGGCAGGGCATCTTCAATTACGCTGTCATCCAAGAGCTTGTAAGCAATTTGATATCAAGCAGGGTTGATACATCGTGGCAGATATGGAACCTCATCGTCTTCCAGGTCTGGTATGGACAGTATGGAAAGAATTAAAGTCATACACGTCATCACGCGTTTCGATAAGGGCGGGGCCGCTGAAAATACCTTTCTCACCGTTAAGGGTCTTGACAAAAACAGATATGAGGTCATCCTGATAAGAGGCCTGTCACATGAATCTAACATGGGAACGTCAGAAACAAGCGCCGTAGAAAGCAGCCTGGAAGAAGCTGGCAGAAACGGTGTTAGAATATTAACCATTCCCGAACTTGTAAGAAGAATAGATCCTTTTAATGATTTTAAGACCGTTCTCAAGTTAATAAGAATTTTCAGAGAGGAGCGTCCGCACATCGTCCACACTCATACCTCCAAGTCAGGCATCCTCGGCAGGTGGGCAGCCCTTGTGGCAGGAGTTCCTGTCATCATTCATACGCCCCACGGGCATGTCTTCTGGGGCTATTTCAACGAATGGAAAACGAAGATATTCGTCTTCTTGGAGAGATTGACGGCAAAGATAACGGATAGAATCATTACCCTGACCAAGCAAGAAAAGAACGATCATGTTCGCTACCACATAGCTCACGAAAATAAGTTCACAGTCGTACATAGCGGCGTTGAACTGAGCAGATTTTCCCATGTCCGAGTCGATGTCGCCGAAATGAAAACCAGACTGGGCATACCGGAAAGAACATTCGTCGTGGGGACGGTTGGACGGCTGACCGCTATCAAGGGCCATAAATATTTGATTGAGGCCGCACGAAAGATTCTTCAGAAAATACCCGATACAGCTTTCGTATTTTTGGGTGACGGCGAACTCACGAATGAGCTGAAAATGCAGGCCGCGTCAGCAGGCATTAGTGACAAAGTGATATTTTTAGGATGGCGTTCTGATGTCGCCGAAGTAATGTCAACCTTTGACCTGTTCATTCTCCCGTCCCTTAATGAAGGCATGGGAAAGGTTCTTGTAGAGGCGATGGCAATGGGTAAACCGATCATCGCCAGCGACGTCGGAGGAATTTCCGATCTCGTCACTGACGGAAAGAACGGATTGCTCGTCCCTCCTATGAATTCAGATGCCCTAGCCAACGGCATCGAAGCGCTTGTTAAGAATCACCAGACGAGAATGACTATGGGTGAAGAAGGAAAGAAATTGTCGCAAGAATACGATGTAAGCTCGATGATAAGTAAAATAGATGGCTTATACCTTCAATTATTCACATTGAAACACTGACCAAATCTTTATTCTCGTTTCTGTGTACGTAGCATGACAAATAAAAGTCTGATTCTGGTAATTTTCCTTGCAGGAGCTTTGTGGAGGGTTTTTCTCTTCGTCGGGTTGCGCGGCTACGACGATTTCGCCTATACCAACATAGCGCTGGATATGCTGGACGGGCGATTTCATTTTTTGACAGCGGACGTTCGCTATGCGTGGCGTTTCCTTCTCACGGCACCTACGGCTTTGGCATTTTTGTTGTGTGGTGTGCAGGAGTGGTCGGCCGTATTCTTTCCTTTCTTTTGCTCTTTGGGAAACATCATAGTTGTGTGGCTGATCGGCCGAGAGCTCTTTAACGAAAATGTGGGTCTCCTTGCGGCGGCGCTGGCCGCCATTTTTCCCAACAGTGTCGTCTACGGCACCATGCTGCACCCCGAGGAGATCCTGTCATTTTTCGCCGGTCTGGCTTTTCTTTTTTTTCTTTGGGCAGAATCAGAGCGTATAAAACCTGCCCACGGTTATTTACTGGCAGGTGTTTTCATTGCCTTTGCCTTTGCCGCCCGCGAAACGGGCGCTTTTCTGATTCCTCTCTTTTTTCTGATGAGCAAAAGAAAAATGTCGCTTCTGATTTCATTACTATTCCTTCCCATGATGGTCTATTTCTCAGTCGAAATGGTAGTAAGTTTGTGGGCGACGGGTGATCCCTTGCACCATTATTCCCAACTGCAGCAAGTCTTTCAAGTTCTATTTGCTGAGCATCAACAAACTTATGCCGCAGACACCTATATTGTGAGCCTCTTCGGCGGAAATTTATATGGATTGGCCCACTTTGGGCTTTATTACCCGTTTTTTGTTTTGTCCGTTTTTTATCTGACATTGAAGAAGAAAATCGCGCCAACTGCGCCACTCCTCCTCTGGATGGCGGTTTATTTTCTCTATTATCAATTCGGAAGTACCAGCCTAACCCATTATGTGCCCCTCGCTAAGGTGCTACGATTCATTTCTATTTTGACGATGCCCCTTCTTTTGATTTTATCGTACTCTTTTCTTGAGATTTATGCCGACGGACGATGGAGAAAAACGGTTTTCGTCGTGATTTTGGCTGTTATTATGGCAACGTCCCTGATTGGTGCAGCCAAAGCGTCTGCGAAACATAGACAATATTTTCAAGACGAAGGTGGGGTGGACAAATATTACCGGATCATCGACGATATTGAAACCAAACGGCCGAGACGTGTTGTAACGGCCACACGCATCGAAAAATATCGGTTAAGTTACTTCTGGGCCGCTCTTCACGGAAGGGAAACACGACCGGAAATTGTCTACGCCGGTGAGCGGTCCGCAGTGCAGAATAGCCGTGAGTAATGCTCCTGCGATGGACGGTTGGCAGCGTTGACTTTGTCGACCTTATTTGATACCGTTCACAGCACATCATCGCTTGTTAGAAACACCTTATAAATTAAATAGGGACATATATGAAACTTTCGGTTGTGATTCCGTGTTACAATGAAGCCAGCACCATCGAACAAATTGTCGACGCTGTTCTGCGTTCTCGTTATCCCGATAAAGAAATCATTATCATAGATGACTTTTCCACCGATGGGACGAGAGCAATCCTCAAAGACAGGATAGAAGCAAAGGTCAGCCGGATCATCTACCAACCCTCTAACAAGGGGAAGGGTGCTGCGTTGAGAGAAGGGATTCGCGAAGCGACAGGAGACATCGTGATCATTCAGGATGCTGACCTAGAATATGATCCTTCTGAATATCCCAAAGTAATCCAGCCTATCATTGAAGACAAAGCTGATGTAGTCTACGGTTCCCGCTTTGCAGGGGGTGAACCCCATCGAGTTGTCTATTTCTGGCACCAGATAGGTAACAGCCTGATCACCCTCATTTCCAACATGTTCACCAACCTCACTTTTACAGATATTGAAACGTGCATGAAGGCCTTCCGGCGAGAGCTTATCCAGTCGATCACAATTGAAGAAGATCGTTTTGGGGTCGAACCGGAAATTACGGCCAAGATAGCGAAAATCAGATGCAGGATCTATGAGGTAGGTATCTCCTATTATGGGAGAACCTATAATGAGGGGAAAAAGATCACTTGGAAAGATGGTTTTCGGGCACTATACTGCATCGTCAAATA